>Ga0256407_10013329_pt1 | contig 11003 bp, 9 predicted proteins | sample RumenRJG_04DNA_FD_193489 | JGI IMG/M metagenome (GOLD analysis project Ga0256407, IMG submission 193489) | Bovine rumen microbial communities from Lethbridge, Alberta, Canada - RJG_04 | ecosystem: Host-associated > Mammals > Digestive system > Stomach > Rumen | place: Canada: Alberta | collected... | reverse complement strand
TGGCAGGGATGGGAAGGCAAGCCCGTAGAGGTAGAGGTTTACACCAAGGCGCCCGAGGTGACACTGTATCTGAACGACAAACAAATAGGTAAAAAGAGTGTTGACATCAGCACAGAGTTCAAGGCAGTGTTCAGCGTACCTTACCAGGCAGGAACACTGCGTGCTGAGGCAGGAGGCAAGAGCGTGACGCTGAGTACTGCCGGAGAGCCTGCCAAACTGCGTCTCACTGCCGACAGGCCTGCACTCAAAGCCGATGGTCAGGATCTGGCTTATATCACTATCGAGGTAGTTGATGCCCAGGGGCGTGTATGTCCCGATGCAGCAATCCCCTGCGAGGCTGCCGTTCAAGGGCAAGGCCGACTGATGTCGTTTGCCACTGCCGATCTGCAAGACCGCGAGCCTAAGACCTCACCCCGTGTTACCACATGGAAGGGGCGCGCCCTGCTGGTGGTACGCAGCTCGCAAAAGAAGGGCAAGGTAACAGTAAGCGTCAAAGGCAGTCTGCCCACAGCTAACCTAATCATCAATTCGAAATAATAAAAATAGCGCCACTCATCACGAGCGGCGCTGTTTTTTTTACATTGTCGGTAGCGGTGCTGTTGGTTGCCTTACGCCTGTATCAGGCTAACCTTACGGCGATTATTGGATGGCCGCACCGCGAAGTGCAGCCAGATGGCGCCGTAGCGATTTTTCTCTATCAGCAGTTCGTCAAAGTCTTGGTGCGTTTCGTTGCTGATGTCGAGCAGGATAGCCGCATAGCGGATGAGTTGTTCCATATTCTCTACGCGTATATCCACCGCACACCCAGTAAGGTGGTTGCTGGTTGGCACGCCACCTATCTTCTTATTCAACTGCGGCGATCGGTAGCCGCTGTTGATGATTATCGGAGCTCCTACGCGCGAGCGCAGAACTTCCAGCCATCCGCAAAGGTTAGTGAGGTTGGCTATTGCTTCGTGACTTGGAATATTATACACTTCGGGATGACTCCCGCTCCGGGTAAACTCCCCGAGCGTAAAGTTAGGCGATAAGTGAGAGCCATCGAGCTTGTTCGAATGGCCGAGCGCAGCCTCACTCGGCGAAGCCAAGTGCTCGGAGAGTTTTGCATTACTATTCAACTGAATTATCTGTTCCATTTTTCTTTGTTAATGTTGATTTTTTAAAACTGATATCTGATATTTGATACACAAAATGGCGACTTTTCCAATTTCGTATCATTGTGAGGGTATGCTCTGCGTCCATGCCTTGTTGCAGGCGTACGCGCCTTGCATCCTCTACTGTAAACTCGGCAGGCAACAGAGCCAACAAGCTCTGAGGACCACGCTTGGATGTCGGAATGTCGTCGTCAGCATGACGAATCAGGTCGCCAAATATCGTCATCTTAATATAGAGGTCGTAATAGAGGCTCCAGCGACAGAACGTCTCAATCGATTTTTCCCACTTCATACCGTTGGCTGCATAAAGCATACATGCTTTGCGGAATGCTATCACTAAGGCACGATGCGACAGGTTGTCGAACACTCTGTCTTGAGATAAACGTGCAAAATCTGCACATTCATCCTTCAGCTTTCTTGCCAACTTCTTAGCCTCCTTGCAGTCAATCACGCCTGTGGCAGCTTTCAGGTTCTCGATATAGGGCTTAAGCGCAGCATCGTACTTCTCTCCGTACGTACCAAACACCGAAATCTCTGCACCCACCTCTTCCTCTGGGATTGTAGCCAGACACAGGCGCGAGATAGGACCGTCGGTCAGCACATAGCGGAAATACTTTATGGCCTTGGCCGTTGTGGTGTTGGCATTCCAGTTCAGATGCAGACTGCCCGAGCCTGTAACGCTCTGAGTACCAGCACGGTCGGTTCCGTAGTCGTTACCTTCGTCGTCGCATAGTTTCAAAGTAGTAAACTGGTTGCCACGACCTGATGCTCCCTCAATCTTATCCCACTGCTCCAGCTCGTTTATGCGCACATAGAGCGGCGCGCCTTGTGCCTCGTCCATTCGCTGAACAAGGGCAGCCTTGGTTATATCGCTCTTGATGGTCTGGATAATCAAGTCGGCAGGGCGCTGCGGTTTCTGCTTGTTGGCCGCCTTCGAGTTATACTCGTCGTTAAACTCCTTCAGTCGCCTGCGGTTCTCCTCGTCGCGAGCCTTCATATCTGCAATGAGATGAGCCAGCGGTTGTTTGGTACATGAGTCTTTACCCGAGCCTGTTCCAGCCACTATCAGGCAGTTGGCACGCAGTTCGCGCACCTGATTGTCGATATACACAAAACTAAGGTTTTTAGGATACGCCATCAGTCCGGGGAACATAGCCTGAGCCACAGTAGCCTTATACTTCTGCGGCGTGTTGCACAACACCGCGTCTACCAGTTTGGGGCGCTTATCAGGAATCGCGGGCGGCGTCTTACTTGCGAAAATCTTAGACAACTCTGAGCTTGGTTCGCCTGGGTCAAGTGTATAGGTTGGTTGAGGGCTCTCTTTTTCAGGCGTTCTACCTTCCAGCGCATCCAACACTGTTTTCAAGCGTCCAGGCATACCTTCGTAGCTGGATTTCAGAGCGTTGGCTATTTTCTGACGTTTCTCCTCTATCGGGAACCCGTCATAACAAGGTATCACCTGATCCAGCCACTCCGCGCTGCGCCCGCAGATATGTCTAAGGTCGCTCGCCAACTGGAATGTCAACGTATCTCTATCACCAATATTAGGTTCAAACCCGCCATTATTCAACTCCCAATACTTCTTCAGTATCCGCTCAAACGGTATCCCGTGATAGTTATCCGGGTATTGCATGACTGGGGACTGGTACCTGTCACAGAATGTGACTGGGCCCTGTCCCCTGTCATGCCCCTCGCGCACTTTAACATCCTCTTCCCACGGCTTATAATGCTTGTTCGCTTTCTTGGCGCCAGGAGGCAATTGTTCTTCACCATTGCGTTCGCGCTCTTTCAAGCGGGCATACTCCGCCTCGCACTCCTCCGGCGACATCGGTTCATCAAACAGCTCATCGTCAAGATAAATCAAATCTTCAGCCGACCCACTTGTTCCAAATACGACCCTCTGCAAATCGCGAGCGTTATTGTCCATATCGCCCACTTTAAGCGCACACGCTACACGTACCTGGTTCTCCAAGATGGTAGTGCCGGGCACTCGCTTGCACACCAAATGCCATCCTCCGCTGGCACTGCGCTCCAGCATCATCAAGCCAATCTCGTCCTTCTTCGATAGAATTACATCAGCCATCTTACTTCCGCCATCAGACATATCGTAGCAGTCAATGTCGTGAAAAAAGAAGCTACCTATGCTCTTGCATCCAGCTATCAGTCCGTCAACATGGCCAAGGTTGTAGGCAAACTGTACAAGGTTCCGTTTGGCCGCATCGTCACCCTGTCGGGCTTTCGCCAAATTGGCCAAGTTCTCGCTGCTATCGCGCAGTGCCAGAAACTCTTCGCGACTCTTTACCGCTGTCGCATATTTTCGTCCATTAATTACGGTTATACGGTAGATCATCTACGACCGCCTTCCTTTACCAGTTCGTTTGCGATTACGTCCATAAACACCTGTCCGTTGTACTCGCGAGTCTGGAATCGAAGATTGGCTACAACCAGTTCGCCCTCGGCCCACTCGATGGTGGCCAGATTGCCAAGTGCTGTAACCACATAGCTGTCTTCGTACTTACCTCCAAGTTCTTGTAACACTAACGTGCGCTTGTTCAGCACACCGTTTTCACTTTTCTCACTCTGCACGGTAGTCATCGCCCCGCACTTCTTAACTCTCAAAATCATTGTATTCATAATTGTCAATTTTTACATTTTATAATTTTTACATTTTATAATTATTACATTTTTACATTTTCAAAAATATCGAGCCGAATTTCGATTCGAATTCGGCGCGAATTTCTTCGATGCTCTTGTGCACCACCTGGTATCCCGCGTCCTTCATCCGGAACTCTCGGTCGCGAGTCTCAGCCAGGTACTGCAGATACTCTCTTCGTTTTATTCCTGCCATTCAATGTTCAATGTTCAATGTTCAATGTTCAAAAGTTAGGGTAACCAAGTTTCGAGTTCAGGAATCGCAGGCCTTCTAACGTCCACGTCATGTAGTGGTGTATCTTCTTCTCACCTTTCAGCGAGTAGCTCACGTGGGTACGTTCGGCAGTGTAGCCTCGGCCTTGCAGATCGTCGCTCAGGTTCCAGCGACCATGCCGACGATATTGTATGCCCATGTCGCGCAGCACGGCGTTGAAGTCGAGTGTTGTCATGTTGAACGTCTTGGCCACCTGCGTGGCAGTCAGAGTGTCCTCGGCCTCCTCGTTCAGTATTCGCAATCCCTCGCCAACTATATTGTCGGCCATCGCCAGAATCTTCTGCGGACTTGGCAGCGCCAACTGCTGCCTGTCGCCAAGTCTCTCACGCTCCAGTTCCTCCCATCGCAGCACCAACTTGGCTCGCATCTCATCGTCATACTTGGTGGCGATGTAGAGGCATTCGGTTTTGGTGAGTGAGTAGCACGGTTTTAAGCGTCCGCGCAAATCCGTATACTCAATGAGTCCAAATTTGGACCCATTAACTTTTTCCCACGCAGGCTCCATATTTCTAATGTCGCGCATCACGTGTTTGTGTTGTTTCCCGCAGAGCTCCACAATGTCAAGCGAAGTCATTCGCAGCTCCTCCTGTTGGCCGCGCTGAGCAGCCTTACGGGTTGATAAACTTGTTGTTGTTGAAATAACTGTTGTTGTAATCATAATAAATAATGTATTTTTAAAGTGTTAATAATTTAGTTTATAAATAATGTGTCGCCTCCCGCCGTTCGGGAGGTGATTTTGGTAGCAGCATGTCAAAGAACGCACTGCAAAATTATGACTAAAAACACACGTATTGAAGGAAAAAATCGGCTTATCCCGAGCCCGCACGAAGCACACGAAGAATAAGCCACACTTCGCACGAAGCGCACGAAGGAATGGGATAAAAAAAAGACTGAAGATTATGATTTCTTCAGTCTTTGATAGATTTCTATTACCAGTTTTTGTATTCGTTTTCGCCTGTCGTCATCTACAGGATACGGATATTTCGCTGATGTCCACTCCTGCATCGGCGGCAGACACTCATTAAGTATAAACCAGCACTTGCACTCAAGCCTCAGCGTGTCGGATTAGCTGGGCGGTCGGTTCCTCAGCACGTTCCTTTTCGGGCTTGCCACCATAGTAATTATGCTGATGCTCCACATGAGCATTATAGTTCCAGATGTATGCATACTGGTTTACGCCAGCAAACTGTTGTGCGTTCATGCCTCGTCCTCGTCTTTATCTAAAATGTTTGCAAAACGGGCTTTAGCAGCCTCAATAGATTTATGAATCTGTTGCATCAGCACATGGCGTGGAGGTAGCTCTGTAAGATATTGAGCCACTTTAATGCCTGCCTTGTCGAGTTGCAGCAGTTCGATTTGTTCATCGTTGCCCTCTGTGCATAGCAATAGACCCAACGGTGTTTCTTCGCCTGGTTCCATCTCATTTTTCTCAAGCCAGCGTAGATAAAGTTCCATCTGCCCCTTATATTGCGCTTTGAACCTGCCCAACTTGAGGTCAATCGCAATCAATCGATGCAGACGGCGGTGATAGAACAGCAAATCAAGATAAAAGTCTTGCCCGTCAATGATCATTCGTTTTTGACGTGCCACAAAACTGAATCCATTACCCAACTCAATGATGAATTGCTCAAGGTGGGCAATTAAACTGTCTTCAAGATTCTTTTCGCTGTACATACCTTTCAGACCTGTAAACTCCAAGAAATACGGGCTCTTAAATACCAAGTCGGGCGACATCACGTTATCATCGCGCAATGTGGATAGTTCTTTCTTGATGAATTCATCGGGCTTGCCGCTAATCGCCGTACGCTCAAAGAGCATTCCATCGATTTTATTTTGCAAGGTTCTCTTACTCCACCTCTCAGATGCAGCTAAGGTAAGGTAGAATTCACGTTGCAGTTCATCCTTCAATGGCATAACTGTCAGAAAATGAGTCCATGACAATTTTGACACCAGTGGTGACACAATTTTGATATCAGGAAACACTTGGGCAAATTGCATCATTCTACGGATGGTTCTCTCTTCAAATCCTTTTTTTCCATATTCCTCCTGCAATTGTCGTGACACTGATGCGACAATTTGTTTTCCGTATTCTGCACGCTTATTATCAAGCACTTCGCGGTTGATGCGCTCGCCAATATGCCAATACATCATGGTAAGTTCGTAATTGGCAGTAGCCGCTACACGACCACGTGCCTGCTCAATAATCTGACGTAAATCCTGTATCAGAGATTGTGTCGACGCTGTCGCGACAATTTGATTATCCTTCTCTATATCGTTCATAATCGTATTCATTAATAAATTTCTATTCCCAACATCTGCTGGATTTCAGTGAGTGTCTGGTCTATCTTGGCATCGAGGGCGGTGCGCTTTTCGTAAATGCGAACGGAACGTCCATCATCTCAGCATACTCCTTAGCCTGCTGCATGCCATGACTCACAGAGTGATTGGCATCCTTAGCCTCAACAATGGCAATGGGAGTGGCACGATTGTAGTAAAGCATATAGTCGGCAAACTTAGCCTTACCACGAGCCACCAAGTTACCTCTAAGGTTTATCTTACCATCAGTAAGCCTAACCTTAGTTTCCATCGTTATATCATTCACCGACCAGCCCTTATTCAGGATTGCCGGAGTAATGTATCGCAACTTGGTGTCTTCTTCAGACAATTTATGAACGTCGTCTACCATATTCAGTTATTCATAACTGAGTGCAAAGATAATAATTATTTTTGTAATCACAGCATTTATCGGCAAAAATATAGCATAAGGTTGGGTAAAAGAGTACAATTAATATCAGATATCAGATATCAGTTTTTATTTTGAAGGGGGTATGCGTATGAGGAGTTAGATACTAAATTTTATATAGATTTATATATTATTATAATAATATATAAATCTAAACTTCAAGAAGCTCTAAAAGAGGTAGATAGAATAAAACTGATATCTGATATTTGATACAAACTTGATTCGAAAATACGCAAAAAGTATCTCTCACACGTGGGCGAAAATTTTTCCAAGTGTGGGCGCAAAAACGCGCTCGGGTATTAACAATTCGTTAACACTCGATTCTTGCGTATCTCGCTTAAAATTTGTACCTTTGTAACGTCAAAATCAAGTAACAACCAACACAAAAACTAAACATTTAAAATTATGGCACTAAAAGTTAAAGCACAAGAGAAGTTGCAGAAGATTGGCACCTATGCTGGCAAGTATCGCTACATTATGATGCCGGAGTTGTACACCTCACTCTCGCAGGACAAGGTGATTAAGGAGGCTGCTCTGCGCAGCGGAGTTAGTAAGGGAATTATGCAGGCATGCTGGGATGCAGCCGGCGAGGTTATCAAGGCGTGGGCCACCGAAGGTCACTCCGTAGCTCTGCCTGGTCTGGGCACCATGCGATTCGGACTGCGCGCAAAGAGCGTTGAGAAGGTGGACGAGGTTAAGGCAGGCCTCATTACCAGTCGTCGAATCATCTTCACCCCAGCGGTAGAGCTGAAGGATGAGTTGGCAGGAACGGCCATCCAGATTACCTGCTACGACCGCGATGGCAAGGAGGTGAAGCGAGTAACCTCAACCTCTGGCGAGGTGGAAGACCCAGAGAACGACCAGCCTACAAATGGCGGTGGAAACGGCAATGGCGGTGGCGGAAACACCCAACCATCAGGCGACGTACCTGGAGAAGGCGATTAAACTAACGGAGGGGTAGCACCCCTACCCCTCCAAGTTATTAACCAAAAATTAAACTATCATGACTAAAAAGGAAACATTCAAGTTCATCGTACAGATGATTGCATCAATTGCAACAGCGATTGTTACAGCCCTCGGAGCAACAAGTTGCATGGGCGTGTAGCAAGTAAAATAGTCACCCTCGGGTGGCTTTTTTTATTGAGCAATATTTTTTCGTGCAAAATGGGGGTTATATTGAAAAAAATGGTTATATTTGCAACCAAAACAAGCTTTAATATATTAACATGATGACGAAAAAAACTTTCATGAGACTGGCAGCGATACTGGGCTGCGCGATGATGATGGCAGTGATGACTGCATGTACAAGCGACAATGCCGACGACCCGGCAACTGTTGATGAAGGCTCGATTGTGGGCAACTGGTGCTCGAACGTTTCGGGCAAGACCTATGCCAAGTGGAACTATGGCGACACGTGGCGGAACACCGTGTTTAACGATGACGGAACAGGGTTTACCCGCATTTACTACACACTACAGGACAAAGTAGTAGGATGCGAGAAGATAGACTTTACCTACAAAGCAGCCGACGACGGTACGCTGGTGATGACATCAACCAAAAGAGGCGCCAAGGACACCAAGTGGAAGCTGGTAGGCAATGAACTGCGATTAGGCGACGAAGCCGCCGACGAGACGTATTTGTACTTCAAGCCAACACCCGCCGACATGGCCGCTAAGTTCGACAAATGGAGCAAGGCCGAAAAAGTGTTCGATGTGCCTCAGCCCGCCAAGTACACCGTATTTGTATATGGCAACGCAGGCGGTTGGATGGACGAAATCATCGAGTACGGATTCTGGGAGAGAATACAGCAGTATCTGACCGACTCAACCAACGTGCGCGTGGTATGCATGTATAAATATGGTAAGCATCTGCCCGAAGAAGGCAAACCGTTTAGTGGCAAATATGCCGAGCCAGGCGACATCGTGTGGTTTGATCTGAACGACAAGACCGACCTCGACAAAATCAAAGAAAATGGCTTGCAGGCCATCGGCATGGGCGAGCAAGCCAAACAGCTGAAGATATGCGACCCTAACACCATGCGCATGTTCCTGGAGTTCAGCAGTCTGCAATGCCCCGCCAAGGACTATGTTCTGGCCATCTGGGGCCACGGCTCGGGTTTCGACCCCATGAACGACGTGCCCGGAAAGTATGAAGTGAAAGCCCTGACACGCGGCGTGATGACCGACGAATGGGTAAATGACGAATGGATGGATATGTACGAGATGTACGATGCCATGAAGGCTGCGGGCATCGACCACTTCAACACGCTGATGTTCCACAACTGCTTCATGGGTAATATCGAGTCGCTCACGCAGGCACGCTCACTGGCCGATTACATCATTGCATCGGGCCACATACTGAACAGCGACGGCTTACTGATGACGGAGTTTGTGCGCGGACTGATAGAAACAGGCGACCCCGAGAAGGCTGGCGGACTGATGTTCGAACGCTCTACACCAGACTGGCAGGATGGTTATCTGAATGAGAAACCAGGAAAATTCCCTAACGGCGACTACAAGATGATTCGCACTGATAAGTTCCAGCCCATCATCGATGCCTCGAAGCAACTGTGCGACCGCATCCTGGCGCTCTATCCTACGCAAAAGGAGGCCATCGACCGTGCCTCAAAGAGCGTGTACCGCTACTTTGCTATCAACGATGGCGAAACGGCGTTACCACAATGGGTATATCCTTTCTTCGACATAGCCAACTATGCCCAGCTGCTGGCCAAGGAGACCGACGATGCCCAGCTGAAGGACATTTCGGCCGCGATGGACGAAGCCTTCAAGGAGGCATTTGTTCACTATCGCGACGTGAACAACAGCGTGCAGCATCTGGAGCACTACACGCTGAGCGTATGTCTGATGCACCGTGGATACTACACAGCCGACTATAAGGCGGTAATGGACCCTGTTCCACTGAACAACTTCAACGAGGGCTACGAGAAGTGCGACTTCCACAAGCTGACGGGCTGGGGCAACTGGCTCAACACCAACGAACAATCGCTCAAAAGCAACCCAGAGTGCGGCGGAGGCGGGCAACTATGATTAACCAACAATTATTGAATCCGAAGAGCATCGTCGTGATCGGCGGCTCTAACAACGTGCATAAGCCCGGAGGCTCTATCGTGCGTAATATTAAGAATGGTGGTTTCGGTGGCGACCTGCACATCGTAAACCCCAAAGAGGACGAAGTGCAGGGAATAAAAGCGTTCCATGATGTGAAGGATATTCCACCAACGGAATTAGCGGTGCTGGTAGTGGCAGCGAAGTTCTGTCCTGACTATGTGGACTATCTCTGCGCCGAGAAGGGCACAAAGGCCTTTGTGATTATCTCGGCCGGATTCGGCGAGGAGACAAAGGCGGGTGCAGAACTGGAGCAACGAATACTTGACACTTGCAAGAAATACGGCGCAGCACTGATAGGACCTAACTGCATAGGACTGCTGAACCGCAATCACCACAGTGTGTTTACTCTGCCAATACCAAACCTGAACCCACAGGGCGTTGACTTTGTGTCTGGATCGGGTGCAACGGCAGTGTTCATACTTGAGAGTGCCGTGATAAAAGGCTTGCAGTTTAACAGCGTGTGGAGCATAGGAAACGGTAAGCAGATAGGCATTGAGGACGTGCTGCAGTATATGGACGAGCACTTTGACGCCCAGACCGACTCGAAGGTGAAACTGCTGTATATCGAGAACATCGGCAACCCCGACAAGCTGCTGTATCACGCAAGTAACCTGATACGCAAGGGATGCCGCATAGCAGCCATCAAGGCAGGATCGAGCGAGAGCGGAAGTCGCGCAGCATCGAGCCACACGGGTGCCATCGCATCGAGCGACTCGGCTGTAGAGGCTCTGTTCCGCAAGGCGGGCATCGTACGCTGTTTCTCGCGCGAGGAGCTTACCACCGTGGGGTGCATTTTCACCCTGCCCGAGCTGAAAGGTAAGAACTTTGCGATTGTCACGCACGCTGGCGGGCCTGGAGTGATGCTTACAGATGCGCTGTCGAAAGGTGGACTGAACGTGCCCAAGATAGAAGGGCCTGAGGCTGAGGAACTGAAGGCAAAGCTGTTCCCTGGCTCATCGGTGGCCAACCCAATAGATTTTCTTGCTACTGGTACGGCCGAGCAGCTTGGCACAGTGATTGACTACTGCGAGAACAAGTTCGACAACATCGACGCC
>Ga0256407_10013327_pt1 | contig 11003 bp, 5 predicted proteins | sample RumenRJG_04DNA_FD_193489 | JGI IMG/M metagenome (GOLD analysis project Ga0256407, IMG submission 193489) | Bovine rumen microbial communities from Lethbridge, Alberta, Canada - RJG_04 | ecosystem: Host-associated > Mammals > Digestive system > Stomach > Rumen | place: Canada: Alberta | collected... | reverse complement strand
ATTATTTTTATAATTATTAATAATAAAAATATTTATATAATAAAATGAAAAAGACATTTTTTTGAATATTTCTAAAAAATAATAAATAATATAATAATTTAATAATTTAAATTTTAAAATTATAATTTCATTATTATATTTATAATTTAATTAATTTTAATATGAATAATAATTTTTTAAATAAAGTAATAAAGAATTAATATTATGTCTAAGATAAAAATTTCTAGACAACTTATTTTTTCTCAATCAGTTGGACCTCAAAAAAAAAATAATTCTATATCTTTTGAAAAAAATCATTTAACTATTAAATTACAAACACTTGAACATTCAAATGAAAAAAAATATAATAAAGTTTTTTTTAATCAACTTTTAAATAATAATAAAGAGAAATTCAAAGTTTCAAAGTTAATCAAAAAAAATTATAATACTAAAACAGATTTAATTAGAAAAACAATAATAAATAATAGAAAATTTCGTTGTTCTTCAATGGAATATAATAATAATATTCCAAAATATTCTATTAATAATTCAATATCAAAAAAAAAAATAAAAAATAATATAAATATAAATTTAAATAACAATTTAAAAAAAAAAAATGAATTTATTAAAACAAAAAAAGAAGAACTTGAAATCACAAAAACAAAAAATATTAAAAAAATTACTTATACATTAAAATCACTTTTATCATCAATTGATTTTAATAATGATGAAAATAATTTAATAAATTTATTTAAAAGTTTTTCAGCATATTATTCTGCTTTTGATGAATATATAAAATTAATATCATCAAATGATGAAGTAAATTTATTAAATACAATAAAATTTGGGTTTGCTAGTATATTTAATATATTTAGTAAATTAAATCCAAAAAAAAAAATAATATTCGAGCCTAAAGAAAATCAAACATTTATTAAAGATAAAAAAAATGAAGAAAATTCATTTTCTTTTAAATCAACAAATAAAGAAACAAATTCTATGTCATATAAAAATTTAAATAATAAAAAAACATTCCCAATAAATATAAATAAAAAGCCTTTAGATTTAAAAGAAAATAATAAAAAAAGTATTGAAAAAATAAATAAAACTTGTTTAGAATCAAATTCAATGATTAATAATACAAATAATGAAATTAATGATGATGATAATATAAATCTTACTGATTTAGAATCAGTAAGATTTTGTGATAAAATATCAATGAGATTAATTCAACCTTATAAAGCAGTTCCAAAATTAGATTTATCTTTTTTTAGTTGTAAAAATAATAATTATAAATCAAAAAATATAAATCAATCAGTTAATAAAAATAATTCTTCAAAAAAAAAAAAAAAAATTAGAAATAATTCATTACCGAATTATTAAATATTAATTTTTATAAATATCAATATATATTAATTATGAATTTTTTTATTTTTCATTACAGCTCTAATATTATTAATTTATATTTTCAAAGAAAATTTAATTATTTGTTTTTTTTTATAATTTATATAAATATATTAATTAAATTATGTATTATTTTAAAACTAACATTAGAAAGCAATATAATATAACATTTTACTTATTTTGATTTTTTATCTTTTCCAAAATAAACTCAGACATTTCAATAATTTCATCATTCATATTTTCAATAAATATTAATTTTTCCAAAAATTCGACAATTCCTTTTTTATTAAATTCATTATTAATTTCAATAAAATAATCAAATAAGTTTTGGAAAGTTTCAATAATTCTTATAATACATTTCAGACATTGAATTATAAATTCTAAATCATTTTGACATAAATTAATTAAGTCTACAATTATATCAATTAATCCATTATTTAATAAAAATTTAATTTGTTCGATATTTTTTTTTTGACATAAACCTAAAATACATATAAATGCATTTTTTTTAATGATAATATCTCTATTATATTTAATTAAATTTATAATATTCAAAATTAAATTTTCATTTTTAAAAATAAAATCAGTAAAAGAACAACTTAAATTTATAATTATACAGCATACCATATTAATGATAGAATTTGATTTATTTTCATTTAATAAATTATCTAATATATTAATAAATGAATTATCAATTAGATATTTTTGGAAATTCTCATCTTCATCAATAAAAATAAAATTATTTATAATTTTCAAACATACATTTTTCAAATGTATATTCTTGCTACAACCAAATAAAAACAATAAAACAGAAAAAATTTGATTTAAATTATGAATATTATTTGGACAATTTATTACTTCATTACATTTTTTATCACTAGACATTTTACTTGTTATTTCACCAATTATATTAATAGAAAAATAAAAAGAGTTACCACCATGTGTATAATTAGAATAATTTTCTTTTGGTGTTGAAATTATACAATTTATTGCAAGATTATATATTTCAATTAATTGTTCTTTTGTGATTAATTTTGCTATTTTTGAATTATGAGAATTTTTTTCTATAAATGATGAAAATGACCAAATACATATTCCTAATAAATTTTTATTATTTATTATATTTGGTATGTAATTTAATAATATATTAAAGTAATTGTTTTTAAGAATTGCTCTTGAAAATTTTAAATTATCTAATGAAATATTTGTTATTAAATAAATCATATCTTTAAATTCATTTTCTTCAATTAAAGAATCATTATTATTTATAATTTGAATAATTTTATCAGAAACTTTATTCAAATATAATAATTCAGTAAAATCACTTTCATAAGACATTGAACTTAATATAGAAAATATAATATTTCTCAAAGGAGAATTACTATAATCAATTAAATCAATCAAATATTTCAATGCATTTAATAAAATAATAGATTGATAAAATACTTTAGAACTCATTTCTGGAATTTCTTTTAAAATATCTTGTATTTTTTTTAAATATTCATATAAATCATTTATATTTGAAGTATTCAATAATAATTTCAAATAATTATTAAAACTTTCTAAACTTTCTTTCGAATATGTTTTCCTTTTATTATTAATGTCTATTATTGAATATTTATTGTTTTTTATTTGGTTCTTTTTATTTGTTTGAATCATTCTATGTTTAGTTATATATTCTGATATTTTTTGTTTTCTTAATGATAAAGAAAAATTTATTCTAAATTTTATCATGTCTTTTTTTCTTTCTTCATCAGTGTAAATAAATTTTATATTTGACATTTTTTATTTATTTATTTTTTTTTAACTTTTATACCTAAATTTTATTTTAATTTAACACTATTTTTGTTTATTTTTAAAATTAATAGAGTTAATTTTTAGTAATTATATTTGATAGTATTTATTATTTTCTTTAAAATAATATGAATAAATATTATTTTAATTTTTTTAATTTAATTTAATTTTATTATCAAACAAAATAAAAAAAATTAATTTTCATTAATTATCATTATCATATTCTTCAGATTTTTTTAATTTCTCATATTCATCTCCATAAATAAATTTTTCATCATCATTTTTATGACTATCTAAAATTCCAATTAATTCTTTAGGATATTCTTTCAAAGCTTTATTTTTAGTTTCTTCAGGGCTAAAAGCTAAAGTTAATAAAACATTAATAATAGTGAATAAAACACCTAAAACATATCCAACTTTAGGAGCAGAAATCATTAAAGCAGGAGTCCATAAATTAAAACCTCTAGAAAAAATTCTATTAATTGATACTGCAACTGGTTTAGTAAAAGTAGGAAAAACTTCAAAATTTAATATATTATAATTCATTAATAAAGCATATGCACATATTCTCATTAAAATAAACATTTTAATATAATGATCATAATAATATAAAGATGATAATAAATATGAAATTGATGTTAGTAAATTTATTAAAATAAAACTTGTTTTTCTTTTTAATAAAGGAATTTCAAATATTATACTTCCAAAAATAAATCCTATTATATCACTACAAAATGCTATTATTAATGATTTATAAAAATGACTTTGTTTTTTTATTTCTAATTGAACTAATAATAAACCATAATTTGCTGTGAAACTTGCAATACAAAATAATAATAATAATTTTACTTGAGATGGTAATTTCCATATTGTTAGATAGTTTATATTTCCAAAGTCTTTTTTTAATTTTATTTCATTGTCATTTTTTTTCTTTTCAGTATAATCTTCTTTTTTTTCTTTTGATATATTTTTTTCCTTCCATAAATTAAATTCAATTTGAGAATTATTAATTTTGGCAAAATATTCACAATTTAATATAAAATCATCATATTTTTCTCTAATATAACAAGTTCTAGGTGAATCAACTAAATAAATTTTACCAAAAATTAAACCTAATAAGCAAATAATAGAACTAACTAAAAAAATATATTTAATATCATGAGTTTTATAAGCAATTAAAGTAGATAATAAACCAGATAAAGGAAGAGAAATAAAATAAAAAAGAAAAAAATAAACTCTATCATTAGGAGAAGCACATTCAGAAATATATTGTGGAGGACCTAATAAAAATAAAACTAAAGAAATAGTATTTAAAATATAACAAATAGAGCCAATTGAATAATTAAAATTAGGATAAAGTAAAATACTACTAAAAATATATAACAAACAAGAAGATAAAATTGTATTTAATAAACCAAAAAAATTATATATAAAAGGATAAATAATTGTTCCAATGACACCTCCAATAAAATAACATGTACTTAAAAAAATTATTTTTTTATTATTACAAAATATATCATATCTTGAAATAAATGAATTTAATGAAATTAAATTATTTGAATCTAATTTATAATCTTTGTTAAATATTGTTGTTTTTGAACAAAGAAAATTTCTTTCACAATTATTTAAAAATGTATTTCCTTCTTTACATAAGTATCGTGTTTCATAAAAATATAATGGAATTGCTGAAAGAGAGGAAAATCCTCCTAATCCTTGAATAAATAATATTGATAAGAATATTATTGTATATGTATATCTATTTTTCTGAGTTGCTTGTAATGCAGTTTCTATTTGGTTTTGGGAAATTTGTATTTTTTGTTTTTTCATTAATTAATTTTTATTTTTTCATTTAAATTGTTTTTTTTAAAATAAATAATTATTTAATTAATATTTATTAATTTTTTTGTATAATTTTAAAAAAAATATAATATATAATAATAAATTCCATTTACAATTTTAATATTTATTTTTTCTTTTTTTCTTTTGGCAAAAATTTTTGTAAAATTAAGAGAATCATTTCTTTAAAAGTTTTTAAATCAATTTCAATAACATTATTAATATTTTTTATAATATATAATAAATCTTTTTCTACTTGCTTTTTTTCATTTTCTTTTTTTATTTTTAATATATTAAATTTAATTCCTATTTCTTTTGCAAATTTTTCTAAATTTTTTCTAAACATATCATCAATAAATCCTTTTGGAAATGTATCAATAATGTCTTTATATATAATATTAACATTTTGAATTAAATTTAAACAATAATTATTTATTTCAGAATTATTATTATTAACAATAGGATAATTTCTTTTCTTTACTAAAATTTCAAATTCTTTTATAGAGCCATGAATTATTTCTTCAATATATTGATTTAACCTTTTATTTAAATTAAATATATCAACTTCTATTATTTTTATTATTTCTTCATATATTTTTCCAAAAAGTCCATTTGAAAATTGATTTAATAACTTCATTTTATCATTATTATATATTGTTGAAATCAATTCTTGAATTAATTTAAAATTTGAAAAACAGATTGAAATTTCATTATGAGTTATTAAAGTTATATGCCCTTTTGATTCAATTATTATTTCTGTGTTTAATTGTGCAAATAATTTTAATATTGTTGAAAAAGAATTTAAAATCTTTGAATAATTATTTAAAGAAAATGAAGAAAGCATTTTAATAGTTTCAAATGAATATGTTATTAAATCTAATGAAGTTGGCATTATTTTTATTTGAGAATTATCTGGAAATTTTATTTTTGAAATTTCTGATTCTTTTTTATTATCCATATTCATTTTAAAAAATTGAATTGTATTATCATATGAATCTACTTTTAATATATCAAATTCACATATTTTATTAATATAAATTTGATAAGTATAAGGAATAAAATCAATTTTTGTAAAAGAATCAAAATTAATTCCTTCTCTTAATTTATTTTCCTTTGTTATTGAATATTCAATAATAAATTTATTTTCATATTCTTCAATTAATTGTGAAATATTAAAACATTTTTTAGAAGGATAATCTTTAAAAATTTCTTTTATTATATGATGTTTAATTATTAAATCAGTTACATTAAATACATAACTTTTAATATCTTGAAAAATAAATTTTATATTTTGTAATAAAAAATAATTGATATTTTCTAAAATTGTATTATTTATTTCATTACAAAAATTATCATTTTCTTTTTCAGTATTTTGAAAAATGTTATTAATTAAATGTATTTGAGCAAGGGCCATTTGTACTATATTAAAAATAAATAAAAGTTCTTTATTTGTTTTTAATACTTGAATTTTTAATATATTTTTTTTTAATATATCAAAATTAATTTCAATTAATGCATTTAATAATTTATTTTTAGAATATTGGGGTAGATTTGACATAAAATATTTTTCTTTTACCTTATCAATATTTACTTTATTGAATTTCACAAATAAATTATTATCTTGTTTACTTCTAAATTTTTGAATTTCTGTAAATAATTGATTATTTATTTTATAATATTCACCATTAATATCTTTATCTTTTTCAGTAATAATATATAAATTATCTAAAATATTATTAATCATATTTCCCAATTCTTCTATTAAATAATCATTTTTACCTGCTAATAATAAATCAATTTTATTTTTCATTTCTTTTAAAAAACTTAATTTAGGTAATAAATTATTAATTTCATATAATTTTTCTATTTGATTATTATCTTTTTTATCTATCATATTTTTCATATCTTTCATTATATTTAAATAATTTTTTACTTTTTTTATATTATTTTGTTTTTGTTTCCTTAATATTAATTTACTTGAAACATTTAAGTAATTCAGCTTAATACTATTTTTCATATTTTTCATATTTTGAATTTTATCACTCATTATAATAATATTCTTATATAATATAGGCATTAAATTATTTACATAATTAGTAATTAATGTACAATGATCATAAATATTTTCAAATTCTATTTGAATTATTTCACTTTGTTCTATTAATTTTGCAATATGAATTTGTAATTTTGGAATTGACAAATCAAGTAATTTTTCATCTAATTTAAATATTCTTTCATCTACTAAATATCTTGGTTCTAATTCATCAAAAACATTTTCTGCATTTGAAATATAATTTTTAGATGTTTCTTCTTTTATTTCATTTAAATCTAAATTATTCGTTTTTTTACTATAATGATTATATTGATATGAAAAATAAGATTTTTTTATCGATTTTAAATAATCATCATAATTTTTATTTAAATAATCATTTATTTGAAAAGTTTTTATATTTGTTTCTTCACTTGATGTTGACTTATTATCATCTTTTAATAATTTTTTATAGAGATTATTATTATTTCCTTCATCACAATAATGAAAAATATCAATAATAGTAAATTTTTTAGGATCTTTATTCTTTTCTTTTTTATTAAATATTTTTGGTCTTCTAAATTTTCTTTTAATTTTCTGGAAATAATTCCTAGAAGATATAGGATTGAAAACAATTGAAGTTAATGTTGATACTGGATTATCTGTATTACAGGATTCATTAGTAGTAATAGAATAATTTTCATAATCAGCTGATCTTATAGATGTATGATAATAATTTTCATCTGTCTTCATTTATAAATAAATAATCAATTTGAAGTATAAATTTGATTTTTTTTCTTTTTTATTATTCAATAATATATATCATTATATAGTAAAAAATCAATAATTTAATTTATTTTAAAATATGGATTATCTTAAATTAAATACTGAATTAAAAAAAAATTCTGAATATTTTAAAAATCAATTTTCAATTGTATATAAATATATATTTTTATAATAGATGACAAAATTTTCAAATTTTTTCAAATGTTTAAAAGAATATGGTAATAAGATGATTGAAAAATCAAAAAAAGCTTTAGATGATTTAATTCTTGAAATACAAAAAGATAAATTTGAAGGATCAATTAATTTTTCTTTAAATGAATTTATTCAAACTACAAAAAATTTCTTATTAGAAGAAGAAAAACTTTTTGATAAAATTGGTAAGGAATTAAATGAGAAAATTGATAATAAAATAGAATTATTGAATATTAAAAATAATGATTTATTAAATGAATTAAAACAATTAGAATCAATATTATTAAATTTAAAAAACAAATTAGAACAATCTAAATATGATTATTTTGAATCATCAAAAACAAAATATGAACAAGAAGAAAAATTTGATAAATTCTTTTCAACAACTATAAATTCAAATATATCTGATAATTTTTATACACAATTAGTAAAAGCACAAAAAAATTGTGAATCAATAACAGATAATTATAAAACAAATGTTGAAAATATGAATATAATCCTTCATAAATATGAAACAAATTATACTGAAATTTTTAATTCATTAAAATTACAAGAGGAAACTAAAATTGTTTTTGTAACAAATATAATTAATAATTTTAATGAAATAATTAGAGAAAAGACAAATAATGAAAAAAATTATAATAACAAAATTGATAAAATAATTACTAGTATTAATGTAAAAAATGATGTGAGAAAATATGAAAAACTAATGTCATTCTTAAATAATAATGGAAAGAGATTTTCAGAAGAACAATTTCTAAACTATGAATTATATAGAAAAAAATTATCAAATAATAATTCATCTACAAATAATAAAATATTAAATAGTTTATTATTAACTGCTAATGATAAAATATTAGGATTTTCCTGTGGTACACATTATGATAATTTTGAAATTAGAAAATTACAACTTAAAGAATTTGAAGAAAAAAATACTAAAGTATCAAATATAATTAAAATTATATTTAGTTCAGTAACATTAGGAACTGATGATTTAATGTATGTTATTAATTTTATAGAAGGAAATAAAAATAATTCAATGTATGTTATGAAAGAATTATCTGTTTATTATGAAAAAACAATTCTAATTACTTTATCAAGTATTGAAAATTTACATCATTTATCAAATATTTTATTAATTATAATGAATAATGTTCAAATATTTAAAGAAATTTTTGATTTAAATTATGTTATTATTTATATGGCTGAAATGACTTTGTATAGAGATCCTAATAATTTTGATAATAAATTTTATTTATGTGATTTAATCTCAAATAATAAAATGTTTTCATTTAATGAATTTTGGGATGAGTGTATTAATAAAAAGATTGAAATTATTTCTGAAATTAAAGTCAAAAATGAGATTGAAAAAAGCAAAAATATGGAGATTAAAAAGAAAAAAAGTAATCAAGATATGTTTAGTAAAGTTAAAAATATGTTAGGTAATAAGTTTAATAATAACCAACATGATGAAAACAAAAAAATTGAAGATAAAATTATTTATGAAAAAATGTATGAAGAAAAAATTCCAGTTTATGCAGTTGAAATTCTTGAAGATTATATAAATCATTTTTTCAATTTTAATTATAATATTAAGGAAGGAGAAAAAATAATAATAAATATAGGTAAAAAATATAAAATTTCTAATAAATATATTAATTATTTTGAAACAATTTTATTTTCAAATTACTGTTCTAGAAAATATAAACATTTAAATTCAAATAAAGAAAAAAATGTAAAATCAACTTATTTTAAGATAAAAAAATTTAAAAATCTTTCAAATAAATCTATTCTTTTATTTAATATAATAAGATTTATTCCAATCAAAGAAATAACTCCTCTAATTTATCCAAATAAAGAAATATATAATAATTTGAAAAAATATATTTATAAAAATATATTATTTCATTATCAAGATATAGACGTTAAAACACATATTCAAATATGGAAAATATTAATTAATCATTCAGAAATGAAAAAAAAATATAATTATAAAAAAATAAAAGAAGATATTAAAAATAATCCTAATTCAATACCATCAGGTGAAGTTATTGATTTAGATATTTTAAGAACAGCATTTGAAAAAGATAAAAATGAGAATAGAGAAAAAATTAGATTTATATTAAAAGCAATTTCAAAAGAAAGTCAAGATATAAAATATTGTCAAGGAATGAATTATGTTGCTTCTTTTATTATACATTTAATGAATGATGAAGAAGAAATATTTTATTTTCTTATTTCTTTATTTAATAATACTAATTATGGTAAATTATTCTTAAATGATTTTTCAAAATTAAAAAAATATTTTTATTTCTTTGAAAGACTTTTACATATCTATTTACCTGAAGTATATTTATATTTTATTAATTATAATATAAATGTTTCATTTTTTATTTCTTCTTGGTTTATTACAATATTTACTAATTCTTATACTAAAAAAAATTATGGGAAAGAACCAAAAATATTAATGAAAATTTGGGATTTACTTTTAATTAAAGGAATCAAATCTTTTTTAATAATAGGATTATCAATGATTAAATATTTTGAAAATAAATTATTATCTTTGGGTTTTGAAAAATTATTACGTTTTTTAATTACAGATATCTTAGAATCAGAATTTTTTATAAACGAGAATTATGATAAAGCTTTAAAAATTATTATGGATTTTAAATTTCCAAAAGAATTAATGGATAATTTAGAAAAAGAATATGAAATAAAACTAAAAATTCCTCAGCTTAATGAAAAAAATTAAATATATATTTTATTATTATATTTTAATTTTTATTAAAAATAAAAAGAAAAAATTTCTCAAACATCAATTTTTATAATATATTATATTTTACAGAAAAATATAAATAAATTTTAATAATAAAAATAATCTTTTTTATTTTATATTCATAATATAATCCAAAAAATAAATTTTTTTTATTCAAAATATGTCTTCTTCATCACCTCTTTCAAATTTTGATAAAAACATTCATTCATT
>Ga0256407_10013324_pt1 | contig 11005 bp, 6 predicted proteins | sample RumenRJG_04DNA_FD_193489 | JGI IMG/M metagenome (GOLD analysis project Ga0256407, IMG submission 193489) | Bovine rumen microbial communities from Lethbridge, Alberta, Canada - RJG_04 | ecosystem: Host-associated > Mammals > Digestive system > Stomach > Rumen | place: Canada: Alberta | collected... | reverse complement strand
ATTGTTATACATATTATTATTATTATTATTATTAAAGTTATTACTATTACTACCACCTAAATTGTTAAAGTCTAATGGTATTGGATTTCTTTGATTACCTCTCATTTTGTTTTTATTTTTTTTTTATTTAACCTAATTTAATCAATTTAATTTAAATGAATTTAAAAAAAAATAAAACGGAAAAAAAATAATAAAAGTTGTTTAAAATTTTTTAATATGGAATTAATATATTAAAAGAATAAAACATAATAAAAATAATTTTTTCTTTTATACACCATCATAATCACATTGCTCAATTGATGAAATTGATTGTTGAATATTTAATGATTTATCTTTTTTATCATCAATACTCTCCATATCACTTATTTCTTCAGGAGGTTTTATATTTTCTAATTCAGAAATATGAATTTGTTTGTTGGATTTATTTTCTTCCTTTTTTTCATCTTCTTTTTTATCAATATTTTTATTTTCTTTATTTTCTTTATTTTCAATTATTTTATCTTCTTTTTCTTTATTTTTATTTTCATTTTCTTCAATTTCAAAATCATCATATTCATCATCTTCTTCTTTTTCTTTTTCTTTTTCTTTTTCTTTTTCTTTTTCTTTTTCTTTTTCTTTTTTTTTTTCTTTTTTTTTTTCTTCTTTTTCTTCTTCTTTTTCTTCTTCAAAATCATTATATTCATCATCATCTTCTTCTTCATTTTCTATTTTTTTTTCTTCTTTAATAAATTTATTTTCAAAATTATTATTAACATTTTTTTTATTCTCTTCTTTTAAAACTACTTTTTCAATTTTATTATCTTGATTATTATTAACAATATTATTATTATTATTTATATTTTTATTATTTTCATTATTCATTTTTTCAATTTGTTTTTTTAAAAATCTTTTCTTTCTTACATTAGAATCATTTTTATTATTTTTTTCAAATCCTATTTTATTTTCTTTATTTAATAATACAATATCATTTTTAATAATTTTATCAAAAGCATCATTTAAATTTAAACCATTATAATAAAAATCATAATCATCATTTTCTAACATAGATAAATTAATATTATATTCATTATTTCTATTGAATCTATTATTACTTTTTTTATTACTATTATTTTTTTCATTTTCTTTAATATCAGTTTTCATTAAAGAATTTAATCTTTCTTGACTCATTGCTGCAATAGGTGTTGAATCACCAAAATATTTTTGACAAAAATTTTGATAATCTTTTAACATTTTATTTAAATTTTTATTATTTTCATTTAATTCTTTTAAATTGACATTTTTAATATTTTGATTTATTTTTCTTCCACTATTATTTGTTCTTTTCATATCATTTTTTCTTCTTAATGTATTTGAATTCATATTTTATTATTTTAAATATTTTGATTTTTAAAATTAATAATAATAATAACCATAAAAGTTTTATTTTGAATAAATATGAATGATAAAAACAATTTAATTAATTTTAACCCACCTCAAGAACAAAAAGAAGAAAAAGATTTTCACTTTCCTTTATCTTTAGATGATTTTAAAATAGAAGAAAATAAAAAAAAAATTGTTGGTTCATTAGGAGAATTAAATATAATAACATATTTAAAAACGAAAAAATCTTATTTATTAAAAATAACTAAAAAAAAGGAAATAGTATCTCAAAAAATTATTAAAAGTACATTAGATAACATATATAAAATACAACCAAATCCATATTGTATTAAATTATTATATCATTTTGAAGACGATGAACAATTTTATTTTATTTTTAGAAATTATGAAAATATAAAAAGTATTTTAGAATTATTTTCAGAATATGAAATAAATGATAATAATTTATGTATAATGTATCATCAAATTTTAATTGGAGTATCATTTCTTCATAAACAAAAAATTTATGGTTCATTATTAAATATAAACTCATTAATTTATGATGAAAATGAAAAAATAATAAAATTAACTGATTGTGGTTTAAGTAATCTTTTCCCAGAAAAAAAAGAAGATAATCCTTATTCTTTAAATAATGGTGCTTTATTTAGTGAATATATACCACCTGAATTTTTATTAGAAAAAAATTTTCAAAGTCAAAAAAATAAGGAAGATAATAAAAAAGGAGAAAAATATGATATGTGGCAACTTGGTGTTTTATTCTTTAAATTAGCTTCTGAAAATCAATCTCCTTTTGAAGGAAATGAATCTTCTCAAATTCAAGAAAAAATTTTAAAATGTAAAGTTTCTTATTATAAAATTAATGATAGATCTTCTAAAATTTTTCAAATTATTGGTAAGTTAATTACTAAAAATTCTGAGAGATATAAATTAAATAAAATGTTGAGATTAGAACCTTTTACTTATCCTTTTAAAAAAATACCTCAATTAGATTTTATTCAAAAAGAAAAAAAAATAGTTAATTTAGAAACTATAAGAATTTATCCAAAAGAAAGTTTTATTCCAAAATTAAAAAAAGAAAATTTATTTACCATTCAATTAGAAAGACAACAAGCTTTAGATTTATCATCAGATTTAAATAGATTAAATGATGAATATTTAAAATTAAATAAATCAAAATTAGCACTTAAAAATTTATTAACTTATATTAATAAACAAATCAATATTTATAAAAATGAAGATAAAGAAGAAACAAATGATTTAATTAAAAAATTTGAACAATTATATTTAGGAAATGAAACTTCACAATTATATAATGAAATTTTTACTCAAAAAAAAGGAATAAGTGAAGAAAGATATCAATCTTTAATTAGACTTTTAATTTATGAAATTACTAATTTAAAAACAAATTTAGATAAAGAAAAAAATAATAATATTAAATCAAAAAAAATATTTCAAGATGAATTAGATAGTAAAAATGAAATTATTAAAACTTATGAAGAAAAAATTGCTTTTCTTAATTCTAAAATTCAAATTTTAGAAGAAACTATATTTCAAAATCCTAAAAATTCAGATAAATTAATTTTAAATTCAATAGAAAATTCATTACAACAATTTTCAGATTTAATAGAAAAATTAAAATCACAATCTGATAATATTAATAATACAATATCACAAAGAATAGAAAAATTTTTAAATGAAAAAGAATTATATTTTAAAGATTTAATAGAAGCAAAAAAACTTTTTAGAAATGAAATAATGTATTTTTTCAAAGATAATGATTTAATTGAAAGAGAAATTCCAAAATCAAATACAATGTTTATAAAATCAAATCCAAATTATGAAACTCAAGAATTATTAAATACAATAAATAAATTAAAAGAAGAATTAAAACAATCAAAAATTATTATTGATAATAATACTGAAACAATGGAACAAATGATTAAAGCAATTCAAGATAAAGAAGCTATTATTAGTGAATTTCAAATAAGAGATAATAATGTAATTGATGATGATTAAAAAAATATATTCAATGATATTATATTAAATAGATTTTATATTATATAAAAAAGTTTTAAATAGAATAGAATAAATATTTTATTTTAAATAAGAGTCATTTTATATAAATTAATTTTAACATGAAAAAGAATGTAAAAAAATCTATATTATTTTTTTCAAAAATAAAAAATAAAAATGAATGTTTCAGTAAAGAATAATATAAGTCTTCAAACAGCAAAAAAAATAATTAATCAGTAAAATAAAATAATAAATAAACAAATAGATATGCAGAAAAAATAAATTTATTAACACAAGAAAATGATACATTAAAAAAGCATTTAGAAGATGTTCAAACATCGTTAAAAATAAATAAAGAAATTTTATTTAATCATTTAAGTCAAAAATCAACTGGAGATATATTATCATCATTAAATGAATTAAAAAAAGAAAATGAAAGATTAACAACAAAAATAAATTGGTTATTTACAGAAAAAACAGAATCAGCAAAACAATTAAATCAACTTCAATTAGAATTAGAAGAGAAATTAAATAAAGAAAAAGATTATATAGAAAAGGAAAAACAATTTAAATTTATAGAAGAAAATAAAGCAAAGAAAAATGAAAATGAATTAATATTAAAAAATAAAAAAACTGGAAATAATAAAAATGAAATTTATATAGGAGATCCAAATAAATTTAATTTAGAAATGAATAATGAATTAGTACAAACTCGTTCTTTAATAAAAAAATATAGTCATATTTATCATCAAGAAAAATTATCATCAAATAATTTAAAAGAAAAAATAAAAGAATTAGAAGATACTATAAAAAAAATAAATAATGGGATTTTACCAAAAAAACAAGATACAAATATTAATCTTATTGATTGTTTATTTTCTGATGATGATGATGATGATTTTTTTGATGATGATTTTGATAATAAAAATGATGATGATGATATACAATTTCCAGATAAACTTAATAATTTAGTTAAAACTAATGAAAATAATTCTAATATTCCTAAATTGGATTTAAGTCAAGTTTTAGGTAAATATAAAAAATTAGATAATTTAAAAGTTATTGAAAATAAAAATAAAAAATCAAATAGATCTGGAAATGGAGAAGTAATTGAGAAATTAAATGCTCAAATTAGAATTTTTAAACAAACTATTCAAAGATATAAAGATAGAATTAAAAAATTAAGAGAACAATTATCAATTTTGAGAAATAGGAATAAAATATTAGAAAGTACTTTACAAAATAATTATAAAAATAATTTTAATAATAATAATGATGTTTCAATGAATGTTAATCTTAGTCAAATTGGAGAAAATTATTATTATCAAAATGTTAATAATAATAAAAATCTAGAAATAAATTAAATAATATAGATATTAATTATAAAAAAGAAAATTAATATATTAATTAATTATATGATTTTTATATATTGTAATTTATATATTGGATTAATTTTTTTAAAATTCAATAAATAATTTAAAATTAATTTAAATATAAAAAGCATAATAAATAAAATTATTCATAATTATTAATTTCTTCAATATTTTCGACTAAAATATTACTTTTTTTTCTTTTTTTATTAATGATTTTAAATGATTTCATACTAACAAAAATAAATATAACAAATAATAATGTAAAAATTATAAATAAATTAAAAGAATTTAACTTATTTCCTTTAATTTTACAATATTCCTTAATTTCTTTTTCATTAAATAAATTTTCTTCAATTTTCTTTTTAAAAGTCAAATAATCAATTTCTAATAAAATCTCATCATCAAAAATATATTTAACATAATAATTTTGAATAACATTTTCTTTATTATCATATTTATAAATATCAAAAAAAAAATGAGAAGTAAATTCAGGATAAACAACATTAGTTTGAAATACATATCTCATAAAAATTTCAAAAGCTCCAACAGTATTAGCATGTCCAGCATATAAAACATATTTTGGTTCACCATTTATGCCATCATTTAAAGTTTTATTTCCAGAAAGTTCAATTTGAACTCTATTTTCCATCCATTTTAAAATTTTAGGGAAAGTTTTGTGTAAAGCAATTTTTGATAATTGATAATTTAATTCTCTTTTAAAAAGAGAATTAAATTGAAATTCTTTATTTAATTTATAAAATTGTCTTAAATCAATATTATATTTTGTATTTAAATCATGATTAAATCTATTATTATCATAACCAATAATATATAAATCAGATATTTTATTAATAAAACTAAAATCTTTTAAAAAATCAGTTGAACTTTTATTAAAATATTCTTTTAATCCATTTCCAAAATTAGAAATATATTTATTATACAATTCATTAAAAATTTCTTTATTTTTTTCTTCATTATCTTTTTTAATTTCTTTAATCCCAGGACAAATATTTTGTCTTAAAAATAAATAATCTAATTCATCATTACTAATAACATCATAAGGCAAAATATCAACATTTCTACCTAAAACATCATTTCCTAATTTATTTACTAAAAAATCAATTTCTTTAACTCTTTTTCCAGGAGGATATGATTTATTTAAATCAACAATATATTCGAAATTTTTTAAATAAAATAAACCCATCATTTGAGCATGAATTCCTTGAATAACTCTTTTAGCAGGAGTTGAAAAATAAAAAATTTCATTTTGATGAAAATGTTCTGGTAAAAAATCTTTATAATATAATCTTGTACGATATCCTTGTAAAAATGCTGATCTTTTTCCTATTCTTGTTAAGAGACCTGAAGATTTCCATTCGTTATTAAATATGTCTCTATGTTCTAATTTTGTATTTTCTGTTTTAAAATCTGGACTACGATGACTGTGACGAATGTGCTCAAAGAGAAATATTGTTTTTTGATATGATGATGATATTAGGAGGATTATATAAAATATTTTTGACATTTTTTATTTTTAGATTTTAGATATTATTTATTTTAAAAATTAGAATTTTTATTTTTTTTATTTTTTTTTTTTAACTGATTGTTTTTATTTTTTATATATATTTTTTATTTTTTTTAATGTTTATTTATATATTAAAGATAAAAAAATATTATATTTCAAATTTGTTTATAAAGTCTTTATAATTATCCAAGTTTTTAAATAGGTCTTGTGATGTGTTTTTATATTCCATTTGAGATATTTTTGAGTTTAAATTTTTTTTTACTTCTTCTCTGAAAAAATTTTCTTTTACTACTTTTATAGGAAGTAAATTTTTATTTTGTCTAAAAACTTTTAATGTATTAGATTCTGTAATATCTTCAAGAATAAGCATTTCAAGTACATATAAAAAGTAAGGTTGATTAAAAAAGTTTTCAGCATAAACATCATAATCATCATCTTGAATAACATTACATTTTTGAATTAAATTTTGTAATTCCTTATCTTTTTTTAATAAATTAACAAATTCACCTTTATATTTAATAATATTATTAGATGATAGAATATTTTTTTGAAAATCTGTTTTTGGTTTTTTATTATATTTTCTTAAATTATCATAATTAAAAACAACTTTTTTAGAATCATCAATTTTTATACTTCCATCAATAGAAAATCTCAAACTATTATCACTTAATTTTCCTTTATTTAATAATGGAATTGGTATATTTGAATCAGAACCTCTTTTAATTAAGGAAATATTATTATTCATATTATTATTTGAACTGATTATTGTTTTATCTATTGTTGAATTTGATGCTATTCTTTTTTCTATTGGAATATCATTTAATTTTTGTTCACTATTATTTAATTCATTATCTTTATTTAAACTTTTTAATCTTCTTACTGTTTGAACTATTCTTACATCGGCTTTATTATCTTGAATTAATTTTTCTGAATTCATATAAAATTATATTATATATTTTATTATTTAGAAAAAATTTTTTTTTAAAAAAATAAAATTAATGAAATAAAATATTTAAATAAATTTAAAATTAAATTATAATGGAAAGAAATAAAGAAATAAATAAAAAGAAAGAAAAAGAATTTTCAACAAAAACTCAATTTTCAAGAAATAGAAATGAAAAATTAAATTTAATATCAGAATTAGATACAGATGAATATAAAAAAGTAGGAGAAAAATCAATATCAATAAAAAATAATGAAATAATATCAAATAAAAATATGATTCAAACAGAAGATAATTATTCAAATAAACAAGAATCATTAAATAAAGCTCAAAGTTTATTAAGTATATCAACAAATCAAAGAGAATTAAAAAATATAATAGTAACATCAAATAGTCATTTTATAAGAAATTTTGAATATGAAAATGAAAGAGAAAAAACAACATCAAGAAATAGATTAAATAGTAATATTCCAAATTATGGTAGTTTTGAAGAAGAAAATTTACCTTTTGGTATTTGTTTTATTTGTGATAAATATAATCAAAGAAGTCAAACTTATTCAACTGGAAAATGTATGCATTTTTTTTGTAGAAGATGTGGAAAATTATTTTATGAAGAACAAATTGAAGATGGAATAATTAAATTTAAATGTCCTATATTTTTTTGTAAGTGTGAAATGCCAATTGAAATTATTAAAAAATTAGTAAGTGAAAAACATTATAATATTATTTGTGATAATAATATTAAAAATAATAATATTTATAAATATAGAAATTGGAATTATATTAATAGTGAAAATGTTGAATTAAATAATCATATTCATTTATATAGTCAAACACATGTTATTGATATAAATTCAAATGAACATTTTTATATGTATAATAAAGCTAAAATTAATATTTGTCCAAAATGCAATAAAAATTCATTATTTATTAAAGGAGGAAATCATTTTTTTAAATGTCTGAATTGTTTTTATACAATGTGTAAATTTTGTTTAAAAAATTTTGATAGTTTACATTTGGATATTACTAATTCTAATCATTGTAAAGTTTTTTTTAGAAGAAAAGATCAAAAAAATATTAAGAATAATTGCGTTTTTAGTTTTATTAATCAATTATTTTTGATTATAGCAAGTTATATTTTATTATTTATTGGGTTATATTTTTATATTTTTAATTTTTTTCAAATGTGTTTTACTTGCAATAATAAAAAATATTTTAATAATTGTTTTTTATATTTTATAATTTGCTTTTTGAGTGTTATTTTTCTATTAATTTTTTCTCCTTTTTTATTTCTTTTTATACCTTATTTTCCCATTTTTAATGAAATTTTTGGTTAAAAAAATATTTAATAATGTAAATAAAAGTTTTAATTATAAACAAATATTATAAAAATATTGGAACAATAAAAATAATATTATTTCATTATTCATAATTAAAATTTGTTAATTTATTTATAATATTTATTCTTTTTATTTAAACTCAAAAAAAAATCATTATTATTTAATATATATAGAATTTCATATTTTATCTTTAAATATAAACAAATCAAAAAGATCAATTTAAAGTAATAATAATTATTAAAATCACAAATTATACTTACAATAATATAATATTTATACAATATTTTTTTTTTCCAATTAATTCAATAAATAAATATTTTTTAAAATTAACAAATAAATCAATTAAAAAATGGAAGAAATAAATACAAATAAAGTAAGGAATCTTAATATATCCTTAGATAAAAATTCTCATTTATCAAATAAAAGAATGAGAGATAAAAACTCAGTTCCACTAACAGAAAATGAGCAACATAAAATTGCATCAGAATTAAGAAAAATGTCAAGAATGAATTATTTAAAAAATAGAAGTATTCAACAAGTAGATTTATTCGGAAGAAGATTAGAAGATGAAAAAGTATTATTTAACGGAATTAAATTATCAAATGAAGAAATAAAATTAAATCAAATAAATCAAAAAATTTATGATTTAGCATCAAGTCGAATTAAAGAAGCAGAAAATATTCAAAATAGATTTTCAATGAATGATAGTGAAGATGATGATAATTTTAAAACTGAAAAAATTACAATGAAAGATAAAAAATTAAAAAAATTATATGAAAGATATAAAGAAAAACATAAAGAAGAAAATGAAGATGATTTATGGGAAAAAGAACAAAAAAGAAAAACTGGAATAAAATATGGTTCTCAAAATTTAATCAATAAAAAAAATAAATATGATTTAATTATAGAAAATCAAATGAAATTTGTAAAACAAGAATTATTAGATGGAATAAAAAATAAAATTAAACAAAAATCTCTTTCTCAATCATCATCAAGTAGTTCATTATCATTAAATTCAAAAAAAAGTAAAAATTCTTCATCATCAAGCTTTTCTTCCTCATCAAAAGATAAAAATCCAAAAATAAAAAGTGAAAAAAAAATAAAAAAAGACAAAAAACAAAAAAAAAAAGAATCTTCAAAAATAAAAAAAGAAGAAGAAGAAGAAGACACAATTCAAAATATAAGAAAAAAACTTCCAATATATGATTACAGAGATAAAATTCTTCAAACAATTCGTGATAATCAAATAACAATAATTCAAGGAGAAACAGGTTGTGGAAAAACAACTCAATTACCACAATATTTAATAGAAGTAGGTTATACTAATAATTCATTTAAAATTGGTATTACTCAACCTAGAAGAGTTGCTGCTATGAGTGTAGCTTCTAGAGTTGCTTTTGAAAGAAAATGTAAATTAGGTCATGAAGTTGGGTATTCTATTAGATTTGAAGAAAATACTAGTAATTTAACTAGAATTAAATTTATGACTGATGGTATTTTTTTAAGAGAATTTTTAAGTGATCCACAATTAAAAAGTTATAGTGTTGTTATTATTGATGAAGCTCATGAAAGAACTATTTTTACTGATATTATTTTTGCTTTAATGAAAGATTTGATTAAAGTTAGAAAAGATTTAAAAATTATTATTTCATCAGCTACACTTCAAACAGAAAAATTTTTAGAATATTTTGATAATCCTCCTTTAATTAATATACCAGGAAGACGATATCCAGTAGATATTTATTATACAAAAGAACCAGAACCAGATTATATAGAAGCATCAGTAGTAACAGCATTACAAATTCATATAACTCAACCATTAAATGGTGATATATTAATATTTCTAACTGGACAAGAAGAAATTGAATTAGCTCGTGAAATGATATCAAATAAAACAAAAGGTTTAAAAGGTAAAATCCCAACATATATAATATTACCAATATACTCTGCATTACCATCAGAAGAACAAAATAAAATTTTCATACCAACACAACCAAATGAACGTAAAATAATATTAGCAACTAATATTGCAGAAACATCAATAACAATAAATGGTGTAGTATATGTTATTGATTGTGGATTTTCTAAAATAATGACATTTAATCCTAGAAGTGGTTTAGAGACATTAGCAATTACTCCAATATCAAAAGCAAATGCACAACAAAGAGCAGGGAGAGCAGGTCGTGTAATGCCTGGTAAATGTTTTAGATTATATACATCAAATTCATATCTTAATGAATGTGATAGTGAAAATATTCCAGAAATTCAAAGGAGTAATTTATCAAGTATGATTTTATTATTGAAGACTTTAGGAATTGATGATTTAGTTAATTTTGATTTTATTGATATTCCACCTAAAGAAATTTTAATTAGAGGATTAGAACAATTATATGCTTTAGGTGCTTTAAATGATGAAGGAGAATTGACTAAA
>Ga0256407_10013321_pt1 | contig 11006 bp, 5 predicted proteins | sample RumenRJG_04DNA_FD_193489 | JGI IMG/M metagenome (GOLD analysis project Ga0256407, IMG submission 193489) | Bovine rumen microbial communities from Lethbridge, Alberta, Canada - RJG_04 | ecosystem: Host-associated > Mammals > Digestive system > Stomach > Rumen | place: Canada: Alberta | collected... | reverse complement strand
GATTTTGTTGGAAATTCATTTGAGATTGTTGTCCATATTGATTACCACCAAAATTATTATTACCACTCATAGATTGTTTAAAATTCCCAAATCCACCATTATTATTTCCTTGATTATTCATAACTTGATTAAAATTCCCAAAATCATTTCCTCCTTGATTAGAATTACCAAATCCTTGATTATTATTATTATTATTATAAGGATTAAATCCCCCTCCACCTTGATATGGATTATTATTATTAGAATAAGGATTATATCCTTGTCCTGCAAATTGTCCTTCTACTTGAGGAGGACCAAAATCAGAAGGTTGAATTTCTTCAGGAAATTCAAAAGGAATTTTATCTTGTTTACACAATTGTTTCAATCTAATAGTAATAAAAGCATCAACCGCAGGTTTAATTTTTAATTTTTCAATTAAATTAATATTAACCAATCCATCAGCATTAGAATCAGCTTTAGAAACATACATATTACCATATTTTAAAAGAATTAATTCTCTCAATTTATGTAATTCATCAACTTCTAATCTTGATGATGCATATATGACTGTATCTAATGGTGCTCTTACATCAGGAGGACATTCATTTGACATCATAATATAAGTTACTTTCTCTTTTAATATTTCACAAATTGGACCTAAAATATCATAACATGTTATTATATCTTCATCACGAATTAAAGAATCCATTTTTGCTTTTGCTACATCTAAATTGTTTTCTTTTAAACATTTTACTATTTCTGCACGTCTTTGCTTTATTGAAACTACCTTTTTATTTCTATATAAACTCAATTTACCTTTGGCTACCATTATATATGTTTTAACTTCATTTGTTGTTGGAACTTTTGGTGAGTTTTTCACATTTTTTTTTTTGATCTCATTACCCATTTTTTTTATAATTTTGATTTAATATATCACTATTATATATCTATTATTTAATATTATTTATTATTTTTAAATTATGTTAATCTTTTTATAAAAAATAATTAAATTATATATAATAATTTTATTTATTATTTAGCTATTTTAATATAATAAAAACTCTAATAAAAACCAATTTAAACCATTAATTTTATATTAAATTTTATATAAAAAAAATAAAAAATGGATTCAATTTCAAAATTAAATCAAGATGTTAAGCATTATGATCCTCATGTACGTCAAAATGCAGTAATTGGATTTGGTCGTTATTTTGAAGATGATAATACAAGAAATTCTTTAAAAGATGAAGAAAAAGCAAGTATAGTTGCAACTCTTTTAACTTGTTTAGAACCAAAAGAAAAATCGATAGAAGTAAAAGGAAGAACAGTTAGAACTTTTAGTCAAATAGCAAAATATTTAAAAGAAGCTGAAATTATTCAAATTTTTTCAAGAATAATAAATTATCTTTCAAGTGAAACTGCAGAAGGAAAAGATATTTATGTAACATGTATTAAAACTATTTTTAATTATTGTCCTGGTTCATCTTGTTATATGATTGGTAATGTTATTGTTCCAGTACTTACAAAAGGAATAGAATCAAAAAATAAAGAAATTACACAATTATGTTTGGACGCATTTACTGATTATATTAGAACTTTTGATTATGTTTTAATTAAAGATAGTTCAAAAGTAATTAAAAATAAAGATCAAATAATTAAAACTGTAGTTAATTATATTACAAGTGATGATATAACCATTCAAACAAATGCAAACCATTTTATAGGAGAATTCTCTATATTATTAAATAAAAAGCAAATAGATTATATATCAAATACCTTAATTGAATTATTCAATTCTTCTAAATCAATAAATAATAAAATTTCTATATTTAATACATTATCATCAATAGCAAAATCAAGTGCAAATAAACAAACTGATTTCATAGATACAATCTTACCAATAATAACCCAATATACATCATTAAATTTCTTAGAAAATGATCCAAGTGAATATGATGAGAAAAATAACTTAACAGAAAGTGCATTAAATCTCCTTGAAACATACATAAATAAAATTTTATCATCTCTAGAAAAAAAATATTCAAATAGTATTATAGAAAATAGTTTAAAATTAATTGAATTTGATCCAAATTATTCATATGAAAATGCAGAAATGGATATTGATGAAGGAAATTATGATGAATATGAAGATTATGAGCAAACAGATTTTGCAAATATGGATGATTCATCATGGAAAGTTAGAAGAGCTGCATGTCATATTTTACATGCTTTTCAAAAAAGTGGTCATCAATTTAGTACTGAGCAAAGAGAAGCAATTATTAAAAAATTAGTTCATTGTTTAAGAGAACATGATGAAAATACTAAAAATGATATTATATTATGTTTAGTATCATTTTTATCAATTATTGTATCTTATGATGAAAATGAAAATGGATTAAAATTAAAAAATAAAATTAGTTCTTTAGGTGATGATTTTATTCAATCAATTGTAAGTCAATTACTTGATAATATTAAAAAAGATTTAAAAAGTAATAATCAAAATATAATTGAAAATGTATTAAAATTATTACCATCACTTGCTTCTGTTGGTGCTAGTGAAGTTATTGCAGATTTTGATTCATTGAAAGAAGTAATTAATACTAAAGTTTTTATTAATAATACTAATATAATGACATTTTTTGATTTTCTTTCTCAATTATTTATTTCTAATAATGAAAGTGAAGATTATGCTGCAATTTTTGATGTTATAATTGGTTATATTGAAAAAGGAATTAAAAATGATTTTTATAGAATTAATATTTCTGCTCTTAATGCTTCTATTAATTTAATTCCTATATTAGCTAAAGATAAAAAAAATAATAAAAAATATATTATGAATTTATATAATAATATTTTTCCTAAATTTAAAAAAGATGATATTGATCCAGAATTAAAAAGTTCTTTAATAAATGTAATGAGTGAAATTATTATTGATTGTGGTGATATTTTTGATGAGCAAAATTTAACAACTTTATTTTCAATTTATCTAGAAAAAACACATAATGATATTATAAAACCTAAAATTCTTTCAATGTTAAATAAAATAATAAACAGTCCACATAATTTACCATTAGTAAAACCAATATCACAATTAAAAAAATTATTAATTGAAATATTAAAAAGTTCACCTCTTCATGTTCAATTTTCATCTTTAAGTTTATTAGAATCAATATATAAAAAATATCCAGAATCATTTAAAGGAGACGAAAAATTATTTGTTGACAATTTATTAAATATGAAAAATGAAGAAAATTTAATTTCTGCAATTTATAATGTATTAAAGCAAATGATGAAAATTTTATCACCAACTTTATTAGAATATATTTTAAATAAAACTGCTGAGAAATCAAATACACTTCAAATTTCTGGAAATCAATTAGATTCTTTATTTGAATTTTCAAAATTATCTTGTACTAAAGTTCCTGAAAAACAACTTCAAATAATAATTAATAATTATAAAAATGATTTAAAAAATTTAAAACCAAATTCATTATATTTTATTTCTATAATTTCTTGTGCATGTGGAGAAGAAAATAATTTAATTAAAATAGCACTTAATAATTTATCTTCAAGTAAAGATGAACAAGAAATTAAAAATGCTTTAATTTTAATTGGTGATATATGTGAAAATTCAAAAAATAAACATAATGAATTAATTCAAACTTTAGAATCAAAATTACAAACTTCAAAAGATGAACATAAAAATTTAATAAATGTTGCAATTGGTAAAATTGGTTTAAATGACCCATCATCTTTTATTCAAAAAATTATAAATTCAAATCCATCAATTTCAATATTTACATCATTAAGGGAATTTTTAACTTTAATATCAGAAAAAAAAATAAATTTATCAGATAAAGATTATGAAACATTATTTACTTATTTAAATAATGATAAATTATTTGAAAATAATGAAATAAATAATATATGTGGTGAATGTTTAGGATTAATATCAGAAAATAATGAGAAATTTATACCATTATTTATAAAAGGATTAAATGGAAATTTAAATAGTAAAAAAGTATTTTCATATGGAATAAAATTTATATTAGGTAAAAAAAATGAAATATCAAAACAATCATTTGAATTATTAATACCAAAATTAATAGAAGGTTTAAATGATAATGATTTAACAGTAAAAGAAAATTCATTTAATGGTTTATTAAAAGCAGCACATAATTACAATGAATACATTAAAAATAAATATCATGAATTAATGGAAATTTTCAAAGTATATCATAAAGTAAATAAAGATTGGATTCAAATTGCAGATTTTGGTGCAGGAATGAAAATTATTAATGATAAAGGTGTTGGTATTAGAAAAGCAGTTTTTGCTACTTTAAAAATTTTTGTTGATAATTTAGGTTCTAAAATTAATGTTTCTGAAACTATTCAAATTTTAATTAATGGTTTATCTGATAATGAAGATATTCAAACTACTGTTTTTGCTTGTATTGTTAAAGTTGCTCATATGTTTAAATCTGCTTTTGTTTCTCATGTTGATAATTTATGTGATAAACTTAAAGGAGTTTTTGATAAAATTAAAAGTGAAGAAACAAAAAAAGATTTTTGTGAAAATGTTAAAAGATTATTTGATGAATTAAAAGATGAACATGATATTTCAGAAAATCCAAAATTTGTTAATTTAAATGATGAAATATCAAAAGTATTTTTGAGTCAAAATACTAAATAAATATATTTATTAAAAAAAAATATATTTAATTAATAAAATTATTATTATATTTTTTTAAAATTCAATTTAAAATTATTAATGCAGATTCCTACAAATTATGAAGATATAATAAAATTATTAATTGTAGGTGATACTGCAGTAGGAAAAACAAATTTTATAAATCAATTTATAGAAAATAAATTTGATGATAATTACATTCCTTCAAATGGATTTGTTAATAAAACAACATTTTTAACATTAAAATATGAAAAAATAATTAAACTTCAAATTTGGGAGACTGTAAGTTATGAAAAAGATTTATCTTTAAATAGAAGTTTATTTCTTAAAGTTCAAGGAATTATTTTAATGTATGATATAACAAATTTAGATAGTTTTGAACATATTGGAAATTGGATTAAATATATTCAAAATATTAATGATAATATTCCTATTATTTTAGTTGCTAATAAATGTGATTTATATGATGATAGAATTGTTAGTCAAAAAGAAGGAAAAGATTTAGCAATTAAATATAATTTTACTTTTGTTGAAACTAGTGGGAAAAATAATATTAATGTTAATACTACTTTTGTTAAAATATGTGAAGAAATTATTGCAAAAGCTGAAATGAGAATGAATAGTATTGATAGTGATATTATGGATGATACTCAACCTTCTTATTTAAAAGAGTTAATTCCTTATAAGGATAAACGAAAAAAGAAAAAATGTTGTTGTTGTTAATTTATTGATTAAAATAATTTTATTTCTGTTAAAAATAATGTTAAAGTTATATTAAAGTAAAAATAATAAATGTTAATTATATATTTTTGATTATTTTAATATATTTATCATTAAAAATTCTTTATAGTAATTATATCATTTATAAATAATTTTTCTTATTTTTGAAAAACAATCATAAAAAATATTATTTTTTTGAATTTAATTCATTTAAAATACTTTCATTAATTTTTTTTAAATTATTATTCTCTTCTTGAATATCTAAATAATTTTGTATATATTCTTTATTTTTATTTTTTAAAGCAGAAATATTATTTAATATTTCCCTATTAAAGTTTTTCTCTGATGATAAAATATCTTCCATTTCCATAAATTTTTTTTCATAATATTGTTGTATTTCTATTTTTTCTTGATTTCTTTTTTCAATGATTAAATTAGTATAATTCATAAAAGATTTTTTAATTAAATTAGTTTGTGTTAATAAATCTAAATATTTCTTTTCTAGTTTTAATAATTCATTTGTTTTTTTATCTAAAGTCTCATTTGAATTTTTGTCTCTTTTTTTCTTATTAAATAATTCCTCATTCACTATAATTAAATTATTATAATTTTCTGTCATTTCTTCAATTGATTTAGATAAATTATTCATTTCATTTAAGTAATATTGAATTTTCTTTTCTTGTTCTTCAAATTTAATTTTTAAATCTTTTATCTCTTTTTCTTTATATTTTAAATTTAAATTCAATTCATCAATTTGAATAAGAAGTGAATGAGTTAAAAAAGAATCTTCTTTTGATTCTACTTTTGACAATTTAAATATTTCATCTTTTTCTTTATCTGAAAATATATTTGGTAAATTGGATGTTTCATTTGTAAAATCAATTTTTAAAATAGCTGGATTTTCTATTTTAAAAACTTTAATTAACTCAGAAGTTAAATTATTCTTATTTTCTTTTAAAAAGATTTCTCTAGTATAATTTTCTTGTGATATGATAGTTTTTAATTTATCTAATTCATTGAATATTCTATAATTAAATATTATTTTTCTTTTTATTTCTTTTAATGATTTAAAATATGATTTTAAGAAATTATCTGGTGTTAATAAAGAATTAAAATCTTTTACAATTTGATCTAAACCTATTGAATAATTATTTATTTTTTCAATTAAAATTTCTAAATTTGTTTGAATATCTCTTAATTTATTAAATAATTCATTTATTTTAATTGAAAAATTCTCAACTGAATTTATCATTTTATTAGTAAATTCTAATAAAGGTTGCAATGATATTTGTAAATTATTTAAATATGAAATATCTGAATATTTTTCATTTAATTGTTTAATTATATTACAATCTTCTTTTATTGAATTAATATATTTTTGATTTGAATTGTATAAATCATTTGAAAATATTTCATCCATATTTATTAATTTAGTTTTAAAAGTTGAAAAATCATTTCCTAAATCTGTTATTATAGAATGTAATTTTGGAGATTTTTCATTTAATAATTTTTCATATTCATTTATATAAGAATTCCATTCATTTTTTAAAGGAATAATATAAGAATTTTTTTCATTTTTAATTTTATTTCTAAAATTATTTATAATTTTTTCTTTTTCATTTATTTTTTCTAATATTAAATTTTCTTTTCCTATACAGTTATTTCTCCAATTATTCATATCTTTTTCATTATAATATATATCCATTAAATATTTACAAGATGAATTTTTTTTTTTATTTAACATTTTAATTATTTCAGGATGTATTTCAGTTGTTTTTAATTTTAAAATACTATCATTATATGAATTAATTATATTTTTATTATTATTCTGAATTTCTTTTCCTTTTTTTTGAATTTCTTCTAAATTACTCAAACATATATTATATAAAGTTGAATTATTTTTAAAAATATTCTCAAGTCCATCATATTGATTTTGATAATTTTCTTTTATCTTTTCACATACTTTAAAATTTATTTTCATTTCTTTATATATATTTTTAAATTTGTCAAAAAATTCTGTCATTTTATTATATGTTTCCATTATTTTATCAGGAGGATAAGATAATATATCTGAATTCTTTTTTAAAATATTCATTGATGAATCTACATCTGGAATACTATTTAAATTTATTGATAATGGAAATGATAAATTTGAAATTTTTTTTTCTATATTTTTTTTATAATTGTTTATTTCATCTTTGAAATATTTTTTCCAATATAAAAAATATTTTGAATTAGAATAAAATTGCATTTTGTTTATTGAATTATAAATATTTCCTTTATTATCATATATTAATATATCATTTGATGTTGCTGAGACTGTATTTATATAATCTTCACATAAATTTTTTAATTCCTTATTTGATGTTATTGAATAACTTTCTCCAGTTTCACCTAAAATTAAATAAGAAGACATTTAATCTAATATTTAATACATTAAAAAATAATTGATTTCAGAATATTTAAATTTTCTTTCATTAAAATAAATTTTAAAAAAAAAAGGATTATTATACAAAAAAAAATTTATAATTATAAAATATTAGATTTATCTTTTTTATTTTCAATATAATTCATAACTTTATCAAAATATTTCAAATACTTAAAAGCAAAATCCAAATCACTTAAATAAAAAGTACAATAATCATGAGCAATTAAAATTTTTTCATCATCAAATTCTTTTCTATAAGGATAAGTCTTAATATATCTAGGAGAAAAATGAGTTATTGTAATATATTTAGATCCATTATTTTTACCTAATTCCATAGCTTCTGAAATTGTAGAATGCATTTTTTCTTTTGCATCATTTAACATTTCATTATCAAAAGTACCTTCATGAATTAAAATAGTTGAATTCATTGTATAATTATAAAAATTATTACATGGTCTTGTATCACCACTAAATGAAATTTTAAAATAATTTTTATCTGTTTCATTATTATTTGATTCTATTATCATTCCATATGATTCATCACAATGAAAAACTTCTACTGTATAAAATATTATTCCTAATTTATTTTTTAAATCAGTATAAAATGTTGATTTTTCATCAATGAAATTTATTATTTTTTTCTTTATTGTATTATAGTCTTTTTCTTTTTCTATGTCTTTAAAATTTTCATGTGGATTATCTTGGATTAAATAATTTTGATATATTTGAATTTTACTTGGATTAAAATTATTAGATTCAAAAACTTTAAAATATTTTTTATGAATTAAATCTAAATTAATTGAATTAATTACAAATTCTATTATTGTTTTAGGAACAATAATATAAATACAATTTTTATTTTCAATATCATCATTAATTAAAATATCAATTTCTTTAAGTAATTTAATTAATCCTAACATATGATCACCATGTTTATGTGAAATTGATATTAAATTAATATTACTTATTATTTCTTTTGTTTTTTCTATTCCAAAATGTTCTAATAATTGTTGAAATGTTCCTTCACCACAATCAAACATAACATATTTATTATATTTTAATAAATTTATTAATATTGATGAGACATTTCTATATTTACAAGGTTTCATTGATGTTGTTCCTAAAAAAGTTATTTGTATATTTTCATCTTTTTCTACTTTTTTATTTTCTATATTTTCAATTTTGTCAAAATTTTCTATTTCAATATCATTAATATTTTTAATGAAATTATCATAATTTATAGATTTATAATAAAAAGCTTCTCCTTCATATAATCCTTTTTCAATTTTACCTCTTCTTTCATGTGGATATAAAATATACTCACTTCCAGGAATAGAATTTTCAATATTAAAATCATTATTATTCATATTTAATTCTTTTATAGGAAGAGTATCTTCATAACTCATTTTATTATCAGGAAATAAATAAGAACTAACTTTATTTAATAAAATTTGAATTTTTATTTTCCCTTCATTATACATAAATTGTCTATTTGTTTCTTTACAATCAATAATATGTTGTGTTTCTTTCCCAAATAAACACATAAATTTAATATAATCTTCATTATTAATTATATTATAAAAAGGAGTAATATGAACAACTAAACTATTAATATAATTTTTTTTATTTGTAATTTTATCTATTAAAATTTTATCATTAATTAATAATTTCATATGTTCCAAAGTAGGTAAATATAAAATATAAACTGCAGATGATGGATGAGATTCACCTAAAACATCTTCAGGTTTAATAATTCTTCCATCATCTAAAATTACATTTTCTCCTTTTTGTAATTTTGAATAATTTGGTCCTGGTTTTAATCCTAATTTTTTAGCTTTTTCTATTAAAAAAGGTGGTTTTTTTAAATTTGGAATACATATATAACTCATTGAATAATCATTTTTATTATTTAATGTTTTATTTGGATTTATGCATATTGGTATTATTTCTAAATTATGATCTTTTATTTCTTTTATATTTGGTTGATTTTTTTTATCTGAAAATATATTTTTATTTACAAATAAATTTTCATTTGTGTTATATTCATATATAAATTTATTTAATGTTGGTATTGGACAAAAAAAATTTGAGTATTTGAAATTTAATGAAAAATTAGGAGGACCAAATAAATATGATTGTGTTCTTATTGTTTCATTATTATCTTTTTGTTTTTTATTTTTATTTGCATATTTTGATGTTTCTTTCATTTTTTTTTGTAATTCTTCATTTGATGATATTAATTGAGAAAATACTTGTTCCCCTCTTGACATAATTAAACCATATGTTCCTAAATAACAATCTGAATGTGATGAATTATATAATATTTCTTTTATTTTTATAAATTTTATTCCTTGTTCTAAAGCATTTCTTTGTGTTCCATCACAACAATTAAATAAATATGAATCTTTATCAAATAATAATATTGAAGAATGAAACATGTCATTTGAATAATTTTGTAATATTTTAAATGAATACATTTAAACTAATAAAATTTGAGAATTTTTTTAATTAATATAATAATTTTAATTTTAAAAATAATTGTTAAATTTCTAATATTGAATAAAAATAAAAACAAAATATTAATATTTATTTCATGAAAATACATTTAATTATTTATATTATAAATAATCTACAATATTCATTAAATATATTTATAAAGCAAAAAGAGAATAAATAATCTATTAAAATTATCAACAATTTTTTTTAATAATGTATTCATTTATTTTTAAATAATTTAAAAAAATTTAATTAAATAAAATATTGTTAATTTTTAAAAATGAAGAATTTATCATTTTTTTTATATATATTTCTCCTAGTAAGCATTATCTCAAAACCAAAACCAAGAAGGACATCAGTGACTCATCATAATAAAAAAAAGAATCCTCCTAATAATGATCCTCCAAAGGAAGAACCAAAAAAAGAAGAACTACAAAAAATTTTACAACAAAAAAATGAACAAATTAAAAAAGTACAAGAAAAAATTGAAGAACAAAATAAAAAAAACCAAAATAAACAAACTCAAAATCAACAATCAACAAAAAATATTCCTGATAATAATAAAAATAATCCTGAAGGAAAAAAATTTAATTTAACTGAAGAAGTTGAAAAACATTCAATTGAAAAAAAAAATGATCCTAATTATCAAGAAAAAATAATTAAAAAAAAATAAAAAAAAAAATCTAAAAGAGA
>Ga0256407_10013320_pt1 | contig 11007 bp, 5 predicted proteins | sample RumenRJG_04DNA_FD_193489 | JGI IMG/M metagenome (GOLD analysis project Ga0256407, IMG submission 193489) | Bovine rumen microbial communities from Lethbridge, Alberta, Canada - RJG_04 | ecosystem: Host-associated > Mammals > Digestive system > Stomach > Rumen | place: Canada: Alberta | collected... | reverse complement strand
GACTTTCTAAACAACATGATATAATTAAAAGAGAATTAAATTGAGAGAATTTATTTGATTTATTAAAATTTTTTGAAGAAAAAGATAAAAGAATATCAATTAAAGAAGAAGTTGGATAAATTTGAATTAAAAATGAAATAAAATAACAACAAGCTCTTTGGATTGTCCATTCATCTTCAATAATATTTAAAGTATTATTACTTTCTAAAATTTCTAAAAATAATTTTGTAATTTTTTCATAATTTTCAATAAAAAATTTAGAAATTGATGTTTTTGATTCTATTTCTTTATCAGAAAAAATACAAAAAATATCTAAAACTTTTAAAACTATATATTTATATTCATCATATTGATTTAATTTTATTATTATTTCATAAAGTTTATCATATATTTTTTTAATAAATGATGAAATGTCTCTATGATAATAATTAATAATTTCATTTAAAGTTAATAAATCTTTAATTAGAATTTCTTGGTTTTTTTCAACTGATAAAAGATTTATTATTGGATTTAAGACATATTCTGGTTTCATTGTGAAATTATATTTCATAAATGGAAGACTCATATTATAAATTTCTAAAGAAAAAATTATTATTTGATTATTAATATTTTCAGTTGAGAGTATTAAAATTAAATTTGAAGTTAATTTTTGTATAATTTCAATAGAAATTAATTTTTCTCCTTGAAAATTTTCAAAAAATAATTTAATTATTTGAAGATATATTAAAATACTTTTTAAATTTGAATTTTCTTTTATATTAATATTTTTAATAAATTTTTCTAACATATTTGTTTTCTCTCTTCTACATTCTATAAATGCAATATCTGATAAAATTATACATGCCATTTTTAAAATTTTTTCATTTTCATTTTCTTCAATAAATTTATATAACATTCCTCTACAAACATTTTGAAAAGTAAATCCTAAATCAAACCAATTAATATCTTCTTTTAAAATGTTTTTTATTAGTAAAGAAGTCATTTGTCTAATTTCTATTGAAATATTTTTTTCTTGAAAAATTATTAATAGTTGTTTAATGAAAAAAGTTAAATCTTTATCTTTTAAATTGTTTAAATAATTTTCAGCATTTCTTCTTATTGTATTATTAGAATTCATTGTCTCTTTTATTTTATTTAAAATATCTAAGTTATAAGTAATTTTTTCTTCCATTATTTATTTATTAATAAAAATAAATTTAAATTAATTTTTTATTAATTATTTTTTATTAATTAAAAAAAAAATTGAAAAAATTTAAATTTTTAATTTAAAAAAATATGAGAAACAAAACTCAATATGAAAAAAATTATAAGTTTAATTATAATTCAGATATTTTTCATATTAATAATATCAATAAACCAGAAATAGAATTTAAAAAAATAAAAAATGTAATAACAAATCAAACAACATATAATTTTTTAGATTGGAACAATAAAAATAAAACATTTGAAGAAGGAAATATAAACATTCCAAATAATGAGAATAATATAAATAAAAACTCAAGAAGAATCAATTTAACTAAACATAATAAATCATCAATTTTTCTTGGGAATGATGATAAATCATATATAATTAAAAAAGACAAGTGTAAAAATATATATAATCCTCAAAAATATTTTACAAATGTTTCTCCATATGCAAGAAAAGTTTTTGAAATTTTTGGTGAAGAATATAATAATAATAAAGAAAATTTACCTATTAATAAAAAAACATCATTTGGTTATTATGAAAATGAAGTTTATAAATTAAAGAAAAAAAATTATGATAATAACGAAATTATAAATCCTAAAAGAAAAAAATTAGATTTTTTTTATAAAGATAATTTTAATGAAGAAAGTTTTTCAGATAGACAATTTAAAAAAATAAAAAGAAATCATTCAACTGAAATTTATGATAATTTAATTGATGATAAATATAATAATAATAATAATAAAAATAATATAACCTTTAAAAATAAATCATTAAGTGAAAGGGAGATTGAAATTAAAGAAGTTAAAAATTCAAATAATATAATTGGAACAAAAAAAGATAAAATTAAAAGAGATTATTATGGTAAAAAAAATATGATTAATTATAATGATTCAGCAATTCCAGTTAAATTAGATTGGAGAAATCAAAAAATAAATTTATATTTTCGACCCAAATCCAATGAAAAAATATTAAAAGAAACTGCAAAAGAAAGAAAATTAAATGAATTTTATGGTGAAAATTATAAATTAATTAAAAATAATTCTCAAAAAGATTTTACAAAAAATGATTTAGAGAATTTAATAAAATATGAATATCCAAATGAAAATGAATCAAAAATAAAAAAAAGATTAGAAAATATATCATCTTTTGAAATGGGTAAAATAATTAGAGTTAATTCAATGAAAAATATGATTCCTAAAGAAATGAAATCTCACAATTATGAAATTAAAAATGGAAATTTAAATAATATTGATTTAAAAAATTTTGAAAAAAATCTTTTAAATGCAGGAATTCATATTTATGATATTAGAATGGATGAACAATATACAAATGGAAATCAAAAAGGAAAAATTACTTTTAAAATAAGAGAAAATATTGAAGATAAAAATTTTAATGAAACAATTAATAAAATTAAAGTAAATTTAAAACAAAAAAATAATATTGATTTAAATAATTATTCTCCTAATAAAAAAGTTAAACCATTATCAAATCAAATTCCAACAACTATTAGATGGAATGATACTCAAATTCATAATTATACAAAAAATAGAAAAGTTGAAACTACAATTCAAGGGAGAATACATAATAAAAGAAGAGCAAATAGTAATAATAAAATAACAGATATTATCATTAATCATAAATATAAAAACCATTAAATAATAAATTTTATTAAATACAAAAAAAATTAGAAAATAAAAAAACAAATAATTATTAATTAATTAAAATTATATTTTCAAAATAAAAAAAAATATAGAAAAATAATAAAATTAAAAAAATAAATTTTTTATATTTAAAAAATCTAAAAATATGGATGATGAAGATATGAAAGATTTTTTCCAAGATGATAGACCAGAATGCCCAAATAATCTTTTTGCTTTATTTAGATATTCTTTAGATGGTATTCAAGGAATTCGTGTTTTTGAAGTAATAAATGACTATATTTTTATATTAAATGAAATGGCAGAATTTTATAAATTTAATATTAATCATAATAAAAATTTTATTAAAACTCCTTTTCCAATTCCAGGTGTTCATATTAAAGATTTTAATACTACAATTAATGAAAGAATATGGGTTGATAAAAATGGAAATTTTGCTATTATAAAAATTCAAGAAAAATATTTTTTTTTTAAAGATAAAATTTATCAATTAACTCATCTTAATGAAAAATATTTTGAAAATAAAGAAAAATATGATAATTATAATAAAGATAATAAAGATAATGAAAAAAAAATTGATTTTATAGAATTTTCTTTTGATAGAAGGAATAATAATTCATATACAACACAAGAAATTCTTGTTGCTGATAACAATTTTAATTTATATTCTTATAGAATTGATATAACAAATCAAGGAATAAAAGAATATATAACTTTTTTAATAAAATTACCTCAATCAAAACAATCAAAAGTTACATCAAATAAAATATTTGGTATTCAATTTTTTGCTAATTCAAAATTAGAAAAAAATAATATTAATTATTATGTTATGGTAGTAACAAAAAATAAATTATATCAATTTACAGGAATAAATTCTTTAGTTGATGTTTTTAAAGAATATAATACATCAAAAAAATTACAAGAAAGTACAATAATATTTCCATCAATAGGTAAAAATTTTCTTTTTTCAAAATTACAATTGACATATGATGAAAATAATAATTTTAATCCTCAAAGTTTTGGTTGGTTAACAGAAAGTGGTTTTTGTTATAGTAATTTTAATGGAAATGAAGTCCCTGATAAATTAAATAATTTTACAATATTACCATATATTAAAATTAAAAAAGATGGTAATAGAGAAATTGATGCAATACCAAAAAGTTTTTCACATTCTAAAAATCATATTTTTATTTTATATACTGATTGTATTAGTATTATTAGTAAAATCACAAATAATATTATTGATAGTCAATATACAACTAATGATGATTTTTTAAATATATATTATGATGAAAAAAATTATATTTGGGTTTTAAATAAAATAAATAATATTTATCAAATTTCAATTAATGCTAGAAATAAATATTTATGGCAAGATTATTTGGAAATTGGAGATTTTAGAAATGCTATTGAAATTTGTAAAAAAGAAAAACCTGATTTAGTTTATAAAATAGAAAAATTATATGCTGAAGAAAATTTTAATAATAAAAATTATACTATTGCAGCTTCTACTTATGCTACTTCTGATGAAAAATTTGAAGATGTTTGTTTAAAATTTTTAGAAAAAAATGAATTAGAAGGTTTAAGTAATTATTTAAATTCTGTGTTGGAATTTAGATTAAATAAAAAGGAAAATCTTGAAGAAAATAATAAATTAATTTTAGATGAAAAAAAAAGAAAAGAATTAGAAATATTAGAAACTAAAGAAAATATGCAAAAATGTTTAATTAGTACTTGGATAATTGAAATATATTTAAATCAAACAAAAAATGAAACAAAAAAAGATTTAAATTCTTTTAAACAATTAATTCGAGGTCGGGAAAAATATTTAGATAAAGAAACTATATATCAATTATTGCAAAATTATGGTAGAATTGATGAATTTATTTTATTTGCTGATATGAAAGAAGATTATGAAACAATTATTTTACATTATATAAATGAAAAAAATATTAAAAAAGCACTTGAAAAAATTACTACATATTGTTTATATATTGAAGAGGAACAAAAAATAGATAAACTAGCAAAAATTTTTGAAAAATTTATCTTTTTAATTATGAAAGAGTATCCTAAAGAAACAATTGATTTATTAAAAAATAAATTTAAAAATCGAATTTCTCCAGAAAAAATAATAAATGCCATAATGAATACAACAAATATTGAAGAAGGGAATGAAAATTTTAAAGAAATTTTAAATTATTTAAGAGACTTAGTAAAAAATAATACAGATAATAAAAATATTCATAATTTATATTTATATTTTTTATCAAAATGTAAATCAAGTTCAGAAAAATTGGAATTAATAAATTATTTAAAAAAACCTTTATCAAAAGAACCAGAATCAATATATAATAAAAATTCAAAAAAAATAAATTTCGAACCTGATTATGCAAAAAAATTATTTAAAGATAATTATAGTGCTTTAGCATTAGTAACTGCATTAATGGGAAAATATTCAGAAGGAGTTAAAATTGCTTTAAATAATAATGAAAATTCAATTGCAATGTTTATTGCAGAAAATGTTCAAGATAATACAATAAAAAAAAATTTATGGTTAGAAATTTTTTCTTCTAATAAAAATGAAAATTTTAAAAATGCTTTAGAAATAATGAATAAAAGTAATAAAGTTTTAAAAATTGAAGATGTTTTACCAAGAATAATGGATAATATTAAAATTGATGAATTTAAAGATCAAATTTCAACATGTATTAATTATTATGAAAAGAATATTAGAGAATTAAGGGATGATATAAATCAATATAATCAAACTGCGGAAAATATAAAAAATGATATTTATAAAGTTAAAAAAAAATCAATTGAAATTCAATATAGACAATGTAAATGTGATATTTGTCAATGTAATATAAAAGATAATAATATTTTTTTATTTCCCTGTGGACATATGTTTGATACTAAATGTATTATAAATTCTTTAGAGAATTTTAAAAAATATATGAATAATAATAAAAAACAAAATGAATCTAAAAATAATAATAATAAAAAAAAACAAAATGAATCTAAAAATAATAATAATAAATTAAAACAAAATTTTGATTCTATTGATTTAAAATTAAAAGAAATAAATGAAATTTATAAAGAAATAAATGAAATTGAAAATAAAACAAAAATACAAGTTGAAAAAGAAAAATTAAATTTATTTGGTACATTAATGAATGTTATGAGAAAACAAAATACAAAATCTGAAATACAAGAATTAAGTAAAGAAGATGAAAAAAAATTAAAGAATCTTAAACAAAAAGTAAATGATATATTAAGTGAAGAATGTGTTTTATGTGGTGATTATATGATAGAAAGTACTCAAACTTTATTTGTTGAAGAAGATAACATAAATTGGAGTCTTAAATAAATTAAATTATTTTATATTATTTTTTAAAATATTTAAATTTGTTATTATTTTTAAAAATTAATATTAATTATTGAATAATTATTTTTAATGAAGTTATTATTTAATTTATTCTTCTCAAAAAGATATTTATCCTTTTTTCATAAAGAAAAAGTATTAAAAAATATGAAAAAATATTCAAATTTATATAAATTTGAAAATATTATAATATTTTTACAAGAATCATATTTAGTTTTAATTATTGTTATTTAACATTTTCAAAATAATTAATATAATTATCAAATACATCTAAAAACAAAAAATAAAAAAATTAATCATGGGTAATGATTTACTTAAAAATTGTTGTGAAAAAAACGAGGAACCAAAATCAAAAAAAATAAATTTTAAGGAAAATTCTTTTTCAAAAGCAATTAAAAATAAACCATTATGTGAAATTTCCCTTGATAATATTCAAATAAGAAAATTATCAAAAATTCCAATTAAAACAAAAAATGTTATAAGAAAAATTACAGGTTCTCCTTATGAATTTTATGATGAAATTTCTTTAATTGGAATTGGTGCTTATGGTAAAGTTTATAAAGTACAACATAAAAAAACTTTTCAAATAAGAGCAATGAAAGTTATTTCAAAAACTCAATTAAAAGAAAATTTTAATGAAGAATCAATTAAAAATGAAATTGAAGTTTTAAAAAATATAAATCATCCTTTAATTATTAAATTATATGAAGTTTATCATGATGAGCAAAATTATTATTTAATAAATGAATATTGTTCAGAAGGAGAATTATGTAAATATTTAATTGATTTTAAAAAATTTCCTGAAGTTATTGTAAGAAAATTAATGTTTGATATTTTTTCTGCTATTTCATATTTACATTCAAATAATATTATTCATGGTGATATTAAATTAGAAAATTTAACTATTGATTGTAATTGTCATTCAAATGATAAAAATGAAATATCAAGAAAAAATTCATCAAATTCAGAAACTTCATTTCAAGATGCTTTGACAATGGAAAATTATAATATTTATTCTAGTAATAATAGTACTGATAATAGTGAAAATAATAATAATATTTCTGAAAAAAATCATGATTTATATTTATTACAAAATTTACAAAGATATGATTTAAAATTAATTGATTTTGGTTGTAGTAAAATATTTTCAGTAAAAAAAAATAATTTCAATGATGAAAATATTGGTACAATTACATATTCTTCACCTGAAGTTTTAAAAAATAATTATACAGAAAAATGTGATATTTGGTCTTGTGGTGTAATAATGTATTTATTATTAACTGGAGAATTACCTTTTAATGGAATAACTGAAGAACAAATTAAAAATAAAATCTTAAGAGGAAGATTTTGTTTCTATAATAGATTATTTAAAAATATTAGTTTAGAAGCAAAAGATTTAATTAGACAATGCTTTATATATGATCCAAATAAAAGAATAAGTTCAAAAGAAGCTTTAAATCATCCATTTTTTAAAAATGAAATTATGGATAATTTATATATTAATTTAGATCCTGAAATTGAAAATAAAACTAAAGAAGCAATTTTATCTTTAATTAATTTTCCATATGAATCTAAATTTTTCCAAGCTGTAATTACTTATTTAGTACATAATTTTATTCCAAAAGAAGAAGAAACTAAATTAAAAAATGTTTTTCTATCAATCGATTCTGATTTTGATGGAAAAATATCAAAAAATGATTTAAAAATAATAATTAAAAAATTCAAATTAAATATTTCGAATGAAAAATTACAAAAAAGTATTGAAAGAGTTGATTTTGATAATGATGGTTATATTGATTTTCCTGAATTTTTACAAGCAACTGTTAATTTAAATAATCTTTTTACTAAAGAAAATTTAGAAATTGCATTTAATTCTTTTGATACTCATTCTGATGGAACTGTTTCTGTTTTAGAATTAGAAGAAATTTTAGGATTTAATGATAAAACTAATAGAAATGTTGTTTTTGAATTTATGAAAGAAATTAATAAAGTTGAAACTGATGAATTTACTTTTGATGAATTTAAAATTATTGTTATGAAATTTTTAAATAATAAAATATAAATATCAAATAAATTAATTGTTATTGATATTATTTTGTTAATTGAGGATGTAATTTATTAGTAATATTTTGTGTTTAATTTATTAAATTATTTTTAAGATATATAAATATATAGAATTATATGTATTGTTTTGTGATATATATACATTTTATATGAGTTCATAAAATAATATTAGGCATATAAAGTAAATAGAATGTTTATTCAAAAAAATAATTTTTAAATTAATTAACAATAAATAATAAAATTTAATATATTAAAAAATTTCATATTTGTTTTTAATAATAAAATAAACCTATAAATATTTCTACAAATTTATAATATAACTACATAAATATAACAATAATAATATATTCTAGCTTGATTTATTTTTAATAATAGGTTCAATAAAAAATGCATTACCTTTTAATTTAACCATTTCATTATTCATATTTACTAAATACCTTCCTAATTTATCTTGTCTTTTTTTAATTTTTTTTAATTTTTTAGTAGAATCATTTTGACTTTTCCAAATATAATCCATATATAAAGTAATTTCTTTCAAAGGAATAATCCCCTCTAATAAATTATCATATTTTTCATTAATATCTTTATAAATAATTTTTAAATTATTTTCAAAAGGCAAAGAAATAGAAGAAGCAATTTTAAAATTATCTTTAAAAAGAGAAATACTTTTCTTTAATTTAACAAGATATAAAAATTTTTCTGAAATTTTACAATCATTTTTAATAATTCTCAATCTTAACAAACACAAACAAGAAATAACATCAGATGCTTTAAATAAAGCATTAGAATCAGCTTTTAATTTTTTAATAATTGAATAAGCTCTATTTTCCCTTTCAGAAAATTCAGAAATAATAGCTAAAGAAACAACAGTCATAGAAACTAAAAGTGCTCCAACTAAATAAGCTAAAATTACTATTAATCTCCCATAATTTTCTCCAGGATAAAAATCTCCATAACCAACTGTAGTCATAGTTATAATTGTTAACCAAATTGAATTAATTAAATCTTTTAAATGATCTTGATCATTTATTTCAAAATTTCCATAAATAAAACCTTTTGGGACTAAAAAATATTCAAATGTTCTTATAGAAAAACCAAATCCAATTATAAAACAAGTAAAAATAAAAAATAACATTGTAAAAGGACGATTTTTTAATTCACATTTTAATGCGAAATGTACTCCTCCATTTGCATCTGAGTTATGACAAATTGAATTAGCACTTTCTGTCATATAAAGTGAAAAATAAGAATAAACTCTGAAAATTACATAACTTTTAAATATTGTTTCAATACAAATTAAACCTCCTAATGAGAAAGCAAAAATATTTTTTTGTGTTGTTCCAGTGAAAAAATAATTTAAACCAGGAGGATCAAAAATTCCTAAAATAAAAGTTTCTAAAAAAAAATATTTCCATAATCCTGTTGTAAATATTCCATCATCATCACTTATTAATCCTTCTTCTTCCCATTGATATAATGTTAAATAATAATGAAAAAAATTTAATATTAATATTCCTATTACTATTAATAAATTTATTTTTCTCATAAAATCTTCTTCTTTTGTTATTTTTCTTAATTCACATTTTTTATATACTTCTCTTGTTATTTCTTTATTTTTTAAATTTTGAAAATAGTTTTTTAAAAATTTTTTAGTTTCAGAATAAAATAATTCATTTTCTATTAAGGAAAAAAATATATTTGCAGCTACACATATTGCAATTAATACATCAATATATTTTATTAAATTTTTAATTTTTCCTACTTTTGATTTTTCAGATGCTCTTTTTAAAATATCATCTAATTCATTTGGAGATAATTCTTTAGTTTCTTTATCTTTATTCTCAATTATTATATTTGCTGTATTTTTTAATTGAATAATTGAACTTCTTTTTTTTTTATTTAAAAGTTTTAAACTTTTTAATCTATTTAATGTATTATTATTATTATTTGAATGTAATGATTTTCGATATTTCATATTTGAAATTAAAGGTGATGATTGTCTTCCTTTAAATTTTTGTTTAATTGGAATTGGATTATTTAAATTAGAAAAATTGTTATCATTTTTTTCATGTTTGAGACTTATGTGTGAACTTGATTCTTCACTTACTTCTGAAACACTTTGTAAATCTTGATTTGAAGCTAAATTATAATTTAAAAAAGTTTACTTTTAGAATTTTCTATTAATGTTTTACTTTCATTTTTTCCTTTCATGTATATTGAAAAAATTAATTTTACATTTTTACAAATTTCTTTTTTTAAAAATATTAGTAATTTAATAAAGAAAATAATAAAATTTTGTTTTTTTTTATTTTATAATAATATATATAATAAAAAAATATTTATAAAAATAAAAAAATGAGAATTCTTATTTTTTAATTTTAAATTATATTATAAAAATGACAAAAGAATTATTATTTATTATTTAATAATTATAATCCATCAACATTTATAATATTTCAACATTTATTTTTAAATAATGAAATATATTATTGGTAAATTTCATATAAGACTAGAATATCATTTAAATTATGAATTTATTAATATATTAAAATTATTAATTTTACTATTTTTTCAAAATTTATTTTAATAAATTCATTGAATTTATTTATTTAAGCTTTATTATTACAATTTATATTGAAAAATTATTAATATATATTTCAAATTATTTGATTATTAATATAATTTAAAAATTAATGGGGATTGGGGATTGGGGA
>Ga0256407_10013319_pt1 | contig 11008 bp, 8 predicted proteins | sample RumenRJG_04DNA_FD_193489 | JGI IMG/M metagenome (GOLD analysis project Ga0256407, IMG submission 193489) | Bovine rumen microbial communities from Lethbridge, Alberta, Canada - RJG_04 | ecosystem: Host-associated > Mammals > Digestive system > Stomach > Rumen | place: Canada: Alberta | collected... | reverse complement strand
CGTGGGCGATTGCCTCGTTGCCTTTCATCAATACAACTTCTTTTTCCTGTGCCATAATTACTCCTCCACTTTTTTACGAAACACGGTGATACAACCATCTGGGCAGACGATGCCGCACGAAGCACAGCCCACGCAGGCTTCTTCGTTGACAGCTTCCACGTATGGGTAGCCGTGCAGATTAACTTTGTTGGCCAGGGCGATAACCTTCTGAGGGCAGGCGATGATGCAGAGGCTGCATCCCTTACACCTCTCAGTATTCACCTCAATAGCGCCTTTCATTTTTGCCATATTGTATTTGTTTAATGCATTAACTTTCTTATTTGGGGTGCAAAGGTACTAATAAGTGTTCAAACCACCAAAACATTTTTGTATTTAACCAAAAGAAAATGCAATTATTTATGCAAAATCAATTATATCTGCAGCATTCTTGCAAGTTTATGCAGCAATCACTTCACGACTTTACGTCCCTGAGCAATATAGATGCCATGAGGCAATGCGGTCTGCGAGGCATCATGACGATGCCCCTGCAGGTCGTAAACATATTTAGAATCCCTGTTCTGTATCTGTAGCGTATTGATAGCCGTTGTCTCGTCAAGGGCCTCAATGCCTATCTCGGCAGCAGACGTCCAGGCCCTGCCATTAATCTCGCTCTTAGCCACAAACTTCATGTAGCGAGCCGTAGTGGTAGTATTCAACTTAGCGATCTGAAGTGCCGTTGTATTCTGGAAAGAACCACTGACAACCTTCGTTCCCCAGGTCTGACCATCAGTACTTAGATAAACCTCATATTCTTTTACCATACCGTTCTGGTTGCCGTCCTGACGTGCCAGATAGGTAATAGCTGTAACCTTATAGTTGGTAGCCATATCAATCACAATGGTATGCGGATGAGTGGGTTCACTGGGACTCCACTGTGTATGCCAGAAGGTGCTGTTTTTGCCGTCAATAGCCAACTTCGCCTCGTTGCCACTCTGATAGCTGTCAACGCTTTTCACTTTCCATGCACTCTTGTCAATGAAAAGTGGAAAGTCATAGCTCATCATGGGACTGTTCATCAGACCATCAGCCGTGCTGTAAGCCGTAACTGTGCATGCGCTATTGTGAGTGACAGGCGAACTGTATTTCTGATACTCACCACCATCAATGCTGTACCATATAGTGGCTTCCTTCGTCTGGGTAGTCATCTTCAACTTACCATTATTCTGACGTTCCACGCTAACAGACTGACAAACGGGCAAATCGATGCGGGCAGCCGTAGCAGCGTTGATACCAGCCTTCAACGGAATGATGAAGAAACGGAAAGCGGTATTAGCAGCTTTCAACTCATACTTATCCAGGACATCGGGACCACACGAGTTGTTGCCCAAGCCACGGGTTACAGCGTCAAGGTTGACAACGGTAGGTGTACAACTTACAAACTCATAAGTATGCTTTTTGCGGTTATTACTGTCTGTATAGTTATCCTCCGGACGGAAATGAACAGCAGAGGCTGCCATCTGGTCAGGTGCGGCGAACAGCAGACCCAGCCCCTCGCTATTGGTGACAGACATCCATCGAACATCTTGCTTCGTGCCATGTTCCTGTGGTAAGATGTATTCCTCATACTGGTCAGTAACTGTGCTCTGATAGATTGCAGGCAGACAAGCTTCCTTACGATCGCGATAGTTATCCCATGGGCCACGTCCAAACCAACTAAGCTGTTCCATATCGTTTAGCATCTCTAATTTGAAACCGAGTTTTGGTAGGATAGCACCAATATTCTTTGGACGAATGAACGAATTGGTCATAATGGTACCATCGGCACAGACAATGAAGTCGAGACTTACATCGAAAGTATTCGAACCTGTTCCGTAGGTGCTTTTCATGCTAACAGTTACGGTCTTACCGTTGTCATCCTTTGTCACCTTTGTGCTTATACCTTTTGCAGTAGAGCTGAGCGTGGGCAGTCCCATACCATCCCAACTGCCTTTCTTGCTACCATCATTATCGGTAGGCAGACGGAAAGCATTAAGAAGAAGGGCCTTGCGAATTATCGATACACCATCGAGCTTATAACCCGACAGCGTACCCTTGCTCTTGCTAAAGGATGCCGTAAAGTTCGTACCACTCACTTTAACGGTAGAACTCGTCTCCTCTACAGTCAGCGCATCAGCAATAGCAAACGTCAGGTCCTTCATGGGCTTGACAGCCGTCTTTACTGGCAGTTTTTCTTCAGCAACAACGTAACCGGCATCAGCCCATGCGGTATTCTCGCGCTGCTTGGCGCAGAAGTAGATGAATGCTTCCTTGTCAGCAGTGAGAGATGAGAGGCAAGAGGTTAGATTGTCGATGGTGACATTTTTCGTTTCACCAGCAGCGACGCCATCATTGATAGTACCACTACCGAGGATATTACCTTCCTCGTCCATGATGCTATAAGTTACATCATAAATACTACTTGAGAGGAATGCAAGTTTATTCTTCATGCGGAAGACATCGGTCTTACCACTTACGGCAGCCCACTCCAACGGCTGATAAATCTTCTTTGTATTGTATGTCTTAGCAGTATAACTCCAGTCGGGATGTACCAAGCCATTGATACAGAAATTGCCATCGTTAGGACTATCTCCAAAGTCACCACCGTAAGCCCAATATTGCTGACCATCGCTACTCTTGGTTAACAATCCCTGATCTTTAAAGTCCCAGATGAACTCTCCCGTCAGACAGGCATACTTCTCGTATAGGTCAAACATCTCACGAACATTACCCATAGAGTTTCCCATAGAGTGCGAGTTCTCACACTGGATATGCGGACGATCGTGCTGTTGTTCACCCTTTCCTTTGATGCCGTTATAGTCCCAATACATCGACGAAGTAACGTCAGCATACTGGCTGGCCCCCTCGTAGTGTGTCAGGCGGGTTTTGTCGAGTTCCTTAATGGCTGTCTGTACAGCTTGGAAGTTATTACCATTGCCGCTCTCGTTGCCAAATGACCACATGAAGATGCAGACGTGGTTACGCATCCAGCGCACATGATTCTGCGAACGTTCCACCATGGCGTTCTTGAATTGTGATAAATGGGAGAGATTCCAGTTACCATGACACTCGACATCAGCCTCTGCCAACACATACATACCATATTTATCACAGAGGTCATAGAATATGGGATCATTGGGATAGTGAGAGGTACGGATGGCGTTGATGTTCAGACGTTTCATGCACAGTATATCCTGTTCAATTTCCTCAGGAGTAATAGCGCGTCCATTAATCGGAGAGAAGTCGTGACGATTAACACCATGGAACACCATGCGCTGACCATTGATGAGCAAGGCGCCATCGTTGCGGACACTCACCTCACGGAAACCAACCTTCGAACCACGACGGTCGATGACGCTGCCGTCTTTGTCCTTCAGCGTCAATACGAGGTCATAGAGGTTGGGAGTCTCAGCAGTCCACTTGTCAGGAGCAGTAACATCCATATCCAGACTCAGGTCACCAGCAACTGCTGCAGTGGCTGTTGCAATGGTTGAACCATTGCGCATGATGCTTGCCTCGACAGTACCACCATTGATAGCGTCAGCCCCAGTAACAGCCACCTTCACGTTAGCCTTGGCATTGGTATAAGTAGCATCGAGGTCTGTAGTAAAGAAGTAGTCGCGAATTTGACTTTTCGGTGCCGACCACAGGAAACAGCTGCGATGAATACCTGTCAGGCGCCAGTAGTCCTGACACTCCAAGAACGAACCACTGGTAAAGCGATAGACCTGCAAAGCAATGGTATTATCACCTTCAACGAGGTAATCGGTAATATTAAACTCCGAAGGCAGATAAGAATCTTCTGAGTAGCCGATACGCTGTCCGTTGACCCACAGGTAGTAGCCATGACCTACACTATTGAAACGCACATAGACATCGCGTCCTTGCCAATTAGCAGGAATGGTAAAATGGCGACGATAGGTGCCTACAGGATTTTTCATTGAGCCTTTATATGTAAACCAACTGGGTCTGTCGGCCATAACCGAGTACGTGGACTCATTATAAGAGAATGGGTAACTGGTGTTACAATATAGTGGTTTGTCCCACGACTGCTTATGGTTCAGTCCCCATACCTGCCAGCTGCTGGGCACGTCGATATTGGTCCATGAAGCATCGTCGAAGTCCTTCTGGCACCACTCGTCCTTGGCATTGGTGGGTACGCCCACCCAATAGAACTTCCAGACACCATCCAAGGACTGATACCAAGGCGATTGGCTCATGTCACCGGCAGTGCCAAGAGCATCGGGAATAGCCAGCGTGTGTGCTGTTTCTCGGTTTACACTTGTTGTCAGAGGATTGTCCCACTCATCGCCTGTTATCGTTGATTGGGCAAATGTCTGTCCAATGCTCATCAGAGCAATGGCGCTAATAATAAGTCGTTTCATGTTTATGAGTAATGTTTAGGTTTGAATGATGAATAGTGTTATAAGTCCAGAGAATCCCTAAGCCGTTGGACGCGGCTCAGGGATTATACATATCTTTACAATAGAAAGCCATGATGTCGTCGAGCATACGCTTAGCCTCTACAGCAGGACTGTCAGGGTCGAGTTCAATAGCCTGTATATAGTTATTGATAGCCTCGTGCCACTGTCCACGCTTACGAGCCTCATTGCCTTGTTCGTAATACTCTTGTGCCGTCATTACTTGTAGTACTCTTTCTTTCCTGCAGCAAGGGTATTCTTCATTAGCGAACAGATGGTCATCGGTCCTACGCCACCAGGTACAGGCGTGATGAATGAACACTTAGGCGCCACCTCATCGAACTTCACGTCGCCATTCAGACGGAATCCGCTCTTACGGGTTGCATCAGGTACGCGGGTAGTACCAACATCAACGATGACGGCACCATCCTTGACCATATCGGCAGTAACAAAGTCGGGCTGGCCAATGGCAGCAATGATGATATCAGCAGCACGACACTCTTCCTTCAACGTTTTAGAACGAGAGTGGCATACGGTAACTGTTGCGTCACCATACTGCTTCTGCATCATGAGCTGTGCCATAGGCTTACCAACGATATTCGAGCGACCCAGGATTACACATTTCTTACCACTGGTCTCAATGCCGTAGCGCTTCAGCAATGTGATAATTCCCAGCGGTGTGGCCGAAATAAAGCATGGCAATCCGATAGCCATACGTCCCACGTTAATGGGATGGAAACCATCGACATCCTTACGATAATCAATAGCCTCGATAATCTTCTGCTCATCAATATGCTTGGGCAAGGGCAGCTGAACGATAAAACCGTCAACATCGTCATCCTTGTTCAGCTTGTCAACACACTCAAGGAGTTCCTCCTCAGTGATGTTGTCCTCATAACGAATGAGCGTACTTTTAAAGCCACAGGCCTCGCACGCGAGTACCTTATTCTTTACATAAGTCTCAGAGCCACCATCGTGGCCAACCAATACGGCTGCCAGATGGGGCTGTTTGCCGCCCTTGGCAACAATCTCTTTTACCTCTTCGGCAATCTCAGCCTTGATGGCTGCTGCCATTGCTTTTCCGTCAATCAGTTGCATATATTAAAATTTTGGCATTCCACCACGCATCTTCATTGCTGCAGCCATCTGGGCCATTTTCGACGAACCAGCACCCGTCATCATGCGCATTACCTTGCGCGTCTGGTCAAACTGCTTCAGCAGGCGATTCACCTCTTCAATCTTGGTACCCGAACCCTTGGCAATACGCAGCTTACGACTCTGGTTGATGATGTCAGGATTCTGACGCTCCTTGGGAGTCATCGACTGGATGATAGCCTCAATACCCTTGAAAGCATTATCGTCAATATCGACATCCTTTAAAGCTTTACCAACACCTGGAATCATACCTGCCAAATCCTTGATGTTACCCATCTTCTTAATCTGCTGAATCTGTCCGTAGAAGTCGTCGAAGTCGAACTTATTCTTACGTATCTTCTTCTCCAGACGCTTGGCCTCTTCCTCGTCGAACTGCTCCTGAGCACGCTCCACGAGTGAGACGATATCACCCATACCCAAGATGCGATCGGCCATACGCTCAGGATGGAACACGTCGAGGGCTTCCATCTTCTCGCCAGTACCCACAAACTTGATAGGCTTGGTGACAACGGTGCGGATACTGAGGGCTGCACCACCACGGGTATCGCCATCGAGCTTTGTCAGTACCACACCATCAAAATCCAGACGGTCATTAAACTCCTTGGCAGTATTGACAGCATCCTGACCAGTCATTGAGTCAACGACGAACAATGTCTCGTCGGGCTGAACGGCCTGCTTCAGCGTTGCTATCTCGTTCATCATTTCCTCGTCAACAGCCAGACGACCGGCGGTATCGATGATGACCACATTATAATTCTTCTGCTTGGCTTCGCGGATGGCGTTCTGGGCAATCTCGACAACGTTCTTGTTGTCGGGCTCAGAATAGACAGGAACGCCAACGCTCTCACCTACTACGTGCAACTGCTGGATAGCAGCAGGACGATAGACGTCGCAGGCTACGAGCAATGGATTCTTATGCTGCTTGGTCTTCAGCATGTTGGCCAGCTTACCAGAGAACGTGGTCTTACCACTACCCTGCAGACCAGACATCAGCACAATAGAGGGACGACCCTCCAGTTTCAATTCTACAGCTTTGCCACCCATCAACTCTGCCAACTCGTCATGGACAATCTTCACCATCAACTGACTCGGTTTGATAGCAGTAAGCACGTTCATGCCCAGCGCCTTCTGCTTGACAGTATCGGTAAACTGCTTGGCAACCTTATAGTTGACGTCGGCATCCAACAGGGCCTTACGAACGTCCTTCAGAGTCTCCGCAACGTTAATCTCAGTGATTTTTCCCTCACCTTTCAGTATCTTGAACGAACGTTCAAGTCTCTCACTTAAATTCTCAAACATATTTTAATTGCAATTAACGGGGTGCAAAGTTAATACAAAAAAACGAGACTCACAAATTATGAGTCTCGTTTTTTGATTACCTTAGCGTTTAGAATGTGTATCCTAACGTCAAGAGCACCTGATGGCGCTTGTTCTCCACAGAAACCTGCGGAGCGATGCAGTCATCTGGATCAGGTGTTCCATCTTGATTAGCATAGTAGCTCATAAAAGGCGAGAAGGTTCCCTTGGTTGCGCTGTACTGATAGGCCAGCGAGGCGTTGAACTTGTCAAATGTATAGCCAAAGCCACAGGTAAAGCGATTGGTTGCCTCCCAGTTAGTATAGTCTGAAGCTGAACTGACATACGAGCCGTCAGAGTTGAGTGTTCCATCCTTGAAACCCTCCTTCTGATACATCGGGCTCACGTAGTTATAACCAAAGCGCAAGGCGAAGTTCTTGGCAGGTTTAATCTCTGCGCCCAACTTCAGGGTGTGAACGCCCTTCAGCGTCTTGGCAGTATGGTCGTTCATTGCGCGGTCGCTCTCTGAGTTACTTGTATAGGAATCTGACCATTCATTATAGTATTCGCCTGTGATATAGCGCGAATCCATGCTGCCATAGTCAGCATATTCGTAGCTGGCACCCAAAGCAACCTGCGAACCAATGGTATGACCCAAGCTGACACCAAACTTCCAAGGGGTATAGAGGCGGAACTTATAGTTGGTACGATCGCGAGCATCCATAATGCTACCCGAATCAAAACGATCATGTCCATCAGAGATAAACGAATAGTTGGCAGTCTTCAGTTCATAGAAGGTGGGCGATGCGATAGACAGACCAATACGGAACGGTGAAGACTCGATAGGACGGAGAATGACACCAGCCTTGACGTCAATACCTGTACCTGTAATCTCACGACGATCACCGACAGTGCACAGGAAGTCTGACATCTGCTCAACATACTCGCTATAGTGTTTGTAATGGACATCGTGAACACCTACGGTAAGTCCCAGATAGATGCGGTTATTGATGTTTCCGCTGACATTAAAATCGTACTCACCGATATAACCTTCATGGGCACGATCAAAGCGGAAATTGTCAGCATTGACATAGTCCCATGATTTATTGACATCATCCCAGTTCAGATTATAGCCGAAGAGGTCGTCCAACTGACTACACGTAATATAAGGAGCCTTGAAATTGGGCACATCAATCGTCGTTCCATCAGGCTGGAACTCAGACTTGGCCTCATAGACATAATCTAAGTTGCCCTTTGCCCAGGTCAGCTTGTTGAGTGAGGCATTGCCCAATTGGTTGGCAGCAGAGAGTATCATGTCGAAGTTACGACTCTTATGGTAGTTAACAGCCACGTTGATATACGACGTTTTGCCACTACGATAGGAGTAGACAAAGCCAAGCTGATCGAACGACGCATTGGTGGTAGAGCCTCCTACTGCATTCGTGGCGCCACCTTGAGAAACCAGTCCTAACGACAGGCTGACATTAGAATGGCGGAACATACCAATACCTGCAGGATTGCTACCGATGGTAGAGATGTCGGCACCCAGCGCCTCCATAGCACCGCCCATTCCTACATAGCGGGCCGTACCGTTCAGGTCTTCCTGAGCAATCTTCGCATTCTCATAAGTTTCCTGTGCTGCTACGGGCATAGTGACCACGACAATAGCAGCTATTGCAAATAACTTTTTCATAGCTTATAATTTTTATAATGGGTTGAGGTAAGGGTTTACATATCTTATCGTCCAAAGCGGCCACCACCGCCACCAGAACGTGAGCCACCACCAAAGGAGCCACCACGACTGCCTCCACCGAAACTGCCGCTGGAGCGGTTGCTGCCAAAGGAGCTGGAGCTGCTGGAGCTGGAATGGCTACCGAAGCCTGTGCTGTTGCTACGAGAGTTGCCAAAGGTACTGTTCTGCGTAGTCGTCGAACGGTTGGTGCTACGAGAATTGCCAAAGCCAGCTCTATTATTATTGCCACCACGAGCACGTCCAAAGCCATTGCCGAAAGCTGACGAGCCACTCACATTACGATTGGCGTGGAAGCGGTCGTGAGCTGTCGATCTATGGCCACGACCACCATGATAATAAATAGGAGTATACCAGCTATAGTAGCCCCAAGGACGATAGTAGTAGCTGCTGTACCAGCCATAGCGCCAGGATGACGACCAGCCATAATAGCCACCATAGTACCAAGGATCATACCAAGGATCATACCAGGGATCGTACCAGGAGATATACCAGGGATCGTACCAAGTGTTATACCAACCATAACGGCTATAGTACCACGGTGATGACCAGCGACCATCGCGATAGCCGTCCCAGTAGGCCTGGCTGGGAGTATAGTCATCGAAACGTGACAGCTGTCGCGTGTACTGGTAGTCTTCGGTCTCTACTTCTTGTCCTGCCGAATCGATAGGCGTGACTGTGGAGGACAGACGACCATTATAGTCATCAATGCTACGGCTAGAACCAGAATAATAGGTTTTCTTGGGCATACCGTAGTTTTCTGCCTCCTTGGCTACGTTCTCTTTCGTAGGAACGAAGTACATATCATCGTCCTGTGCCATCAGCTGAAGTGGCAAGGAACAGATTGCTGCTAAAAGAATCCACTTTTTCATCGCTTTTCGTCTTTTATACTTGTTCACGTTGCAAAAATACAACATATTTTCATGCAAAAGTAGGGAAAAACCCTAAGACAGCGTAGGTTTTTCCCTATTTTTTGTAATTTTGTGGGCAAATTTAACATCTTATGAAGTATTACGAGGTTGATTTCACCATGACGCCCTGCTCTCAGGACGCACAGGATATCCTCTCAGCACTGGCAGGAGAGGCAGGTTTCGAAACGTTTGAAGAGACACCTACTGGTCTCAAGGGTTACGTGCAGCAAGCACTGTTTGACGAGGCAGCCCTGAAGCTTGTTCTCGAAGGTTTCCCTTTCGAGAACGTCGCTCTCTCCTACTCCATTCAGGAGGCAGAAGACAAAGACTGGAACGAGCAATGGGAACAGGAAGGCTTCGAGCCGATAGAGGTAAGATGTAAGAAGGAAGAAGGAAGATGTACATCATTAGTCATCCACGATGGTCGCCACCTGCCACAAGACTATTCTCTCACCTCTCACCACTCACCTCTCACCACTGAAATTGAAATCGACGCTCATCTGGCTTTTGGCACAGGTACCCACGAGACGACACGCATGATTTGCGGTATGCTACTCGACATGCAGCTGCAAGGGTTGCGTGTGCTCGACTGCGGCTGTGGCACAGGCATCTTAGGTATCTGTGCCCTAAAATTAGGCGCAACAAGCGCAGTTGGTTACGACATCGACGAGTGGAGTGCAGACAACAGTCGTCACAATGCCGTTATCAACCGTGTCGACGACCACCTTACCGCCCTCTGTGGCGATGCCACTGTGCTCAGCGGTTTTTCCGCTGAGTTCAATCTCGTTATGGCCAACATCAACCGCAATATCCTACTCAACGACATGGAGCAGTTCCGCAGCGTGATGGCACCCAAGGCGCAGCTCATCCTCAGTGGTTTTTACAAAAATGACTGTGCCCTGCTCGAAAGCAAGGCACAGACACTTGGTTTATCATTAAAGGCTACCCGCACGGATGGTGACTGGGCTTGCCTCCTGTTTTCTCTTGATTAGAAGAAGAGGTAGCGGTTGTCTACCACATCAGCCTTCAGGTACATCTCGTTCATGAAGCGACCGGCAGCCTGCATAGCCTGCTGCTGCAACTGCTTCATCTGCTGCTTCTCATCCAGTTTTACACCCTCGCGCTGCTTCTTGGCAATTACCTGGAAGAGGTATGCACCACCATTACCCTTGACAATGGCGGGGCTGAACTGACCCTGCTTAACAGCAGCAACAGCACCACTCAGAGCGGGCTCGCTGGAACCTGCAGCCTGTACGAAGACAGGAGCAGAGAAGGTAATCTGACGAACACTATCAACAACAGCACCCTTCTGCTTAGCAGCAGCGATGTCCTTAACACCAGCCAGCTGAGCAGCAGCCTTCTCAAACTTCTTGTCGCGGGTAACCTCCATCTTCAGCTGTTCCTTCACGCTCTCCATAGCACGATAGCCTACAGGGTGAACACCAGTTAGGCAACTACCA
>Ga0256407_10013318_pt1 | contig 11008 bp, 6 predicted proteins | sample RumenRJG_04DNA_FD_193489 | JGI IMG/M metagenome (GOLD analysis project Ga0256407, IMG submission 193489) | Bovine rumen microbial communities from Lethbridge, Alberta, Canada - RJG_04 | ecosystem: Host-associated > Mammals > Digestive system > Stomach > Rumen | place: Canada: Alberta | collected... | reverse complement strand
AAAAAAAAATATTTTTTAAGAAAATTATATCAAAAAAGCTAAAAAAATCAAAAAAAAAAAAATAAAATATAAAACAAAATTAAAAAAAAAAAAAAAAAAATAAGTTTATCAAATTACATAAAAGAATATAAAAAAATAAAAACTCTTATATAAATTATCAAAAAAAGGATTTAATAAAAACTTTCCATGAAAAATATAATAATAAAAACCAAGTAATTCAGTTTTTATTTTTAATTTAAATAAAAAAATATTTATTATAAAATTGTTAAGAAATATTTGCCATTTGTAGAACTTTTAACAAAAATTGTTTTTGGGGGAAGAGATGATATTTCTATTATATCTGAGTGTTCAAAAAAGATAAATAATTATACTTATCCCTTTTCTTTTAATATTACTGAGAAATTTTAGTTAAATAAATGGAAAAAAATTTTATTTTTTTTTGATATAGAGACTTATTTAGTGAAATTTTTTTGGTTTTTTTTGGATTTTTTTTGAATTGTTTTTGATAATAATGAATAAAATTATATTATTTGTTTTATTGTTAATTTTAGAAATTATTTAATATTTTTTTTATATATATAGTTCATTTATAAATAAAAAAAATTTTTTAATATAAAGTAATATATTCATTTTCAGTTTAAATAAATGAATTATTGAATTTATATAAATTAAAAGATATTTTAAAAATTTTAATATTATATATTATTATTTCCTATTAAATATTTAGTTTAAAATAAATTCTCATTAATTAGAAATAGATTTCAAATATTCTTATTTCAAAAAAATATTTAATTATATATATATTTTTGAATATTTTCAAAAATAAATTAGGTTAAAATTATTTAAATTAAATTAAATTAAATATTATTTTATATTCATTAATAAAAAATAAATAAAATATGATGGAAAATAAAGAAAATAAAATAAAAAGAGATAGTGAATTAAATAAATTAAATAATAATGATAAAAATGGAAATAATGAAGAAGAAGAAGAAGAAGAAGAAGAAACAATAGAAGATGATGAAGAAAGTGATAATTTATCATTAGATAATGAAGAATTTGGAGGAAAAAGAAAAATTGATAAATCATCAATTTCTTTAAATATGGAAAATAAGACAAAAAATTTGAAAAAATCAAATAATGATACTGAAAAATTAAAACCTTTAGATAAAATAACTATTTATAAAAAATTAAAAGAGAAAGATGATTCTGAAGAAGAAAAAAGTAAAATTAGTAATGAAAATAACGACTTAAATAAAACAGAAAAAAAAAATTCAAATGTGTTAAATTTAGATATAAAATCAATTTGTATAACAGTATTTTTATATTATTCATCATTTAATTTTGAGGAGAAAGATTTTGTAATAACTCAATTAAATTTAAATAAAATGTTAAAAGATTTAAAAATGTTAATTCCAGAAAAAAATAATTTAAAAAATAATAAATCAAAATCTTTTTCTTTAAATTCAACAGGAAATAATAATATAAAAGGAATACATATATATGAAATTGATTCTTTAATAAAAAAAGTAAGAAATAAAGGAAAATATTTAACTTCAAATCAATATTTAAATTTTTTAGTTCAAATAAGTGATAGAATATATCATCAAATATTTATTACAAATCCGTCAACTGCATTTGAGAAATTAGTAAAAGAATATTTATTAGATTATTATAATTATTTAAATAATCCTTTAAATTCAAAATTATTAAATCCATTATCAATATTTCAAATAAATAAAAATTTAGAAAAACAAATAAAAATCAATTCTTTTAATTTAAATATTATTTTAATTTTTAATGATATTTTCAATACATTAAAAATTGTTTATAAAACATATTTTAGAAATGAAGTAACTGGAAATTATAATTTAGATATAATAATAAAAGATTCTTTAGGTGATTTAATGAAATTATGTAAAGATTTTAATATTGCACCTTATTATGTAGAAATAAATAAAGTTGTAATTTTATATCATTTATTATTGGAAATGTCACCAAATGAAGTTACAAAAATTGAAGAAAATGAAGGAGAATTTTTAATTTATAATAATAATATGAATATTGGTAAAGTTTTTACTTTAAATAAATTTTGTATGTTTTTATTACATTGTTCAATAATTGTTTTTGATAAATTAATTTATGTTTGTCCAAAAGAACAATTTGAAAAAGTTTCAACTGAGGAAAAATTATTATTATTTTTAGATAAAGTAAATGAAGAAAAAGGACTTTTGAAATTACAAAAAAATAATTTATCTTTTACAAATAAGAATTTAAATTTAGTTCCTAATTCTAATATTATTAATAATATTGATATGGTTATTTTAAAAAAAGATATAAGTGCAAAAAATATTGATTTAATTCCTATTCAAAAAAGTACAAATATAATAGAAGAAGAACAAAGTGAAAAATCTCAATTTTTAGATGAAATTGAATCTAAATTTAATTCATTTAATTTAGGTGATTATAAACAATATTTAACTTATAATTCTAATGATTTATTAGGTTTTTATGAATCTAATTTAAATTATTTGCAAAAACTTTTTGAAGAGTTTTGTTTTTTTGGAGAAAAATTTGAGACAAATAATATAAATAAAATGAATTTAACTGGTTATATTTTTTTTCTTTCTTCAATTAATATTATAAATAATAATAATAATAATAAAAAAAATACTTTATTAACAAATAGGAAAAAACCTACTTATAATATTTCATTAACAAAAAGATCTTCAAATTCAAAATCTTATTTAACAGAAAGATATTATGGTAGTAATAAAAATAATAATTTTAATGAGAATGATGCAAATGTTATTTTTAATAGTGTTATTCTTCAAAATACAAATGAAAAAAAGAAAATTTTATCATTTCCACTTTTTATTAAATCATTTGAATTAGTAACTAAAAAATTATTTGGTAATGTAAATGATATTTTAATTCTTAAATTTTTAAATCAATTTATTCTTCCTTTAATAATAAAGTCAAAAGATAATTTAAATAAAAAAGAAGAAATCGTAAAAATTTTATCTGAAATTCGTAAAAATAATACAATGGTAATAATAAATGATATTCAAAAAATAATTTATGGAATTTATTTAAATTATTGTGATCAAAATGAATTTTTACATTATGATAAATTTTTCCAAGTTTATAAAGATTTAACATTATTTCCAAATATTTTAAATATTAATCAAATAAAAATTATATTTTTTACTTTAAGTGATTTATTCAAAGAACAAGTTATTTTAGAATTAAATAAACAAAATAATAAAATTGATAGAGATAATTTAGTAAAATATAATCCTTTTTTTAAAGAAAATTTAATTAATTTTGAAATTTTTTGTGAAACTTTAGGTATTTGTTCTTATTTTATTAAAGGTTATGAAAATTATAATAGAAAAGATATTTATAAAGTTTTAGAATTATTAAGGAGAATGTCACAACAAAATTCAGTTGAAAATATTTTAAAGAATTCTCAATTTAATCCTAATTATAATTCAGCAAAAGACTTTAATGTTGCTTTTAAATTTTTAAAAGAAAGGTATTTAAATAATAATGATTCAGATAATAATAGGAATCAAGATAAAAATAATGCTTTTAATTATAAAAAAATATTAAATTCTCCTACCAGTTTTGAAGATATTTTTCCTGAATAAAAAAATGATGTATGTTTTATAAATGAATAATTAATATTTAATTACAAACATTTTTTTCTTTTTATTTTTTATCAATAATAATTTAGGAAAATTTATTATATATTAAATTAATAGATTTTTTATTTATTAATATGTATACTTAAGTCGTTTTTAATATTTTTATAAATAAATTAAACAACATTTAATTAAGAAATTAATTTCATATATTATTATAGCTGTATATTTGATCTAACTTAGATAATGATTAATAATTATATTATAAAACCAAATAATAGATATACAAATATATTAATATATTAAACTTAATGACATTAATTCCAATTAATAATATATGGAATAACATTAATCATATATTAAACTTTATTTTTCTATTTTTTTAAATTATTATATTCAAAAATTAATTCATTCAAATTGTTTTTATTTTTTTCAATATTCTTACAATAATTTTCATAATTTTCATAAATTAAAAAATTAAAATAAGAAAATTGATTAAGATTAAAATCAAAATAAGGATAATTATACATTTTATAATAATTGATAATACTTAAAATTTGTTCAATATCATTTTTCATTTTATTTAAAAAATTAATTTCTAAATTATTTGTAAAATTATTTGAATTAATATCATCTTTCAGCAAATTAATTAATGAATATAATTGCTCAATTAATAAAACAAAATTTTTATTTCCAAATTGGGTATAAAATATTTTTGAATTATTATTTATATAATCAAAAAGTAATTTTATATTTTTGAAAATTTTGATGTTTATTTCTATAATTTTTTGTCTTAAAGTTTTAAATATTTCCATTAGTTCCATAAATAATAAATTTAATAATTGTAAATGACCAAAATAATTTTTTGGTATTATATATACTCCAAAAAAATGACAATTCATTACTTTGTTTAAACAATTTTCACAAATAAAAAATATTTTATCTTTTGATTCGATTTTAAATAAAATTTCATTAAAATATTTATAAATTATATTTGAAGAATTTGAAACAATTGATTTAAATAAAATTTCATTTATATCATTTGTTATTGGTAAAAGATAATTTATTTCTTGACAAAAAAAGCAAGATGAATTATTTTCTTTTTGTATATTCATCATTATTATTATATTTTTTAATACACTTAAATTATTAGATCATATAATAAATTATAAAAATGGAGAAAAAAGATTCAAATCTAGAAAAATAATAAGTTAAATAAATAATAATTAAAATATAATATATTAAATATTTAATAATTACATTATTTCTTTATTATTTCTAATAGAAAAAAATTTAAATGATGTTTTATCATTCTTAATTAAAGTTCATCCATATCAATCATAAAATTAAATATTTTTATTAAAAATTATTCATATTTAAAATCTTTATTATATATTAATAAATATTATTTTTATAAATGGATAATCTCTTAGTAAACTTTTAATTTCATTTTATCTTTTTATTATCTTAATAATAATTCTTTATATTTATTACTTAGCACAATTATTAAAAGACATAACTTAAAAAAAATGACAAATTAATAATTAAATGAAATGAATTAAGAAATGAAAATTGAATCAGAATTATTCTAATTTAAAATTATCAATAAATAATCATTGATAATAATTATAAAAATTTATTATAATAAACATTAAATTAATATATTTAAATTTTAAAAATATAAATTCATAATTCTTTGTGAAATTCAATTAAAATCATTAAAAAATTGTTATTAATCCTTCAAAAAACAAAATGCTAATTTTTTTAATTTAAAAATCAATTATTATAAATTATCATATCGCTAAATATAAAAAATTATACTTTCAATTCTTAATCATAAATCTATCATTCTTTATCTTCAAAATTTTTAATTTGAAAATAAAAAGTATCAACAGATATTTGAATTTTCTAAATTAAAAAAAACAAAAAAAATTAATTATACAAATTAGTTCTTAATTTAGTCTCATATGTTTTAATATTTATTTTATTTGTTTTTTTTCATTTTATTTTATTTTTTTATTTATTTTTATTTAAATGAATTATCAAAAAATTATTAATGATATTTCTTCTTTTTCTATTGATAATGAAAATGAATTTGAAGAATATATTAATAATATTTTAAATTCTTTGCAATCAAAAAACGAGTTGATTCAAATATTAAAAGAAACAAGAGAAGAAAATTCAAATAAACTTAAAAATTACATAATTGAAAACAGTGAAAAAATAATATCAATTTTTGTTCTTATAAGAAAATTAAAGGATGAATTATTTTTATCAAAAAATCACTTTGATGCAATGTCAAATCAAAGTTTAATTATAAAAAAAAAGTATATAGAACCATTTGAAAAATTATCAAAAGCAATATCAAATAAAACTAATATAGATGAAGTTATTAATTTATATGAAGAAGCAAGAAATTTTAAATCAGATTTTAAAATAATAAAATCACATTTTGATAAAGATACTTTAACTTTAAGTGAAAAGAATTTTGAAATATTTATTAGATTAAGAAAATATTCTTTAGCTGATTTGGCAGGAATAAATTATATTAGTGAAGAATATATTTGGTTTCAAAAAAATGGAGAAAATTTATTAGATAAATTTAGAGAAAAATTTGAAGAGTGTGTTGGACATAAAAATAATAATGAAATATTAAAATTTTTTGAATTTTTTTCTAAATTAAATATTTTGGTTAATGAAATTAAAAATATTACTAATAAATCACTTAAAGAATTAATGATAGAAAAATTTTTAAATACTATTATTAAAGAAGTTATTAATACAATTAATCCACTTGATTTAATTTATGAAAATATTGTAAAAATAAGAAAAGAATTAAATGAATTTTTTGCTCTTTTAGAAGATTTTAATTCAATATATAATAATTTAGGAAAATTATTAAAAACAACATATGATAAAACGAATTTTGTTTTATATGAAAGTATAATGAAACTAGTAAGTTTAAATATATATAAATTTTTATTATTTATATTTTAGGAAGATTTACAGAATATAAATCAATTATTTCTTGAAAAAATATTTGAAACATTAAAACAAATTTTCCATAAATTAAAAGAAAATACAAGATTTACAAATAGTATAAATTACTTTATAAAAGATTTTATATTTATTTATTTTTCACTTAAGAAATTTAAAAATGATGAAAAATTAATAAATTCTACTTTACAAGAAATAAAAACTGAATTTTTAGAAAGATTTAATCAATCAATTTCTGAAAACTTTTCTCGTGCATATATTTTAATTAAAAATAGTGAAAGTAATGCCGATTCAAATGGAATTTTTATAAAAGGAAGTATTGTTAATGCAAATATTATTCAACATTTAGTTGATTATATTAAAAAATTAAGTCAATCTTTTATGGATTTATATGAAAATTTTTCTTTTTTTAATAATGATGAAACTTTTTATTCATCTAAAGATAAATTAATTTATGAATTAAATTCAGCTTTTACTAGTTCAATTATGGATAATTATTTTAGAAATATTTTTGATAAACTGACTTTTGTTTTAAATCAATTGGTTAATTCTTCAAATGAAAAAAATGAGAAATTACTTATTCAAAAATTTTATTTTTTCTATTATATTTTATATAAAATGAATAATGTTTTAATTTTACTTTTAAAAAGTGATTTTGCATATTTAATTAGTGATGGATTAATTTATACAATTAAGTTAAAAATGAATTTTTTTTTAAGTGAATTTTTTAGAATTATTATTCAAAGAATTCCTATTAATAAATATATTAATGATGAAATTGATTATTCTCTATTATCTAAAGATATTTCTGATAATTGTTTATTATTTTTTCAAAATGAAAATTATGATTATAATAGAGCTTATGAAATTCCAATTACAAATATTATTATATATTTCCTATCTTTAGGAAGTATTTGTTTAATTAATAAAACTGAAAAAGATTTAAATAATTATCAAATTTTATTTTCAAATTTAATTTCAATTCCATCAATTTTTAATAAATTAAATAATAATTTTATTACTAAATTCTATGATTTTATTAAAATTATTTGTCAAATTGATTCAATTGATAAATTAAATGAAATAAAAAATGAAAATAATATTACTAAAATCAAAAGAATTATAATTAATTTTAGAATATATTGTCTTTTAAATAATGATGAAAAAAAAGAAAAATTTAATAATGTGATTCAAATATTAAATAATAATAAAATAACAAATGATGGATTGATTAGGTTAGTGACAATAATAATTTTACATTTTTTTAAAATTGATAATTCATGTGAAATACTTAATACAGGTGATATAAAATTTGAAAAACAATTAAATTTAATAAATGAATTGAAAGAAGCTTATAGTTAAAATTATAGAATATTATTTAATTTATTGGAATATATTTAGTATATAAATAAAAATATAATTATCTTTTTATTTCTCAATACATAAATATTTTTTCATTAAAATAAGAAAATAATGTTCTTATTTTATTAATTAATTAGTAAAACTATTATCTTCCTCTTTTATTACCATCCTAGATGATAATATTCTTCTATTATTAAATTGAATTTTTATTTTATTTTTATCGATTTGATTTAATGTATTTATTTCTAGTTTTGGCTTAATTCTTAACATTTGTTTAGGATTATTTTTAATTTTTTTATTATTTTTATGATTATTATTATAATTATTATTTTTTAATTTATATTCATTATTCCCAATTTTAAATTTTGAAATTTGTATTTTTTTATTTGAAATTGGCCTGTCTTCTTTAATTTTTTTAATATATTTTTCTTTATTTTCTATTCCATTATTAATTTTAATATTTTTAAAATGAATTTTTATATTATTATCATTTTTATTTTCTTCAGTTAGCATTCTTTGATTATTATTTTTCAAAAAATGAAAATTCCTTTTAATATTAACATCTTGGTCATTATTAGGTATATATTCAATATCTTTTAAATAATTTTCACTTTTTTTTATTTTTGTAATAATATTTATAGGTGATTTAAATTTAGTTTTGTTATTTCTTTGAGTTATTGAAATAAAATTTCTAGAGTCTCTACTTTTACTTAAATTCATTTCTGTTATATTATACTGTAATTTTCTTTCAAAATCATTTGAAAATTCATTTTGTGTTAAGTTTGGATTTTTATTTTCTAAATTTTTATTTACTTCATTTAAATAATTTTCTTTTATTTTATTTTTAATTTTTTCTTTAATTTTTTTAATCATTTTTTTTATTTCTTCATCATCATCATTTAATTCATTCTTATTTATATTATTATTATTAATTATTCTTTTTTGATTATTATAATTTCTACATTCTTTTTTTTTAAGGTCTTTTGCAAAAATAATACATTTATTCCTTTTTGCTTTATCATAATTTAATTGTATTAATTTTTTTAATTTATTAGAAGTTTCAATTTCTTTTATTATTTCTTTAATATTATTATTTTCTATACCAAATTCATTATTTTTATTATCATCATTTTTACTAAATTCTTTAATTATAATTTCATTTAATGCATTTTTAAATTTTTCTAAATTTTTTTTTAATATATCACCAAATATTTCTTCATATTTCATTAAAGCTTCATAAAAATCCATTATACTATATTTAATAATTTTTAATTATTGAATAAAAAAAAATTTAAAATGGATAATATTAATCAAGAAAATAATGAAAATAATATAAAAGACTTAGATGATATTTTACAATATATAAATCCTTCAGATGAACTTAATTTAGATGATCAAAATTTTCATTTAGATAATTCTGATGAAATAATTCTTAATTTACCTAATGAAATGGTAGAAATAAAAGAATCTGAAGAAAAAAAAGAAAATCAAATTTTAAATATTTCAGAATTTGATTTAAAAATTAAATTTCAAAGTATTTGTTCATCACTTGAATTTTTTAATATTAATCAAAAAAATACAAAAATTTTAAAAGATTCTTTATCTTATATCAGTGAATCAAAAGAAAAAATTATAATTATAATTGATAATTTATTAAATTCATTTATTGATGTTTTTAATAGGATAAAAGAAGATGATTCAATAAAAGATAATTTAATGAATAAAATTAATAGTATTACTAAAAATACTGATGATTATGAAAAAAAAATATTAAAATTAAAAAAAGAAATTATTGCTAAAGAAAATGAAATTGGCTCAATTATCAATAAAAATCAAGCTGAAAAGGAAAAAATGATTGATACAAAAAAATCAAAAAATTATGAAATTAATACTTTAAAAAATGAAAATAGGAAATTAGTAAATGTAATTTCTATATGTAAAAATGAATTAAAAAAGAAAGATGATGAAATAGAAAGAATTAAAAAAAAAATTGATTTAATACAAACAGGAAATATAAATAATAAAAGCACGAATAAATATCATACTAATGAAAATTTGATTAAAAGATGTTCAACAACAATAAATGAAAATAATAATAATAATAATAAAGATCAATATAAAGAACTAAATTTAGAATTAATAAAATTAATTCAGTTTTTTAATATTTATATTAATAAATTTTATATGATTATTCAAAATGAAAAAAAAGAAGAAAAAAGCACATTTTATCCAATAGATAATACATTAGTTAAAAATATTAAATTAGATAATATTCAATTTTTTAAAAATAACTTTAAAACTAATTTAGAAGAATTATTAAAAATAATAAATAATAAGCAAAAATTAATTAAAAATCCATCAAAAACTAAATTATCATTTAGTTATGATAATGAAGAATTAAATAAACAAATTTTACAACAACAAAATAAAAACAGTGAATGGTATAAACATTGTTTTGGTCAAATAGTAAAATATAAATTTGATAAAAATAATGTAATCTATGATAATGAGAATGAAGAACAAGGAGATTAATAAAAATAATATAATTTTAAATTATAATATATTATGTTTTTATATATTTATTAAATTAAATTAGAACTTTATTAAAAAATAAACTATTGAATTTATATTTTTAACTTTTCCCAAAATCAAACAATAATTAAATTTATTGAAGAAAGATTATTTCAACAAATTGATAAAAAAAGAAAGAATTAAATTAAATATTATTATCCCAAATTAATACCAATAATGAAGGATATATTGAAACAAAAAAATATATTTAAAATGATTTATATATAAATAAATTTAATAAAAATTTTAAAAATAAAATACATTATAATTTATCAAAATATTTTCTTGCCTTTTTGAAGTAATAATAGAAGAAAAAAGAGAATTGATATAAATTTATTAATTAATAATAATGACTATCAATTTTGTATATTTAATAATAAGAAAAATAAAGAACAAAGAAGTATTTTAAAGAATAATATAGCTAGAACAAA
>Ga0256407_10013317_pt1 | contig 11010 bp, 4 predicted proteins | sample RumenRJG_04DNA_FD_193489 | JGI IMG/M metagenome (GOLD analysis project Ga0256407, IMG submission 193489) | Bovine rumen microbial communities from Lethbridge, Alberta, Canada - RJG_04 | ecosystem: Host-associated > Mammals > Digestive system > Stomach > Rumen | place: Canada: Alberta | collected... | reverse complement strand
CCATCTTGGCGGCTTGTGCGGAAATGCAATAGCGGATGCCGCGTTCGACGCGCGCGATACCCTTGAGACCGCAGTTGCGGAAGATGTCGGTGGCCTTCGACGACCAAGGCGAGATCGTACCCTTTCGCGGCGTCACATAAAAAACCTCACACAGAGGCACGGAGGCACAGAGTTTTTCTGGAAGAGATCTATCACATTCCCTCTCTGTTTCTCTGTGGCTCTGTGTGATACTATCACCCCCCCCCGCATTGAGGAGCAGGGCCGCACGTTCGAGCGTCTCGGCGTCGGGGCCTTCGCCCTCCGGCTCGATCGCGTACACCCAGTGGGCGTCGATCGACACATTCGCGAGCGCCTTGTCGGCGGCGGCGAGGGCGGCGCGCAGGGCGTCGAGGCGGAACGGCGAATACGCCGCAGATCCCATCATCAAAATTGGTTTCATAGTTTCTTGCTTTCCTTTGAAAATCGGGTTAATATTATACCACAAAACGCTTACAGGAATCGACCCGTAATCGAGGCCGGGTTGGCGCGGATTTCCTCGGGCGTGCCTTCCGCAACAAGCGTGCCGCCCGCATCGCCGCCGCCGGGGCCGAGGTCGATGATCCAGTCCGCACAGCGCATCACATCCACGTTGTGCTCGATCACGACAACGGTGTTGCCGCTTTCACGCAGTTTGAGCAGGAGCGCCATCAGTTTCGCCACGTCGTCGAAGTGGAGGCCCGTGGTAGGTTCGTCGAGGAGGTAGAGCGTGCGGCCCGTCGAGCGGCGCGAAAGCTCCGTCGCGAGCTTGATGCGCTGCGCCTCGCCGCCGGAGAGCGTCGTCGCGGGCTGCCCGAGACCGATGTAGCCGAGGCCCACATCGACTAGCGTCTTCAGCTTCGACGCGAGACGCGGCACCTTCGCGAAGAATTCATACGCCTCCGCCACTGTCATGTCGAGCACGTCGGAGATCGTCTTGCCGCCGTACTTCACCTCGAGCGTCTCCTTGTTGAAGCGGCGTCCGTTGCACTGCTCGCACGTGACGTACACATCGGGCAGGAAGCTCATCTCAAGCTTGCGCACGCCGTCGCCGCCGCACGTCTCGCAGCGTCCGCCCTTCACGTTGAAGCTGAAGCGTCCGGCCGTGTAGCCGCGCGCCTTCGCGCCCTCGGTCTTCGCGAACAGCTCGCGGATGTCGCTGAAGAAGCCCACGTAGGTCGCCGGGTTTGAACGCGGGGTGCGTCCGATGGGTGACTGGTCAATCTCAATCACCTTGTCAATGTGCTCCACGCCGGTGAGCTTGCGGAACTTGCCGGGCACGGCCTTCGCGTGGTAGAAGCGGCGCATCAGCTCGCGCTTGAGCGTTTCGTCGATGAGCGAGGATTTGCCGCTGCCCGAGACGCCGGTCACGACAGTGAACGTGCCGAGTGGAATCTTCACCGTCACGTTTTTGAGGTTGTGGTGGGTGCAGCCGCTGATGGTGAGGTATTTTCGTGGTTCGTGGTTCGTGGCGCGTGGTTCGTGGTCCTCAATTTTCTTGCGCCCCGTTAGGTAGTCGGCGGTGAGGGTGCGTGATTTGAGCAGTCCCTTGAAATCGCCCTGGTACATCACGCGGCCGCCTTCACGACCCGCGCCAGGACCGAGATCAACGATGTAATCGGCCGTGCGCATCATCTCCGCGTCATGCTCAACCACCACCACGGTATTGCCACGGTCGCGTAGTTCCTTCAACGTAGCGATCAGGCGCGTGTTGTCACGCGGGTGAAGGCCGATGGTCGGTTCGTCGAGCACGTACAAGACGCCCGTGAGCCCGCTCCCGATCTGCGAGGCGAGGCGGATGCGCTGCATCTCGCCGCCGGAGAGCGAACCGCTCGAACGGTCGAGCGTAAGGTAGTCTAGGCCAACGTCGTTGAGGAAGCCGAGGCGCTTCACGATCTCCTTCAACACGTCTTTCACTACAGAATATTTCTCGCCAGTCAGCGTCTTGAAGAACGCCAAGGCGTCTTTCACCGGCAGTGCCATCACGTCAACAATGGTCTTTCCCGCTACGGTGACGGCGCACGATATGGGATTGAGACGCGAGCCGTGGCAGGCCGGGCAGGGACGATCACTCTGGTACGACTCGAACTTCTCGCGCCGCTCGTCACTCTCCGCCTGCTCCATCATGCGCTGGAGAGTGGCCATCACGCCCTCGAAGGGCTTGTCGTTCGAGCGCCAGGGGAGAATGAGGTCGTCGTCGAAGCCGTGCAGCAGCTTGTGGCGGAAGTCGGCGGGCAACTTCTCCCACGGCGTTTCCAGCTTCACCTTGTACTGCTTCGCGATCCGCGAGAGGATTTCGTTGTAGTACATGATCGCCATGTGTCCGGCGCGGCGCCACGGGTGGATGCACTCGCGGAGCGGAAGTGTCTTGTCTGGGATCACGAGGTCTTCGTCAAAGTAGAAAATGGAGCCGAGGCCGCCGCACGTGGGGCACGCCCCGAACGGCGAGTTGAAGGAGAAGTTGCGCGGCTTCAGTTCGTCGAAGGAGATGCCGCAGTCGGGGCAGGCGTTCTTCTCGGAGAACACAAACGCGGGAGGGTCGCGCTTGTCGCGACCATCATCAACACGCTCCACCACAATGATGCCGTTGCCGGTCTTGAGGCCGAGTTCCACGGAGTCGGTGAGGCGCGTGGTGAATGCCGGATCGGCGGCGGAGGGGATTACGAGGCGGTCCACTACCACGTCGATGGAGTGGTTCTTCTTCTTGTCGAGGGCGGGCACTTCCTCGAGGGCGTACGTCGTGCCGTCCACGCGCACGCGCGCGAAACCCGCGCGCTTGATTTCGGCGAGGGTTTCCTCGTGTCGGCCCTTGCGCCCCTTCACGGCGGGTGCGTAGATGATCAGCTTTGCACCGGCGGGGTACTTGAGAATTGTCTCCACAATCTCCTCTGCGCTCTGCCGGCGCACGGGCTTGCCGCATTTCGGGCAGTGCGCCACGCCCACGTTGCCGTAGAGGAGACGCAGGTAGTCGTGGATTTCCGTGACGGTGGCCACGATCGAGCGCGGGTTGCCGCCGGACGTGCGCTGCTCGATGGCGATGGCCGGCGAAAGCCCCTCGATTCGCTCGACGTCGGGCTTCTGCATCTGGTCGAGAAACTGGCGCGCGTAGGCGCTAAGCGATTCCACATAGCGGCGTTGTCCCTCGGCGTAGAGCGTGTCGAACGCGAGCGAGGACTTCCCGCTTCCGGAAAGCCCGGTCACGACGGTGAGCGAGTTGCGCGGGATGCGCACGTCGATGTCGCGCAGGTTGTGGACTTTCGCCCCTTCAATGATGATGTCTCCCATCTAGGCCTCCTACCAGAACAGCATGCTGCGCGGCGACAGCTCAAGCACCGACAAGACCTCTCGCGCCCGCTTGGCGAGGTCTTCGCGCCCCGAGCTGTCCCGCACCCATTCAAACAGCTTCCGCGCCTCTGCGCGACGCCCGCCGTTGTGCTGCGCGAAGGCCAGCTTAAGGATGGCGTCGGCCGGCGAATAGTGCCGCGACGGCGCGCGAACCGAAAGCAGGAGGTGCAGGGCCGCCGAATGCCAGTCGTGTCCCACCAGTTCCGCCGTGCCCAGCGCCTCAAGCGCCTGCCCGCGCGCATCGCGCGCAGGGTCCGACGCCACGGCCGCGCACACGTTCGTGATCTCGCCCCAGTCCTCCGCGCGACCGCGCCGCATCAGCGCGTAGGCCAGCTTGCCGTCCGTCGCGTCGCGCGCCAGCACTGAACGGCTCTTCCGCAGCATGTCGATGCCTTCGTCGAGCCGTCCTTCGGCACACGCGGTCTCGCCGACGTGCGCGAGCGCGCGCCAGTTGTCCGGGTCGGCTTCAAGCGTGCGCGTGAACGCCGTCGTGTCCGTGCGGTAGCTCGCCACGACAGGATAGGCGACCGCAAAGAAAACCGCCACGATAGCGGCAAGCCCCGCCAAAAAAACACGGGAGCGGTCGTGCTTGTCGCGACCGAACCTCTCCCACAGCAACGCCACCGCAACCGGCAGCGCCATCGCGGGCAGGTAGAGGAAACGGTCGGCGCGCGCGTGCTCGCCGAAGCTGCCGAAGATGCCGAGCGTGGGCGCGAGCGCGGCAAAGAACCAGAGCCCCGCCGCGCTAAGGCAAAAGAGCCGCCGGTTCCGTCGGCACCACCACCACCACGCGCCCGTCACGAGCGCGGCCACCACGCACAGTCCGAGCACGCCGTGAACGGGCCAGCCGCCCGGCACGGCGCGGTAGTCAAGGTGAATCCCCATCGGAATGACCATCTGGAAAACATACAGCCCCACGGCGACAGCGGCGTTGAGGAGGCGCCATGGAAGAGACGCGCCGAACAACGCACGCACGGCGTGGCCTTCGGGATGGGTTTGCGAATAGACCGCGAGCGCGCCGGTGGCGGCGGCGAGGAGAAGGAAGAGTGTAAAGTGTAAAGTGTAAAATGTAAAGTGAGGGCTGGCGGATGACGATTGCCGAATGTCGACGGGTTGTCGGTTGGCGGACGTCGAATGTCGAAACCCCTCCACCGCAACCACGAGGAACGGGAAGCACATCGCCGTGGGCTTGCTCATGCAGGCAAGGATGAAGCAGATGTATGTACCGACGAAGGCGGGAATCGACCACCAGCCCCCGCGCCGCCGCGCCCGAATCCAGCAGAGCAGACCACCAAGGACGAACGTGGCGCAGAGCAGTTCCTTACGGCTCGCAATCCACGCCACGGCCTCGGCGCGCTGCGGGTGGACCGCCCAGAGGGCGGTCAGGAAGAAGGCCGCGACAAGCGCGGCCCCTCCCGCGGGGGCGGTCGCGCGTGCCGCGAACGAAGCGGGAGCGGTCGCGCGTGCCGCGAACGAAGCGGGAGCGGTCGCGCGTGTCGCGAACCAAGCGGGAGCGGTCGCGCGTGTCGCGAACCAAGCGGGAGCGGTCGCGCTTGTCGCGACCGAAAACAATGCAACCAACAACCAGTACAGCAAAACCGCGTTCAGCGCGTGAATGGCGACGTTTACGAGATGGTGTGCGCCCGCGCCCGAGCCGAACAACGAGATGTCGCACATGTACGAAATGTTCGTCACGGGCATCCAGATGGCCTCGTGGCGCACGTTCGTGAACGCCTCGCGCACGTTCGCCCACGACAGGCCGTCCTTCACGAACGGACACAGGAACGTATAGTTCGGGTCGTCGAGGCGCAGGTAGTCAAAGCCGCCCGTCTGGCCGAAGAGCGCCCACACAAGGCCGACCAGCAGAACCGACAAGATGACCTGACATGAGACGTGAGACGTGAGACGTGAAAGTGGAGACATGAGACGTGAGACGATCGGCCGCCAAGGTCTAGGAGTCTCATGTCCCAACTCGTCTCTCGTCTCTCGTCTCATGTCTCCCCGCTCATCCACTTTGCCTTAGTAGATGTTCTTCGCGTCGATCGACAGGAGAAACTCGGGATTCGACTTGTACTTCTTCATGCCGGCGAGCACGGCTTGCATGGCGCGCTCGGGGCCGGCGTCGGACAGCGCGCGGCGAAGAGCCCAGGTCTTCTCCAGCTCCAACGGGGCAAGCAGGAGGTCTTCCTTGCGCGTACCGGACTTGTCGATGTCAATGGCCGGGAAGATGCGCCTATCGGCGAGGCCGCGGTCGAGGCAGAGCTCCATGTTGCCCGTACCCTTGAACTCCTCGAAGATCACCTCGTCCATGCGCGAGCCGGTGTCCACAAGGCCCGTCGCGATGATCGTGAGCGAGCCGCCGCCCTCGATGTTGCGCGCCGCACCGAAGAAGCGCTTCGGACGATGCAGCGCAAGGGCGTCCACGCCGCCCGTGAGAATCTTTCCGGAGTGCGGCTGCACCGTGTTGTAGGCACGGGCGAGACGTGTGATGGAGTCGAGCAGGATCACCACGTCCTTGCCGTTCTCCACCTGGCGGCGCGACATCTCGATCACCATCTCGGCCACGTTCACGTGGTGCTGCGGCTCCTCGTCGAACGTGGAGGAGAGCACCATCGCCTTCGTGTTGCGCTGCATGTCCGTCACTTCCTCGGGACGCTCGTCGATGAGGAGCACGATGAGGACGGCATCCGGGTGGTTCTTCGTGATGGCGTTCGCCATTTTCTGCAGAAGAACCGTCTTGCCCACGCGCGGCGGCGCGACGATGAGGCCGCGCTGCCCGAAGCCAATCGGCGTGAAGAGGTCCACCACGCGCATCGACGTCTCGCCCGGCGCCGTCTCGAGGATGATGCGGCGCGTGGGGAACGTGGGCGTGAGGTTTTCGAAGTGGACGATACGCGCGGCCTCGCTGGGCGTCTTGCCGTTCACCGACACGACGTTGCCGAGCGCGAAAAAGCGGTCCTTGTCGCGGGGGTCGCGGATCGGGCCCACCACGGTGTCGCCCGTGCGGAGCGCATGGCGGCGGATCTGCTGCTGCGGGATGAACACGTCCTCGGGACAGGCGAGGAAGTTCGTCTTCGCGCTGCGGAGGAAGCCGTATCCTTCCTTCACGACTTCAAGGCAGCCCGTGGCCATCACGGCGCCGCCGCGGTTGAGGTAGCTGCGGATCGCGCCGAAGATGATTTCGTGGCGCTTCATCGCGCCAAGGTCCTCGGCGTTCGCGTCCGGCCACATCTTCGCGACGATTTCGCCGTTGTCCCAGGAATGGATGTCCTGGAGATTGTACTCGGGCAGGTCGGGGTTGCGCGGCACGGCGGGAACTGGCGGCGGAAGATTCTGCGGCACCTCATAGGCCGGGCGGCGGTTGCCCTGCGGCGACATCTGGACATGCTTGCCGCCGTTTTTGAAGTTCGGACGATTCCCGTTGCGCTGCGCGGCGCGCGCCAGCCATTCCATCCGCCGACGCTGGCGGTTGCTCATCGGCTGCTCGCCAGGTGGCGAAACGGCAGGCTGCGCAGGAACGCTTGCAACGGGCGGTGTGGCCGTCCCCGTCTGAACAGGAGCAGAATCCTGCTGTTGTGCGCTTGCTGTCCCATGTGCAGGCGCGCCCTCTTGCTGTTGTACGCTTGCTGTCCCATGTGCAGACGCGCCCTCTTGCTGTTGTACGCTTGCTGTCTGTTGAACGGGCACTGATGCCGACGCCTCGGCAGCCGCCCGGGCTGCCAGTTCGGCCTTGGAAGGACGGCCACGCTTCTTCTTTGGCGCCGCAACTTTCTTTGCAGTCGTCTCGGCGGAGGCCGCTGCGGCTTCCGCTGCGGTTGAATCATTTTTCTCTTCTGCGCTCATGTTCTACTTGTTCCTTCAACCAGGAAACGAGCTGTAGGGCTTCGTCCCTCAGATGTTCGGGTGTTGAATCGTTCATCACGGTGTAATGGCAACGTGCCGCCTTTTCCGACACAGGCCATTGCGCCGCGAGACGAGCCTCCGCATGCGCACGCGAGTAACCGCGCGACGTCATCATCCGGTCAATCTGCTGATCGACTGGGGAGGCGATGCAGAGAAGTATATCATAATCCGCTTCCCAATGCGATTCAAAAAGTAGGGGAATTATGTGAATGGTGATTTGGCCGCGACAAGCGCGGCTCTCCCGTGCAAAGCGTGCGCGAACGAGGGGAAAGAGGATGGCCTCCAGGTCTGCACGGGATGCGGGATCGGAAAAGACGCACTCCGCAAGCGCCGTGCGATCGATGCCGCCGTCGGGGGCGAGGACGTCGTGCCCGAAACGAGCGACGATTGGTGCCACAGCGGCGCCGCCGGGCGCTTCCAGTTCGTGAACCACATCGTCGGCATCAAGAACCTGAATGCCAAGCTCCCGGAGGAACTTGGCAAACAGGCTCTTGCCGCAGGCGATGCCGCCTGTCAGGGCAATCTTCATAGTGCGTTATTTCGCGGGCGCGGGCGTGACGCCGGCCTCGGGCTGCTGCTCGGGCGAGTTCGTGTCGTCCCCCGTGCCCAGGGTCATCTGGCGACCACGCGGATCCACGAGGCGCGCCGTGACGAAGATGAGCAGGTTGCGCTTGTGCGACCACTCGCTACGGCTGCGGAAGAAGCGCCCGACGAACGGGATGTCGCCGAGGAACGGAATCTTGTCCTCCATCGACTTGCGCTCTTCCGTGATGAGGCCGCCCATCACAATCGTCGCGCCGTTGTAGATCGAGACGTGCGTGTCAATCGAGCGCTCCGTGAAGAACGGCTGCTCCATCGGCACCGTGAACCATTCCATGTCGTTGCTGCTGGAGCTGTCATTCGGGACAAACGTCGCGATGCCGTTGATGATCTGCGTGCTGCCGTAAGCGGCCTCCGGCAACACGGACGCCATCGGCACCTTCATGCCGAAGTCGCGCCACGTCGGCTCGCCGATCACCTTCGGCGTGAGCTGGAGGTTGATCATCTGGCCTTCCGCCGACACATCCGGCGTGCAGGTGAGAATCACGCCCACCTCCTGCGTCTCGAAGTTCTGCGGCTCGACCATCGGGAGGATCTTGCCGGAGCCGCTCGAACTTCCGTAGTAGCCGCTGCTGCCGCCGGACGAAGTGGACTGGATTGTCACGTCGTAGTCCGTCGGATAGCGGTAGATCGTCACGACCTTGATCGTCGCCTCCTGGCCGCTCTTCGTGACCACCTTCGGCGCGGAGAGGAGATCGGTGTCGCTGCGCTGCGAGAGCATGTGGAGGATCATCGAGAGGTCGGCGTTGCCGAGGAACGCATTGACCTTCATGAACTTGTCGTTTTGCGACGCGCCCTGACCGGAGATGTGGTTGCCGTCCGACGACAGATAGCGCATTCCCGTGGAGTAGCTGTTGCCGTCGACTGCGTTGATGCCCACGTTCTTGCCGGTGCGGTTGTAGTTCGAGCGAGTGAAGCGGTAGCCGTCGGCATCGCGGTTGCTCCACCCTGACGTGGTACCAGGCGCCCAGGTATAGGTTTCCGTCATTGTCGACGAAATGTCGGGACCCGTCCTCGCATCGCCAATGCGCGTGTAGTTGCCTGCACCATCCACATTGTACTGGGCCGTCAAACCCTCCGTCGTCGTAATCGTCTTTTCGCCGGCCGTCTGTGTGAATCCGTCTCCGTTGAAGTTCCAGGCGCCGTCCTTGAGGTTGAGCGCCTTCTTGAGCTTGCCGCCCACGTTGAAGGAGTAGTCGCTGTTGAGCAGCCACTCGAAGCCGAGGGAGTTCAAGTCCTCCTGCGCGACTTCCACGAACCGCGTCTCGATCTCGATGAGGAACGGCGTGACGTTGAGTTCGTTCAGCGCCTGCTCGAGGATGGCGAGCTGGTCGGCCGTATTGGTCACGCGGAGCTTGCCGATGGCCTTGATGTACTTGATGCGGGAGTTCTGCGGCCACGACACGCCCATCTCCTCGAAGTACTTTTTCCAGGTTTCCTCGTCATTGCCATCGCCGCCGCCGTTGTTGTCGCCGCCGCCGCCGCCGCCAAGTTGACCGGCTGTCTGGTTGGCGAGACCGCTGGATGCGTCGTTCATGCGGTCCACAAACGACTCGACCACGTTGTAGGACCGGGTGACGAGCTCGTCCGTGGTCATGTTTTTCGGCATGACCATGACCACGGAGCCCTGCACCTTGAACTTGAAGCCGGAGATCTTGCACACATGCTGCATCGCCTCCCAGAGAGAGAGATTCGACGCCGAGATGTTCGGAATCTGCGGCACTGCGCCACCACCCGCCTGGCTCTCTTCCGCGGCCGCCGCGCCAAATGCGTTCTCGGCGTTGTTGTCCGCCCCGGCGGCCTCGCCACCCGTCAGCGCCTTGTCAAGCGTCAGGATGAAGTTGAAGCCGCGCTGGTCAACCGGAATGTCCGGCCGGTCGAAGTCCTTTGACGCCTGGCGGAAGAAGTCGACCGCGTCGATGATTGTAGCCGGCGGACGGAAGGAAATCGACGGCAACATCATCTCCTTCATGCGCTTTTCGATCGACTGCTCGATCGACCGCTCCGGGTCGCCGCCGATGGGCGTCTTCATCGTGCCGCCGTCGACTCCCTTGAACTCCCCTGAGTCAACCGCGTACACGGGACGCCACGCAGCGCCGACATCCGCAATCATCCCGTTTCGTGTGGCCTCGCGCTCCTTGTCGAGAATCATCTGGCGCTTGCGCTGGATACGGGCACGCAGTGCAATGGCCTGCTGGTTGTACGGATCTGACCGCAGAACGAGCTCGCACTGTTCGAGCGCGCTGCCGAGATCCGCCACCGCAAGGTACTGGGACGACAAACGCAGGCGGTTGCGGATGAGGTCGCGGTCCTTCTTGTAGTCAGGGTCGTTGCGACGGTGCTTGATCTCGGCGATGTCCGTCTCGGTTTCCTGCTTCTGCTCGGCCTTCAGTCCGTCCAGCAGCGCACCCGCATTCGGATGGCGCAGTTTCATGGCCTCTTCCGCATACTTTGCGGCGAGTTCCCGGTTCGACTCCTTGAGCGCCTGCTTCGCGGCCTCGTACTTCGCAACGGCCATGCCCTCCTCGCACTCCTTGCAGAACGGAGCCGTCTGTGCATCCACCTTCAATCCGGTATTCGCCAAACTGAACTTCGTGTAGGCAAGATCCCAATCACGACGCTCCAACGCCGCCCGAGCCTCCTTCAACTCGCCAAGCGCATGCTCCTTCAACGAATCGCGGCGCAGTTCTTCGGTTGCCTCGATGTCGCTCAGCAACTTCTCCTCTTCCGTCGCCGGCTTGGCGGGAGTCGCGGGCTGCACGGCAACGGTCTCCTTCTCCACGGGCTTCACCTCGGGCGCGGGCGCAGGCTCGGCGGGCTTCTCCTCCGCAGGCTTCGCCTCGGGCGCGGGCGCAGGCTCGGCGGGCTTCGCCTCCGCAGGTGTCGGCACTGCTGGTGCCAAGAGATTATCCACTTCATCCGCAGGAGCCGGTGCGGCGGGCTTCTCCTCAGCAGGCTTCTCCTCGGGCGCGGGTTCCGGCGCGGGCTCCGCGGGCTTCTCCTCCGCAGGCTTCTCCTCGACGGCGGGAGCCGGCGCGGGCTCCGCAGGCTTCTCTTCCGCAGGCTTCGCCTCGGGCGCAGGCGCAGGCGCGGCAGGCTTCGTCTCCGCGGGCTTCGCCTCGGGCGCGGGTTCCGGCGCGGCGGGCT
>Ga0256407_10013315_pt1 | contig 11014 bp, 1 predicted proteins | sample RumenRJG_04DNA_FD_193489 | JGI IMG/M metagenome (GOLD analysis project Ga0256407, IMG submission 193489) | Bovine rumen microbial communities from Lethbridge, Alberta, Canada - RJG_04 | ecosystem: Host-associated > Mammals > Digestive system > Stomach > Rumen | place: Canada: Alberta | collected... | reverse complement strand
ATCCCCAATCCCCAATCCCCAATCCCCAATCCCCAATCCCCATCCCCAATGAATAATAAATTATTATTAATTAAAATTTTCAAATAAAATTAAAATATTAGATTTTCAAACATTTAAAAATACTTTATCAATTAAAATAAATATAATTTTACAAAAAATGGAAGAAGAAATTTCAATAGAATCAACAAAAGAAGAAGTAGCAGAATATTTCCTGAAAGCATTTAAGATTCCAGAAAAAGCAAAAAATAATTTAATAAAAGAAGATATATCAGGGGAAGTTTTACCAGATTTAACTGATGGAGACTTTTTATATTTAGGAATTAAACTTGGACCAAAAGTAAAAATAAAGAAATTCCTGAAAGAAAATGAAGAAAAATTTAAACCGAAAGAAATCACAGAAAAAATAAAGAGTAAATCAAATAAAGAAAGCATCAAAAATTTTTTTGAGAAATGTTTAAATTTTAAAGGAAATTTAAATGTTTACTTAAATAGAAAAAGATTAATTGAACTAGAAGGAAATGAGGAAGAAATGAAAAAAAAGGGGTTAAATTTAGGTCAAAGGAAAAAATTGATTAGGTTTATTAATTATTTAAAGACCTTAAAAGATGAAGAATCAGAAGATGATTTCATTTATATTGATGAAGAAAGTAACGATGAAGAAGTAGCTAAATTTTTAAGATTAAAATCAAAACTTTCCCAAGAATCAATAAATTCTTTAGGTTTAGATGCCCAAAGTTTATTTTTGTTGGATGAAGCTGAAATTGATAATTCAGCCGAAATAAGCGATAAAGAAAAAGAAGGATTAAAAAAATCGTTGAAAGAACTTAAAATAACAGTAAATGAAAAAAGTAATAAAGAAGAAGTTGCTGAGTTTTTCAAAGTTAAATTCGGAGTTTCCGATGATTTCATTGTGAATAATGATTTAGATGGAGAAAGCCTGTTCTTGATAACAAATGAAGAAATTGATGAGTTTGAAGAAATTAGTCAAGAAAAAAAAGAAAAACTGAAAAATATTTTGCCTAAATTGAAACAAAAACAAAAAACTCAAGAAAAAAAAGAACAGAATAATGAAAAGAATAAAGAACAAAATGGAATAGAAAATAATAATAGACAAAACCAAAAAGTAAATAATACTTTTATTAAACAAGAACAAAAACAAGAATTAAATAAAGAACAAACGGATAAGATAAATCAAGAAAAGGATAAAGAATTTATCCAACAAATAAATCTAGGAAATGAAGTTGATAATGAAGCATTAATAACACAAAAAAATAAACAATATGATTTAGCCTTAAAGCAAAATATAGAAATTTCAAAATTGAAAGAAAATACAGATTCAGAACATAAATACAAAATCAATAAAGAAAAAAAAGAATCACAGCAAGAATCAGAAATTAATATTAATATTGAAAATTCTGAATTTAATCCAAAGCCAAAACCAGAACCTGAAATAAGAATATCATATGATAGTACAAAAGAACAAGTTGCAAATTTTTTAAAAATTAAATTAGGTTTTAATCCAAGTACAATTGAAAAATTAAATTTAGATGGAGAAACCCTTTTTATTTTGGATGAAGAAGATATAAAAGATTTAGAAGTAATTAAAGAAAATAAAAAAGTTGATTTATTAATTCAATTATTGAAAGAAATAAATATTAAAATATCAGAAAGAAGTAATACTGACGAAGTTGCTAAATTTTTAGAAAAAACTTTAGGCTTTGATATTAAATCAATTATAAACTTAAATTTAACAGGGGAAAAATTATTTTCTTTAAATGAAGAAAAAATAGATGAAACAGAAACATTATCTAAAGAAGAAAAAAATAAATTAAAAAAATATTTAAATTTAATGAATATAAATATTACTCAAACAAGTGATAAAAATGATGTTTTTAAATTTTTGAAAATAAAATTAGGGTTTTGCTATAAATCAATAAAGGAATTAAATATGGATGGAGAAAACTTATTTTTATTAGATGAAGATGAAATAGATTTATTTAACAAAATAAAAAAAGATGAAATACTTAAATTAAAACAATTTTTAAACAAAACAAAAAAACCCAAAGAAGGAGTTCAAAAAATGAATCAAAAATCAAAATATAATGTATTTTTTCCATTATGTATGAAAGAAGATTATCAAAAAAATATAATTATTAAATCTTATGACAAAGGTTATTTTACAAAAACCTTTGTTGAAAATGATATAATTCATGAGGAGAATTATACTTCAACAAAAAATGAAAAATTAAAATTTCTTATTTTTCATGTGCATTCGAATAAAACAATTAGTGATTTAAGAATTATGATAAAAGATAAATATAAAAATCTTGAAATTGAAAGTAAAATAGAAATAAGAAAAAATAATGAAATTTATTTTTTAGTTAAAAATTTATCTTTTTATAGAAGAACACCTGATTATTTTTTCAGGATACAAACAAAGACTATTATTAAAGAATATTTATCTTATTTTTTTAATGAAAATAAAAATAATAACACAATAGATAAAAAATTTAAAAAATATTTATTAAAAGCTTTGATTAATGAAATGAAGTTGCTTTATGAACTTCAATTAACTCCTCTATTATTTTTAAAATTTATTAAACTTTGTTGCGAATATGAATTAAAGCCTGAAAAAATTGATAGTTTGGAAATACAAAAAATTAATATGGAAGAAAAGGAAAAAATTAATTTAGATAAAAAATATTATGTGACTGGAGAAGATATTGATAAATTGGGAATAAAAATAGAAAAGAATAAATTATTCACCTTGTTATTGCAAATATATGCCAAATATGATATTAATTATTTATTAGAATTAATGAAATCAAAAAAAGGAGATGATTATTCTAGAATAGTTTTGGATTTATTAAATGATAAAATAAAATACGAAGAATTAATTTTTGAAAAAGAAAATGATATTTCTCTTTTTCAAAAAAAATTATTATCAGTTTCAACAACTAAAGAAGAAATAAATGAGATAATAAAAATAAAAAAAGGTCTATTAAATCATTTGAATTTTATTAAGGAAAATTTTAAAACTATTTTTCAAAAAATAGAAAAAAGTAAAACAATTTTTTCCTACAATTATATATTGAATTTAGATGAACCATTAATAGATGATAATTTCGACGAAATATTTAAGATTATAAAAGAAATTATTGATTTAACAAAAAATAAAAAAATAAAAATTCTTAATTATGATGATATATTTGAAAGTTTGGTAAATACATTTTCAAATAAAAGTTTAAATGATTTATGTAAATTGATTAAGATTATTGATATTGTAAAAAAAGAAAAAATTGACCAAAGAATAATAGAAAACTTTTATAATTTAATACATCAGAAAGGTATTCTTTCAGTAAAAAATAAATTTTTAAAAGGAAAAGAAATACTAGATTTTATTATTTCTCAAGATATCTATTATTTTTCTCCTAATTATTCAAGAAGTAGATTTAGAGACCCAGAAATATTCAAATATATAATTATCACAGACGAAGAAAAAGATTATTTAAAAAACATAGAACAAATAAAAAATAATAAATTATGGAATTTATTTTCTGATTCTTCTAATAAAAAAACAACATTTTATAAAATTCTAATTGACCAAATGAAAAAATTAAGAGATTTTAAAAGCATTTTCGACATATTTCCCATTGAAGCATTTGATATCGAATTTACTTTCTTAATCAATGGGAAAATAAATGAGTTTTTTTATTTAGGCATTAATGAAAAAGAGCAAAATTATGAAATAATATTTAAAATTTTAGACAAATGGATAATGGTAAATAATAAATTAAGATTGCAAATGAATTATATAATAGAAACAATAGAAATTAATCATGATTTAACTTCGAAATATTATTTTTATTTATTGAAAACACCAGAAATGCAATATTATGCAACTTTATTTCAGAATTCAATATTAAATTTTTTCTTAAATCAGAATCGAAGAGGAAACAACAGTGCTGAATCTTTAATATCTTTATTATTAATAGCACCTAATAATAAATTTCTTATTTTCTTTTTGAATAAATTAGAAAAACAAATTTTAACAGAGCAAGAATTTTATCAAAGAAATGAAACATATAATTTCTTATTGTTTAAATTATTTTATGCGAAATGTTCCTATTTAATCAAAAACAATGAAATTTCGAATAGTAAATATCTTTATAACACGGTTTTAATAAAAAATAAAATATATAATGATTTACAAACTTGCCAAGTACCATATAATATAGTGAATAATTTATTAGAAGATGATATCTTTTATAAAAAAATAATAGTGATTATCGAGAACGAAACGGAGTCTAAAAAATTATATAATAAATTTAAGGAAAATATGAAAATATGCAATGAATTATTCGATGAATTAGAAACAATAAAAGATTATTATACTTCTTTTTTCAGTATGACAAAGGAAAATGCTATAAATTTAATAAAGAAGGAAATAACCAAATTAAAGAAAACAAATATTTCTGAAATTGTGAAAGGAGCCAATAAAATTTTTGAAGCAAAACCTGAATTTGATTTCCAAAAGGCCAAAGAAGAAAGCAAAAATATAAAATATAAAACATCTTTGTTTTTTATGAGTATATATAATAAAAACAAAGATAATATAGGAATAGAATCAGAAGAACAAATATATAAAGATTCTTTAAATGATTTTATTGAAGCTTTAACGAAAATAATACAACAAAAAGAGACAAAAGAACCTTTTTTTGAAATTAAATGTGTTGAATTGATTATGAAAACAGTCGAAGATAAAAATAATAATATTAAAAAAGAAATGCTCTTCTTATCAAAAGAATTCGAAAATTTGGGAAAAAAGGATTATATTTTAAATAATTTATTGGAAGACCTAATTAATTTTTCTCAAAAGGATATAGTTAAAAACACAATCCAAGGAATAATCGAATTTATTGAAGCTTATAAAATTTTATCTGATATAGAAATAACTGACTTCACAAATAAATTAAAGCAAATATATAATAGTATTATATCTCAAGGAGTAAGTGGGGAAGATATCAAAAAAGCAAAAGATTTACTAATTCAATATAATTTTGATATAAATATCAAGACTTCTTTAATCAGTTTTTTCGAAATATTTATTGAACAAAAAAAATCTATTGAATTCTTGAAGACAATTCGTGATAAAAATTTTGATATAAGATACTTAAATGAATTCTTAGATGAAAGTGAAGCTTCTGATTTACAAACTTCAGATATAGATAATTTAATATATATAAATGATTTTTTTAATAAAATAATAAATAATAAAGAAATAAACACCGATGAAAAATTTTTGAAAAAATTTAAGGATGATTTCGAAAAGGATAAAGAAATAGCTATTAAATTGAAAGGATATATTAAAACATATAGTGAAATAAATCAAATATATAAATTATATGACGAAAATCCTGAAATGACAATAGAAAAAATAAGTAAATTAATAAAAGACTCAGCAGTGAATTTATTTAAAGATGAAAAACAAAATTTATTTACTTTTGTTTTCCAATATAAAAAGCAAGGAAATCAAATGACTGAATCGAACATTAAAGAATTGGAAGAACTGAGAAATAAAATATTAATGTCAAGTTCCAATGAAAATATATTAAATAAAGAAATTAAAGACCAAGAACAGAATATCTTAGATAGAGCTAAAATTACAAAAGAATTCGTGAATTTAATTGATAATATAAAACAATTAAATCAAACTTTGAACAGTCTTTTGAAATCGGGATATTGCAGTTTGAAAAATATATCTATTAAAGTTAAAAACGCGAAAGCATTTGAAGAAGGGAATGAAAATAAAGACTTACAAAAAATAATAGAAGAATATCGAGAAATAAATAAGAACTTTAAAAATGATATAAGAGAAGGATATAAAAAATTCCCTATTTTGAGATTATTTTATGGTCAACAATTTTTGACTCTTTATGAAAAAGCGAAAAATAAAGATATTGATATTTCTTGGCTTATAAATTCGGTAACTTTAAATAAAATTAATAATCCTCAAGTTGATTATATATATAATGATAAAAACAATCAATTAGAAAATATAAATTTTTATTTAGAAAAAATTTTTAATAAATACAATATTAATTTGGATAATATTTATGCAAAAAATAAAGTTATTGAGGAATTAAATTTAAAGCCTGGATTATATAGAAAAATCAGAGTAGGAGATAATAATGATTTAATTGAAAATGTATTAAATATATATCAAAATATGACAAAGAATGTTCCTATAATAAATACATTATTAATTTGCAATGAAGAAACATCTATGGAAAAAATAAGAGCTTTCTTATATAGAGCAATATTATGTGAAAGTCCTGTTTTATTTGTAATATCAAATCTTGAATGTTTAGAGCTTTCAATTATTCAAAATATAATAAGAATATTAACAATGCTGTATAAATATAAAAATAAGCAAATGAATTCATATTTATTATTTCTTTACGAAAAAATAGATTCAGGATTAGTCAGAGATTTAGAGCGATTTATCCCAGAAAGAAATATATTAAATAATAATTTCATAAAAAAACCTTCAAAACCTTGTGAAATATTTGAAAAGATTGAGTTATATTCTTCTAAGTATTCCGGGTATGGAAAAACTTTTGAAATTAAATATAAGGTAAAAAACTTGAAAGGAGAATATAAGTATTTACCGATTGGAGGCTGCTTTACACGCAATTATGTTTTAAACAATTTAATAAATTTGAATTTAGATTTTCAAAAGAATAATATTTATTTGCATTTAGATTTATCAGAAACAGATAATGATGATTTAATGAACGAAATATTATTTAAATTAGTAATTTTACGTTATATGGATTCAAGCGAAAAAATATTTTATTTAGGATATGATATTAATCTCATTTTAGAAATACCAAATTGCTTTATTGAATTCGATAAGAAATATAAATTATTAAATTTATTCAAAAAAATCCATATTGAAAAATTAAATCCTTTAAGATTAGAAGAAGGAGTAGAATTTATAGGTGATTCACCCATATCAATAGTGGCCGAAGTATTATCATTATATGACACGAATCAAATAGGAACGAAAAATATAGATTTAAATGCAAAAATAATAAAAACCGAAGCACAAATAAAAAAATATGAGGAAATTATTGATAAGCATTTTAATGTAGAAAATCAAAGTTATTACCAAAAAATGAATTTTATAAAAATATTATCAGTTCAATTTAAAAAATTCGTAGATATTAATAATGTTTTTTTAAATTATGATATAGCAGTGGAACTTCAAAAGGGAGATATAATTAAGCAAGCAAGACATTCAGTCATTTCTAATTTTATTAAACTATCTCGTGTTTTTACTCGCTCGCCTTATGATGGAGTGCTTCTTAGCCAAAATAAGTCGATGGAAATTTTCGGAAAATATAATGGAGAAAAAGCGATAGAAGAAGGAATCTTGAAATTAGCAGATGATAAAGAAAAAAAAGAAATATTTTCTTTCGAGAAGATAAAACCGAGTTTGGTTTTTTTTAACCGCGATGGAGGCTCTTTGAGTATTATTTCAAATAATGATAAATACGATAAAGAATATCAAGATTTGCATCAATTATGGAATTCGCAAAATCCTGATATTAATGATATTTCGAAAATGAAGGATTTAATCGATTATAAAAATTTAACTCATGAACAATTTCTAGAAGAAATTATTAAATTATTTTCCTTGGACACTTCGGATGGAAGTGATAAACAAATGGGAATTAAAGATTTAGAAAAAATATGTGAAGATTTAGATAATTATATTTTCGTCGCAGATAATTTCATTAAAATGGTCAGAATCTTATTAAATATAGAAGCAAAAATTCCCTTGATTATAATGGGAGAAACCGGTGTTGGTAAAACTAAATTGCTTGAAATGCTATCTATATTATATGGAAGAGGTAAACAAAAATGGCATAGATTGCAAATTCATGCAGGAACTACTGATAAAGATATAGTTGAATTTATAGAAAATGTTTTAGAAAAAGAAAAAGATGGAAAAAATAAATTAATTTGGGTATTTTTGGATGAAATTAATACTTGTAATTCTTTAGGGTTAATCACTGAAATTATTTGCAATCATACTTATTTAGGAAAAAAAATCGATGAAAGATTTATATTTTTAGCAGCTTGTAACCCTTATCGTATAATGACAAATAAAATGAGAGAAAATGGCTTGGTATATTATAACATGAAAGAAAAAAATAAATTAAATAATTTAGTTTATACAGTAAATCCTTTACCACATTCTTTACTTAATTTCATATTCGACTTTGGCTCTTTGAAATTCGAGGATGAGAAAAAGTATATAATAAATACAATTATATCACTCTTAGAGAAAATAAATTCAACTTATAAAATAGATATTTCAAATAATGAATTAAATTATTTAAAAAATGAAATTATTGATAGCATTATTATATGTCATGAATATCTAAGATCAATATTTGATCAATCATCAGTAAGTATGAGAGAAATAAGAAGATTCGGAATATTTTTTGAATATTTTATTAAATTTTTCAAAAACTCAGGATATAAAAAATTGAAATCGAGCCTTAATATCAGTTTATATTTATGTTATTATTTAAGACTTAATGAAAAAAAATATCGAAAAGAATTAGAAAACAAATTAAATAAATTTTATACCAAAAGTTTCTTAGTTATTCCAGAAGCTTTTATGCGTTTATTAACAGGAAATATGCTTATAGAAAAAAATAAAGGTATTGCTTTAAATAGAGCTCTAAAAGAAAATTTATTTTCTTGTTTCACATGTATTGAAAATAATGTACCTATTATAATAGTAGGTAAACCTGGAACAGGGAAGTCACTAAGTTTTCAAATATTATTTAATACATTAAAAGGGGAAAGTTCCGAAAATTCATTTTTTAGAACCAGAGGCAAATTATATCGTTATTATTATCAAGGCTCAGAAACAAGCACATCAGAAGGTATTTTACAAGTATTTCAAAAAGCTCTAAATGCGAAAAAGAAATCTTCGAATGATAAAAATATAATATTAGTCTTTTTCGATGAAATGGGATTAGCAGAAAGATCGAGCAATAATCCATTAAAAGTAATTCATTATTTATTAGAAACGAATAAAGAAAATTCTGTTCCTTTTCTTGGTATATCAAATTGGCGATTAGATGCGTCTAAAATAAATCGGGCAATAAATTTATCAATAACAGATTATGATATTAAAGATTTGGAAGAAACTGCGAATTCAATAGCTGAGGCCCTTGATACAAATCTGGCTAATAATTATAAAGACTTTTTTGAAACTTTGGCCAGAGTGTATTATGAATATATTAAACAAAATCAAAATAGTATTAAAGGAAATAAAGACTTTCATGGTAATAGAGACTTTTATAATTTGATAAAAAATGCTATGAGAGAATTAAAAACGAAGGAAGAGCAATTAAAAAGGAATGAAAATAAAATATTAACTGAAGTTGGTTTATTATCTTTAAGCAGGAATTTCGGAGGTTTAGAAAATTCAATAAAGACAATACATGATATATTTAGAGCATTATATGCTCATAAATATGATGAAACAGTATCAATAACAAAAGGGTTTACCGTTTTAGATGCGATAAGAAAAAACGTGAATGATCCAAATAGTAGATATTTAATGCTTATATCAGAAGGAAACGATGCTACTGACATAACAAAGTATTTATTAGGAAAATTAAATAAGAAATATATTGAATTAGTTGGAAGTAAATATCAAAACGATATAAAATCTGGAAGATATAATGAAGAAATCCTTAATAAAATAAAGTATATTATGGAAACAGATAATGTTTTAATTTTGAGAGATTTAGACATGATATATCCTTCATTATATGATATATTCAATCAGAATTTTACTATCATGGGAGATAAAAAGTATGGAAGAATCGCTTTTGAATATGCTAAAATATCTTCTGAAGTTAATAAAGACTTTCATGTTATTGTCATTGTTAATATAAACCAAATAGAAAATCTTAAATTAGATCCTCCTTTTTTAAATAGATTTGAAAAACATATTGTTAATTTTAATATGTTTTTAGAAGAAAAAGATATTAATATCGCTAAAAAAATTATAAAATATATTGATTTAATTGCCTCTTTTAATAATAATGAAAAACTTAAAATTGATTTAGAAAAATTATTAATAAACTGTAAACAACATCACATTGAAGGATTGATATTCAAAATTAAAAACGATTTATTAAGTCTAATAAATAATAATAATAAAGACCAAAAAGAAAATTGGATTAAAAAAGAAGGTCAAGATTATGAAAATAATATGATAGAAGAAATACTAAAAAAAATTGTGCCTATATTTTGCCAAGATATTATGGCCGCGATTGTCTTTTTAGAAAAAAATTTAAAAAAATATGATAAAATATCAAAAAATATTTTAAATATATATAATAAAAACAATTATAACAATTTTGAAACTTTCTTTAAAAAAATAGAATCAAGGAAAAATATCATTTACACTTTTAGCAAGGTTACTGAAAATTTATTTGATGATAATAAAAAGGAAATCGAAAATAAATTCGGAAAATTTAGTATACAATCATTTAATAGTGAAATGATTGAATCAATAAAAGCTGAAAATGAATTAATATTTATACTTAAATCTTTCGCTAATTCAAAAGATCAAAAAATATTAGTACTTCATTTCACCGAGAATGACTTGAATAAAATAAATTCAATAAATTATTTAATCAACAATTTCCAAAAAGAAATAAATAATTTATCTGATAAATTTATCATCTTTTTAATTCATAAACAACGCAATCCAAAACTGAAAAAAAAAGTAATACCTGATATGATCCCATTTATTGATGATAATTTCTTCCAAATTTTTATCGATAATTTGCAAGGAAAAGAAAATGTAGACATCTTACAAATAATGCAAAAAAAAAATGAAGAATTGGCTAAGGAATATTTGGAAAATTCTAATTTTATCGAAAAAAAAATTTATAATAAATAATGAATATGC
>Ga0256407_10013314_pt1 | contig 11016 bp, 12 predicted proteins | sample RumenRJG_04DNA_FD_193489 | JGI IMG/M metagenome (GOLD analysis project Ga0256407, IMG submission 193489) | Bovine rumen microbial communities from Lethbridge, Alberta, Canada - RJG_04 | ecosystem: Host-associated > Mammals > Digestive system > Stomach > Rumen | place: Canada: Alberta... | reverse complement strand
CGGGACAGCACCGCGAGATGCTGGACCAGGTACTCACTATATTCGATGTCAAGCCCGATTACGACTTGAACATCATGAAGCAGGGACAGGACTTGTATGATGTGACTGCTCGTGTGCTCACTGGTATGCGCGACGTGTTCAAGGAATGCAAGCCAGATGTAGTATTGGTACATGGTGATACAACTACCTCAACGGCTGCTGCTTTGGCCGCTTTCTACCAGCAAATTCCTGTTGGTCATGTGGAGGCTGGTTTGCGTACGCACAACATCTACAGCCCATGGCCGGAGGAGATGAACCGACAGATTACGGGACGTATTGCAACGTATAATTTCTCACCCACGCCATTGAGCGAGAGTAACCTGAAGGAAGAGAAGGCTCAGGGCCAGATCTTCGTCACCGGCAATACCGTTATCGATGCCCTCCACATGGTGGTCGATAAGCTTAACTCCGATGCTGCCTTGGCAGCAGAGCAGGACAAAGTCCTTGCTCTGGCTGGTTACGATGTCAAGCGCCTTGCCAACGGCAAGAAACTTGTGCTTATCACAGGCCATCGCCGCGAAAACTTTGGCGATGGTTTCATCAGCATGGTTACAGCCATGAAAGACCTCAGCGAAAAATACCCTGAGGTGGATTTCGTTTACCCCATGCACCTGAATCCTAATGTGCGTAAGCCCATTCACGAAGTGTTTGGTGAGGACTTGACTCGCCCTAACTTCTTCTTTATTGAGCCACTGCAGTATCTGGAGTTCGTTTACCTGATGGAGAAGAGTACCGTTGTTCTTACGGACTCGGGCGGTATTCAGGAGGAAGCTCCAGGACTTGGAAAACCGGTTCTGGTTATGCGTGACACAACAGAGCGTCCAGAAGCTTTGAAGAGCGGTACCGTTCACTTGGTGGGAACCAATCACGACCTCATTGTGAACGAAGTGAGTACCTTGCTCGATGATGCTATTGCATACGAGAAGATGTCTAAAGCTGTCAATCCTTATGGTGATGGAAAGGCTTGTAACCGTATTGTTAGAGCACTTAACGGCGAGATTGTAGATAGATACGAGATTTCCTAATATCTCTATGCCTTTAATTCAAATAGTAAAAAAGACGATTATCCAAACAGTGAGGGAAGAAAAGCCAGAACTGGCGGATGGTCAGAGTAAATCATCCAATGAGGATGAAGATTCCTTTGCTGCCTACAAGGAAGAAATTGTTCGTCTTGGTGCGTTGAAGGATGCTACCGAAGATATTTGGGAAGATAGAACCTACCAGATGTCAGCAGGAGCACTCTCTCTGACCTTTGCGGTATTCTCATTCCTGATGGGAAAACAGAATGGCATTCCGTTCAGTTGGCCGATGGCTGTTATATGGGGTGGTTATGTGTTTTGTCTTGTGGTCAACTATCTGAGTCATCATATAGCGAAAAAGAACTTTATAAAACTGCAAGACGAGCTCTTTGATGATAGGGACAAGCAATTACACTACGATGAGAAAAGACTCATTGAAAGGAATAGGAGATATGACCAATGGATGAACCTCATGAACATAATCACCGAAGTAGTTCTTTTAGCGGATATTATAGGCACCATAGTTTTTTGCATCATTTTGTTTTGGAATTAAATAGTACTAAAATATGGAAGACAAGAATAACTTAACTAAAGGAAATTCAGAGCCCAAGTCTCAGCCCCAACCCATGGAACAGGCAAGACCTAGCCGTATAGAAGAAGGGAAAACAGCTGGCAGACCGACCCCTAGTAGAAAATGATTGAAGGCCACTCTTGATATATAAATGAACAAAGAACGTTTCCACAACCATTTAGCTCTTAATTTAGGCTATCAGCGCATAGTCTATGATACGCATATCAATATCTGTATAGATGATAAGCAGTATCTTGATGATGTGATGATATCCATCTGTATTGATAGCTTTTCAAAGCCGATTTGCTACAGGGCCTCAAAAGGGCTGAGTCAGAATGACATGGACTGCCTTGATGAAAATGGTTATGATGATATTAAGATGATCGTTGAAGCAGTGCATCAGGCATATAATGATGCAAATAAGATGTTTTGATTTATGTGTGGAATAGTAGGATATATAGGAACACGACAAGCATACCCAATACTGATTTCAGGCCTTCATAGACTTGAATATAGAGGATATGATTCTGCTGGTGTAGCTCTTTTGGACGAAGGCCAGCAGCAGATTTCCGTCTATAAAGCCAAAGGAAAAGTCTCTGCCTTGGAAGAGGTTGCAAAGGAGAAGGATTGCACAGGCACCATAGGCATTGCCCATACTCGTTGGGCAACCCATGGAGAACCATCAGTAATCAATGCACACCCCCATCTTTCAGAGAGTGGCAATTTAGCTTTAGTTCACAATGGCATCATTGAGAACTTCTCTGTGTTGCGCGACCAGCTTAAAGCCAAAGGCTACACCTTCAAGAGTGCCACAGACACTGAGGTGCTGGTGCAGCTTATTGAATATTACGAGAAAAAGCACAACTGCGATACAGTATCAGCAGTACGCTATGCCCTCAACAAGGTTATTGGCGCATATGCCATTGTGCTGATTGATAAACGCCAGCCTGACACACTGATTGCCGCTCGCAAGAGCAGTCCTTTGGTGGTAGGTATTGGCGAAGAGAATAATGAATTCTTTATTGCCTCAGATGCAACGCCAATTGCAGAATACACCAATCATGTGGTGTATATTGACGATGAGCAGATTGTGAAGATAGAACGAGGCAAGGAGATGGAAATCTCCAACCTTCAGGCAGAGCACGTAGATGTTGATGTCACAGAGATCGATGTCGATTTGAATATGCTCGACAAGGGAGGCTTCCCTCACTTCATGCTCAAGGAAATCTTCGACCAGCCCAATTGTCTTGAAGACTGTATGCGTGGTCGCTTGGAGGCTATGGACAAACGCCTAAAGATTGAACCTGAAAATATCCAGTATGGTATCAACCTCTCAGCCGTTAATCTTTACGGCGACAAGCTGCTTAAAGCCCGCAGGTTTATCATTGTAGCCTGTGGCACCAGTTGGCACGCTGGCTTGATAGGCAAACAGCTCTTTGAGACCTTCTGCCAGATGCCAGTGCAGGTTGAATATGCCTCAGAGTTCCGTTATAGGAATCCTGTCATAAACAATGATGACGTGGTTTTTGCCATCTCTCAGAGTGGCGAAACAGCAGATACCCTTGCTGCTATAGAACTGGCACGTAGCAAAGGCGCCTTTGTCTTTGGCATTGTCAATGCCGTTGGCAGTAGCATTGCCCGTAATACGGATACAGGTACCTATATCCATGTTGGCCCTGAGATTGGTGTTGCTTCTACCAAGGCATTTACGGGACAGTTGACAGTTCTCACCATGCTGGCTCTCACCCTAGGGCATAAGAAGGGCTTCCTTTCCGACGAAGACTTCTCTCATTACACTGAGGAACTCTCCAAGATACCCTCAATGATTGAGCAGGTGCTGAAGCAGAACGATCATATTGCCGAGATAGCTAAGACCTTTACCTACGCTCATAACTTTATGTATTTAGGTCGTGGATGGAACTTCCCCGTTGCTTTGGAGGGTGCCTTAAAGTTGAAGGAAATTAGCTATATCCATGCCGAGGGCTATCCTGCAGCTGAGATGAAACACGGTCCAATTGCCTTGATTGATGCTGATATGCCAGTTTTGTTTGTCGCCACCCACCACCAGCAATACCAGAAGATAGTATCCAATATGGAAGAAGTCAAGGCTCGTGGTGGGCGTATCATTGCAGTGGTCACAGAAGGTGATGAGCAGGTTCGCGCCATTGCCAACTGGATTATTGAAGTGCCCCAGACGTTGAATTTCTTGGCACCTCTGCTTAGTGTTATTCCTCTCCAGATGCTGGCCTATCATGTGGCTGTTCGCAAGGGATTGAATGTAGATATGCCAAGAAACTTAGCTAAATCAGTAACAGTAGAATAAAGATGAGTGAAGTAACTATTGAAATAAAAGGTGTCGCTGAACGTGAAGACTTGCAAAGATGGGAAAACCACATGCTTGAAAAGGCAAAATGTTGGAATCAATATTGTGATGGTCTTTATAGCGAGAATGAAATTCGTGCAGTCCATGTGGTAAAGGAAGAGAATGGAAACATTACTTATCTTACGACACTATGTGAAGACTGTATCAAATATACTAGAAGTTATGGTGTTTTAGTTAAAGAAAAGTATTTAATGGTTGATGTTCAACCAAAGAAAGATACCCTACTTTAATAACTGAATAATGGATTCTGACTGCACAGGTGATTGCATTGCGATGCAGTAAGTAAGAAATTAATGTTTTTAAGTAAGATGAGTAAAGAAGATAAAGTATTAGAACAATTTCACTATTTCAATATCCATGCTAATATAGACTCGGTTTTTGGAAATTGGGCTGTATCAATAGATGGCGATGTGGTGAATTGTTTATATCCTTATGCTATTCTGGCCATCCATTTAAAAGATACTAATTGGATTGAGAAAATGAAATCTAAGGTTTGGTTCAAACCTGAATGTGAAGAGACGTTAATCCAAGCTTTGGCAAGAGCAAAAGAATTAATTTAGTAGACATGTCGCGAGACACTATATAAATAAGCGAAATGGATATAAGAGTAGATCAAATTGAAAAGCGTTCTTGGGTAGAGGTTAATTTGAATCAAATTATTCAAAATCTCGAGATATATAAGAAGAATCTAAAGAAGGATGCGCTAATTATGGCCGTAATAAAAGCAGATGCTTACGGCCATGGGGATGCTATGGTAGCACGTACATTATCCGCTAACGGCATTAACCTTTTTGCAGTGTCTAACATTGACGAAGCTGTTGGTCTTAGAAATGCTGGCATAACAGGAGAAATTCTTATATTAGGTTATAGTTCTCCGATTTATGCAAACACACTACATTTTTTAAATTTGACACAAGCAATAGTTTCTGCTGAATATGCTGAAGCATTAGCAAAAACTGGTTATGAGATAAAGTGTCAGTTTGCTATAGATACGGGTATGAATCGTATTGGAATACCATCATATGATGCAAAAGCAGCTGCAAGCATTGTTAGGAAGTACAGTCGCATGCTACATGTTAATGGTATTTTTACTCATCTGTGTGTTGCTGATAGTATTGAGAAAGATGATATTGAATATACTAAACGGCAACTTGCTCTTTTTAAAAATGTTGCTGACGAACTAAAAGATTTATCACTTCCATATATTCATTGTTATAATTCTGCCGGTGGTTTGTATAACTTGCAGAATGATGATTTTAATGAAAATATTGGTAACATTGTACGATTGGGTATTATTCTTTATGGCTTGAAACCAGACGTCTCAGATTCATTGCCAAAAGGAATAAAGCCTGCAATGACTTGGAAATCTGTCATATCCAGAGTGCAGCATATGAGCGAGGGTGAATCTATAAGTTACGGTAGAACATTCATAACAAAACGCCCATCTTTGATTGCCACTGTTACAACTGGATACGCTGATGGCTATAACCGTTTGCTTTCAAATAGAGGCTTTGTGATGATAAAAGGGCACAAAGCACCAATTGTAGGTAGAATATGCATGGATCAGACAATGGTAGACGTGACAGATATACCAGAAGTAAAGATGGGAGATGTTGTTGTTTTGATGGGTGAATGTGGAGAATTAAATTATAATGCTGATGATATTGCAAAAGATCTCGACACTATTGGTTATGAGATTATTTGCAATATATCTAAACGTGTTCAAAGATTTTATGTCTGAGTTAAAAATAACAACAATAGAAAACGAGATACTTCAATCTTGTACCTATATATTGACCAAAGAGGACGAACTAGGCGCATATCTAATAGATTGTGGAAATGTAGCCCCAATTAAGTCCTTCTTGAAAAAAATGGGCAAAGATCTTCGTGGAATTTTGTTAACTCATTGTCATTATGATCACATATATGGACTAAAAGAATTACTATATAGTTATCCAGACCTTAGGATTTTTGCTAGTGAAGCGACTTTTCGGGGTTTAGAGGATGATAATCTAAATATGTCATACCTATATTCTGATGATGAGTATATAGTCGAGATAGATGAAGAGCAAAAAGTAATTGCAAGAGAAAATAATTGTTTCACGGTGCTAAATGAAATGGTAGAATGCATTCCTACACCAGGACATGATGTGGATTGTATGACATATGTTATTTGTAGCGCTATATTCACAGGTGATTCCTACAACCCCAATTCGCCAGTTTTTACTAAGTGGCATAACAGTGATGTCGATATGGCAGAAAAAAATGAGATATTGTTGAAAGAAGTGATAGATTCAAGGCATCTTTCAGTATATCCTGGGCATAGAATTGATTAGAAATGATAAATATAACACGAAAAGAAGAATGCTGTGGGTGTCAAGCCTGCGGAGATATTTGTCCTAAAGGGTCTATATCTTTCAAGACAGATATAGAGGGCGTTTGGTATCCTGAGGTTAATAAGGATACTTGTATTGATTGTCATTTATGTGAGAAAGTATGCCCAATATTGAACAAGGTTACTCGCTCAGATAATAGTATCGACCCAGTGACGTACGTCCTGCAGGCTCCAAATACCATAGACCGTTTAAAGAGCGCTTCTGGTGGAGCTTACACTCTATTAGTTCAAGAGGTATTTAGACGTGGCGGTTATGTGGCCGGACATATTTGGAATGATAAAGCAAGTGTAAAGGGATATATATCTTGTAAACCTGAAGACTTGGATGTTCTCAGGGGAACAAAATACCTTCAGAGCGATGTTGAGGGTATTTATAAGGCGGTTAAACAGCTTTTGAACGAAGGAAAGTTTGTTCTTTTTAGCGGATGCCCATGTCAGACAGCTGCGATGCGTTCTTTTTTGAGAAAAGATTATGATAATCTCATCATGACCGATTTTGTCTGTATGGGAATTGATAGTCCTTGGGCTTTCAGAAAGTATATAGAATCCTTAGAGAGTCGCTATAATGCTAAAATGGTATTCTTTAAGGCTAAGAGTAAGGAAGTTGGTTGGCGTTATCTAACAAATAAGGCTCAATTTGAGAACGGAAAGAGTTATTTTGGAATCAATAATGTCGATGCCAATTTAAAGGCAACATTCTTAAATATTCTTGTGCGCCCTTCGTGTTATGAGTGTAAATATAAGGGTTTTCCAAGGAATTCTGATATGACAATTGGAGATTATTGGCGTAATACTATCTCCAATGACCCATTAGACGACAATACAGGTACTTCTTATATTATGCTACATAATAAAAAGGCTGTTGAATTCTTTGATCTCATTAAAAAAAGATGTCATTTCCGTCAATCTACAATAAAGGAAATTTTAGGGGCAAATGCGTTGGCTATTTATTCGTTGAGTCGTCCTCAGTTTACTCGCAGAGAGTTTTATGAGAAGTTGCAAACGGAGGACTTTTCTTTGTTGGTCGATCATTATTATAAAAAATACAAGATGAAAGTTTCAATTATTGGTAAAATTAGAAACGTTTTAAAGATAATAGTGGCAGGAGCTCTTTATAATAGAAAAAACCTATTTTCATATATAAGATTTATTCATTATAATTTTTTTTCGTCAAAAGTTCATTCGAATTTAAAAGAAGGCGATGTGTTCATAATTAGAAATACGAAACTAAAAATGGGAAAGAATTCCGTCATTTCCGTTAAGGGATGCTGTATCTTGGATTCCGTGGAGACTTCTTTAGGCGATAATGCAGTACTGGAATTAGATAATAATCTTATAAACAAAGGTTGTCTTCTGGAAATAATGAAAGATTCTCATGCCACTATGGGCTACAGAACTATATTGGGCGAGAGTTCTAAAGTACGTGTATCTTCTAGATTAGGGATAGGTGATTTCTGTTTTGTTGATAAAAACGTTACCGTCGACGATACTGATTCTGGTATTGTTTGTTTTGATGGAACGGACTATTTTGAAAAGAGTATTGCGATAGGAACTCATGCTCTTTTGGGACAAGGAAGTATTATATGTGGAGGAACAAACATAGGAGATGAAGCGGTTATTCGCGAGTACTCAGTAGTTAAGGGAACTGTGCCGTCACAGAGTATGTTCTCTGGTGTGCCAGCAAAAGAGATAGGTAATAATATTAATTGGAAACATAATTTTGATTTTATATGGAATTACAAGAATTAATTGGGATCTTTAATGAAGTCCTCAACAAAGAGGGCAATGAAGTGATTAATGGTGAAACGCAGTTTAAGGATTGCGAGCATTGGGATTCTATGTCTGCTTTTGAGATAGCAGAAAAGATTCACGATAAGTTCGGTATGCGCCTTAAAGGTATCCAGATTCGTAAGTGTACAACAATAGCAGAATTATTCAATTCATTAGGATAGTTTATGACATTACTAGATCATCTATACCAAACTTTCCAGAGCCATTCATCATCTAATTTTCTTTGTGATGATGAAGAGTTCTATACTTATGGCGACTTGTTGGATAGTATAGGTAAAATTAGGCGTTATATTAGGGAGAGTATTGCAGAAGAGCAGAAGAATGTAGGTATTGTGGCAGGTACTGATATCAATACCTATGCTGCTATTTTTGCTCTTTGGTTTGAAGGTAAGGCCTATGTACCCCTGCTTCCTACTGCACCTGAAGATAGAAACCGTACAGTTGTAAAAGAAGCCCGTCTTACCTATGTACTTGCTTCTAGACAGTTTAAGCAGGATTTACCAGCAGTAGTAGTCAATACTAATGCCCTCCCAGAAGATTCTCTGCAGGAACCCCCTGTTGAATACGACTCATCAAGAATAGCTTATATCTTGTTTACTTCAGGAACGACAGGATTGCCTAAGGGCGTTCAGATTTCCCTTGGAAACCTGTCTGCATTCATTGATGCAATGATAGACCTGGGGCATGAGATTTATGATACGGATAGGGTCTTGCAGATGTTTGAATTGACATTTGATTTCTCTGTAGTGTCCTATGTATTGCCTTCCTATGGGGGAGCTTGCATATATACAATACCTGAGGGTGAAGTTAAGTTTAACTATGCATTAGACCTTCTGGAAGAACATCATTTGACAGTTCTGTTCTTGGTACCTTCGGTTATTACTTATCTTCAGATGTACTTTGATGACATCAATGAACAAGAAACTCGTTTGTGCTCTTTCTGTGGGGAAGCATTGACACTGGATATTACAAATCGTTGGCAGAAATGTATCCCCAATGCCAGGATTATTAATTTCTATGGGCCAACAGAGGATACTGTATTCTGTTCATACTATGATGTGAATGCTGCCAACCAGAAGAATCTGAACGATGTTATCTCAGTCGGTAAGGCAATGAAGAATGGCGATATGTTCATTCTCAATGAGAATAATGAAGAGGCAAAACCGGAAGAAAGAGGAGAGCTTTGTTTGGCCGGTCCTCAGTTATCGCCAGGTTACTGGAATAATCCAGAGAAAAATGCAGAGTCATTCTTTGAACATAATGGCAAGCGATTCTACAAAACCGGAGACCTTTGCTATATGGACGCCGATGGTGACATAATGTATGTCGGCCGTATGGACTTCCAGGCTAAGATACAGGGATTTAGAGTTGAATTATCCGAGATTGAGCACTATGCTACAGAGTTCTTTGGTTCTGAGCATCACTCTCTCTGTGTTGCATTTACAAACAAGATAGGCAATACTGAGATAGGAATGGCTGTAGAGGGAAAGGAGTTCGACACTACTCCAGCCTTGGATTACATTAAGAGTAAACTTCCCCCATATGAGGTACCTACTAAGGTGATGTTCTTTGAGCATTTCCCCTTGAATACGAATGGTAAACTGGATCGTAAAAAAATAGCAGAAGAGTTTTCATTATGAGAGGTATTTTCTGGTTATTAAGTAAACTAAAGATATATTTCTGGTATTTAATACCAACTATATATTTTAATTTTCATTATCTGCCTTTTAATCAGGCGATTAAACTTCCTGTTTTCCTTTACAAACCGAAGTTCATTCGCCTAAAAGGAAAAATCAGAATAGAGGCAGATAGAATAACACCTTGTATGATACAACTTGGTCCATTGGTAAATACATGTAATCCAAATTGTGGAATAAGTATTGATAACCGTGGCGGTACTATAGTTTTTAAGGGACGGGCAATATTTGCCAACGATTCATATCTGATGATTATGCCAGACGCAGTATTAACCCTTGGAAAAGATTTAGATTGTAACTGCAAGATTAAGTGTGCAAAATCTATCGAGATTGGAGATGAGACATGGATAGCGTATGATTCTATGATTATGGATTCGGATTGGCATGCACTAACAGATGTCACCACGGGGAAGTTGTTGAAGAAAGAGGCGCCTGTAAAGATTGGCAAACATAATTTTATTAGCTACAAGTGTATAGTTACCAAGGGGGCTGTAACACCTGACTTTGCAACTTTTATGCCTGGTTCATTGATTAATTCCGTTTATGAAGGAGATGAGAATTCTTTATTTGGTGGAAACCCTTGTGAATTAATAGACGAAGGATATTATTTAGATCATAACAACAATTAATGATGGAATATTTTAAACTTTCTAATGGTAATAGCATTCCTGTAATGGGGTTAGGAACTGATGACGTTCTATTTATTAATAAACCAAAGCGTTTCAATAATAGATTTATAGACCGTGTTTCAGTCGCCTATAATAACAGGGTGAAGAAACCGTATTTAGATTATTGTATGAGCCTTAAATTTACGAAGGCAATCCAGTCTGGGTATAGGCTAATTGACACATCTGCAGCATATTTCAATGAGGAGTCAATCGGGGCTGCAATCAAACGTTCTGGTATACCTAGGGGGGACATGTTTGTAACTACAAGGTGTACAAACAAGATGCAGTTTGAGAATCATGTTCGCGATGGATTTATGGCCTCACTAAAGCGTTTCGGTCTTGACTATATTGATTTATACATGTTTCATTGGCCAGTGACGGGTCATTTCCTTGATACATGGAGAATTATGGAAGATTTATATGATGAGGGTCTAGTTAAGAACCTAGGGTTTG
>Ga0256407_10013310_pt1 | contig 11019 bp, 7 predicted proteins | sample RumenRJG_04DNA_FD_193489 | JGI IMG/M metagenome (GOLD analysis project Ga0256407, IMG submission 193489) | Bovine rumen microbial communities from Lethbridge, Alberta, Canada - RJG_04 | ecosystem: Host-associated > Mammals > Digestive system > Stomach > Rumen | place: Canada: Alberta | collected... | reverse complement strand
TTCTAAAATTTCTTTATTTAAATAAACAGTTAAATTATCAGTTATTATGCCTAATGAAGTTTCATTAAAAGTAGTATTTTTGTCAAAATCTATCATGATGGAATTATCAACAGAATTAAGTTGATTAATATGTTTAGTGTGAAATCCAAAAAAATAGATATATGTATTTTTAGTTTCACTGGATCCGAACCACATATGTGATTTTTTTGAAAAATATAAATATCTTATACTTTTTGTTAATTTAATATTATTTACTGTTTCTATAGGTTTTTTAACACGCCTAACTGATGACATTTCAGCAAATAATTTATTAAATAACCGTTTATTTGCTTGGTCTTGCTTTTTCATTTTTTACCCTACTAAATTTAATTAAATATTTTAATAATAACTTAATAATATTATATTATTGTTATTAATTATTAAAATTTAGGGGGTTATGCATTAACATGGTTGAAGACACTTCAATGAAAACAGTTGATAATACTCATAAATATTGGTTCCATAGAATAGATAATCTTGATATAATTCCTCAAATTGATAAGGAAAAATCTATTGGTTCTGCAAAAAAGAAATCATTAAAAATTAAAAAGATTAATCCTGGTGATAGATTATTTTTAGTTACCAAAAGAAAGAACAACATTGAATTTTTTGGGTATACACAAGTGGAATCTGTTTATGTTGATGATGAACCATTATTTGATTATTATGAATCAAGGAGAAAACTTAAACTTAAAGGAATTAAATATTTTTCAAAGCCTGTTCCAACAACTAACATGGCACAGTATTTAGAAGCAGAAAATATTAAAAAAAGCAGTGCAAAATTTTTTGGTCAGGAGTATAATGAGTTATCTAAAGAAGATTTTGTAAGAATTAGAAAAAAATCTAATTTAGTAAATTACTTACCTTCTTATCTGGAAGAATTTTCAAAACCTTTAACAGATTTCATGTTGGATACAATTAAAATTGTATATAGGATGATAAGTCATTATGAAACAAGAAAACAAATGGAAATAAAATCATTTTTAAGAATTTTAAAGAAATTTTTTGATGCTTATGAAATTAATAAAAGTATGGCGGATATTCAGGAGTTTTATGGAAGGCATGCAATTGAATTAGGATTTAGGCATGTTCCATCAAGAGATCCTGATAAATTTGTTCCTTTATATTTAGCTAATGGAAAACAAAAGAATTTTACATATATTATTTTAGAATAGGGATAGTATGGATTATGAAAATATTTTAACTGCTCTTAAAGATGGAAATGTTCCAGCTTCAGGAGCAAAAACATTATGTATGGGCCGTGAAAGGGAAGTAGAAGAATTTGATCGATTACTTAATAAAGTTGATCAGGATGAAAGAGCAATAGTAAAATTTGTCAATGGTGAATATGGTGCGGGTAAATCATTCTTTTTAAAAGTTGTTGAAGAAATGGCTTTTGAAAAGAATTTTGTAGTCTCTTGGATTACATTAAGTAATGATATTCCATTTAATAAAATTGATGTTGTTTACAAAAATATTGCTCGTAATTTAAAATGTAAAACGGGTACCTCATTAGACCATATCATTGATAGGTGGATAACAAATCTTAAAATGATGGCTTTTGAAGAATCTCCTAATCCTCAAAAACAAAATGAATTAGTACGTGAGAATTTATATAATGATCTGGCAGAAACAAGAGAGCATGCAAATTCATTTGCTATTGCAATTGAAAATTATAATAGGCTAATGAATGAAGAAAATTACCAAACTGCAGCTTATGCAAAAGCTTGGCTTAGAGGCGACTCTAATATTCCATATACTGAAAAAAGAAAATTTGGTGTTAAAGGTGATGTTACTAAAGAAAATGCCATACATTTTTTAGAAGCATTATCAATTTTTGTTAAATCTGTTGGATATGCAGGATTAGTTGTTTTAATTGATGAAGCTGAATTTATAATGAATTTACACACTAAAAAACTTCGGGATGTTGCTTACAATTATATTAGAGACATATATGATAATTGTAATTTGGGAAAATTCCAAAATACTTTATTTTTATTTGCAGGTACTCCAGAATGGTTTGAACAACCTCAAAAAGGTATTCCGTCTTATGAAGCATTAGATGATAGGCTTAAAACTGTGCTAGATACTGATTTGGAAGATATGAGAACACCAATATTCAATTTAAAAGGTTTTGATGAGAAAAACCTTAAAGAAATCGCTGGAAAATTAACTATTATGCATGAAGAAGCATATAATTGGAAGGCATCTGATAAAATTAATCCAGTATTAGATGATATTGTGTCAATTCATTTAACTGATGCTAGTTTAACTGGAGGTAAAGTAACTCCAAGAACATTTATCCGTTCATTTATCAGTGTTTTAGATACTGTACAGCAAAATCAAAGCTTTTTTAATGATCCACAAAAAATTATTGAATTATTTGAAAAACAAGAAACTCCTGATGGATTTGGAGATGATATTGATTTTGATGATATAGATGAATTTGATGATGATTGGTAGGTAAAAATGAGCCAAAATGATTTTGAATTAAATGGACGATTATTACATTTTTTATCAAATAGACTAGGTTGGAAAGAATTGAATTCCATACAAATGAAAGCTATTCCTAGTGTGTTAAGTCATCAAAATACTTTAATTCTTGCACCAACTGCATCTGGTAAAACTGAAGCTGCATTAATTCCAATATTTTCAGAGATATTAAATAATAATTTAGAAGCATGTAGTGTATTATATGTATCTCCTCTAAAAGCCTTAATTAATGATATGCATAATCGTGTTGAAAAATGGGGAAATCATTTTGGATTAACTGCCACTAAATGGCATGGAGATGTCACAAGAGATAAAAAAGATAAATTTACTAAAAAACCAACTGATTTTTTATTAACAACTCCTGAATCTCTAGAAGTAATTTTAATGAATAGAACTTCAGGGGAAAAAGAACGTGTTTTTAAAAATATTAAATTTATTTTAATTGATGAAATCCATTATTTTGCTGCAACAGACCGTGGAATTCAACTTAACTCAATTTTGAATAGAATTTCAAAATACACTCCTGATGCGGCGATTATTGGTTTATCGGCGACAGTTGGAAACCCTGATTTGATTTCAAATTGGATGAGTTTAGATAATCCTGCAAATATTATTGTTGATACTGGAGGACGAAAATTACAATATAAAGTATTTGACCTACCAGATTATGCTCTTTCAAAAGTATTAAAAAAATATACTGAAAAAAAAGTTTTAATATTTGCTAATTCACGTAGAGTTGCAGAATTAACTTATTTTAGACTTAAAAAAGATATTAAAATGAAAAATATTTTCATTCACCACGGTTCGATTAATAAAGAAACTCGTGAAGAAAATGAAGATAAGTTTAAAGAAGTGAAATATGGTTTCATGGTTGCAACAACTACTTTGGAGTTAGGAATTGATATTGGTGATATAGATTTAGTTATACAATTAACATCGCCTAATGAAGCAAGTTCATTTTCCCAGAGAATTGGTAGAAGTGGAAGACGTACTAAAGTTCAAAGAACCATTTTACTTTCACAAGGATTCAATTTACTTGTAAGTTTAGCTGAAGTAATGCTGTATCATGAAGGAAAAGTTGAAAAAATTCATGTTTCTCAAAAATCGATTGATATTTTATTCCATCAAATATTGAGTTGTGTATATGAAAAGGGAAAAGTAAACTATAAAGATTTATACAATGAATTAAGTAAGTGTTATGCATTTTCAGGAATCTCTTATGAAGAGTATATTACTCTTTTAAAAGAAATGGATGAAAAAGATATGTTAGATATTCGGAATAATAATTTAACATTGGGGTATCAATTCGAAAAAGATTTTGGCCAAAGTAATTATAAAAATTTCTTTGCTGTTTTTTCACCCCGTTTTGAATATCAAATTCTTGAAGGTAACAATGAAGTTGGAACTCTTGATATTGCATATGCTGTTGATTTGGGAGAAGGTGATCAATTTAACTTAGCAGGAAAACTATGGGAAGTTACTTCTGTAAATCATGAAAGATATAAAGTTCAAGTAATTGAAAGTAAACAGAACAAGGAAAAAATGCCAAGTTGGAACTCTGATGGAGCTCCAATTTCACCATTAATTGCAAATAAAATATATGAAATATTGTTGGGAGAATTTGATGAAAAATATCTAAAACCTTTTTCTCCAGATGCACGTGAAAAAATTGAAATGGCAATTGATGCAGCACAAATGGATGGATTTAGTGAAGGAATAATTCCTGTAGAAATGAATGATTCTAAAGAAGTGTACATTTACACTTTTGCTGGGGATAAAGCAAATAAACTGCTTTTAAAAATATTTGAAATGTATTATGAACTCAAAAATACTTATACGACTCCATTTTATATTTCATTTAAAACAGATGAACTTTTAAATACTTCTGAAATTGAAAGTGTAATTTATGATTTAGAAAATATATTATCTCAAAGTGCAACTGAAGCAATGCTTGATAATTTAACCTCTTCATTTAAAAAAAATAAATTTATGGAATATTTACCTGAAGAAGTTAGAGGAAGTTTAAAGATGGACATAATTTTTGATAAAGAAGCTTTGCTTGATGCAACTTTAGATAAAAGTCTTTATTATATAGATTCATCAATGTTTAGGAAAATCATGTTTAAGTTTAAAACTACTATTGATTTGGATGAAGAAGATGAAAATGAGGATTAGGATATTTGAAAAGTTGTATGTTCAATTAATCTTGATTATTTGAATATAATAAGTGGTGTAAACATGAGTCAAGAATTTATTAATAGTTTTTATGATGGTTTAAGAGAAGAAGGATTTGGGGAAGATTTTATTCAATCAATTTCTAAATTAATTGAGGATAATGAATTTTCATCTGAAAAGTTAATTGAATTAATTAATGAGGGATTCGATGAATAAAAATCAAAGACGTATCGATGTTAATTCTCTTGAAGTACAACATTTTAGAGGAATTTCTTCAATTAAAACATTAGATTTTACTGATAATAAGATAATTGTTTTATGGGGTGAAAATGGTACTGGAAAAAGTTCTTATGTAAATGCATTTGAATATTTGTTTAAAGGCAAACTGGATGCATTAAAATTTTCATTTAAAGGGAATAGTAAGGCTTTTCTCCATCAAGGGTCTGATGAAAAAGATTTTAAAATTAAACTTAAATTTGATGGTGGAAAAGAGTTATATTCGGATATTAATGGTACAAATAGGAGTGATTTTGCAGATATTTTTTCATATTATGATTCGTTTTTAAACAAGGCTTCTTTTATTTTAACAAGAAAAAAACTTTTAAATTTCATTAATGTTTCAGATGGTGAGAGACATGCTGCTTTAATGGATTTATGTGGATTAAATGACATTGAAGAAATGAGAAATGAAATTAATAAAGCTAAAAATCAATATAAAAAAGAGTTAAAATCCAAAACACAAAAATTAGACCAATCTAAAGAAAAATTAAAAAATATTTTATCTATAAAGGAGGAGGATGAAGATTTTATTGGATCTATTAATGAAGTTTTAAGATCAATTAATGGAAATGAAATAACTGAATCAACTAATTTGGATGAATATTTATTACAGTTAGATTTCCCAGAGTTATTTAATCTTAAAAAACTTGATGAGTTAATTTCAGAAAGTAATATTGATTTAATAAAATCGGAATTTAATAATATTTTAATAAAACGTGAAAAGATAAATAATGATTCTTTAGCAAATTTACAATACTCTTCTGATTTACTTGATAATTCGATTAAATATCTCGAATTGACTGGAGATTCTAAGTGTCCAGTTTGTGAAAATACTATTAATAATGGTGAATTGATTGCAAAAATGAATAGTAAGTTATCTGTTGTTAAAGATTCCCTTATCTCATTTAATGAATGGAAAAATAAAGTAAATGCATTTATTTCAAGTTTAAATAATTTAAAAATAAGAATTATTGATATAAATCACTATTTAAAAAAATTATCATCTGACATTAAAATTAATGAAGGTTATATTCTTAATTTAATCAATGATTTAAATGATTTAACACATTTTAAAGTTACAAGTATTGAATTGAAAGAAAAATATGATTTTAAAATATTGAAAGAAGAATTAAATTCAGTGAAAAAATTCATCGGAAGTACTGATTTGTCATTGATTGATAAAGAAAAATATGAAAAAATACAAAAAATACAGTCATCTATTCTTGAATTAAAATCATATAATCAGTTAAAATCTGAGGTAACTATTTCAAATTCAAAATATGAATATATAAATAAAATTTTTAATGAATTTAAAAAGTCTAAAAAAGAATTTTTGATAAATCTTGTCAAAAATATTCAAGGGCACGTTCAAGAATATTATGAATTTATTCATGATGATGATTTAATTAGATGTCCAAGAATTGAAGTCATTGATGAAAATTTAATTAGACTGTATTTAGAGTCGTTTGGAAAAGAATCGGAACCAAGACAATTCTCTAGTGAAGGACATCTTGACACATTAGGTTTATGTATTTTTTTAGCATTTATGAAGGAATTTAATCCATTAAATTTAATTGTTTTAGATGATATTATTACTACAGTTGATTTTTCACATAAATATAAAGTTGCATTATTATTAATTGAAAAGTTTAAAGATTTTAAATTTTTAATTACAACTCATAATGGATTATGGGCTCAACAATTAAAAGACATAGCTATAAATACGAAAAAAGCTAAATTAACTGAATATCATATTGTAAGATGGAGTTTACTTGAAGGTCCAGTTATTTATGAGAAAAAAGATTATGAAGAACGTATTTTAAAATATTTAGAAACTGATGAACCTCAAGTTGCGGTGAATACTTCAAGGCAATATTTAGAATATACAATGTTAGAGTTTAGTAAAAAATTTGCAGTTAATATCAAATTATCAAATAAATATACATTAACTCCTTTAAAACAAGCAGTTAAGCCAGTTTCACTTAAAAAAGCAGAAAAATTAAAAGATTTTGATTTAAATGAGTTTGAAACATTATGGAAAGATTTAAATAAAAATTTTTTTATTGTTAATAAATTGTCTCATTATAATGATGATTCTTTTTATATTCACACATTTGAAGTAAAACAAATATGTGAAATTGCAATAAAACTTTGCAATATTTTAAATAGGATTCGAAGGGAATGTAGATAAAGTATTAATTGAGGAGTAAAAATGTCAATTCCAAAACATAGAGAATTATATAGTAATGTATTATCTTTATTTTCAAATGAAACAGAAGAATATAAAACAAGATATGTTAAAAGAATAGTAGCTGATTTACTAAATTTGCCTCCTGAAGAAAGAACTATGCTTAAAGAAGGTACTAATGAACCGTTGATAGAATATAGGCTTGGTTGGACTTTAACTTATTTAAAAAAGGCAGGTCTTTTGGAAAGTAAAAGAAGAGGTTATGTTAATATCACAAAGGAGGGTTTAAAAGAAATTAAAGAAAATCCAAATATAACCGAGAAGGATTTATACAAATTTCCTTCATTTGTTGAATTTAAAAGGAGAAAAAAGGACTCTAATGATGAAAATTCTAAATTAAACTTTCCTGATGATTATTTAGACTCATTGAATCAAATGAGCATCATATTTAATAAACATAATTCATTAATAGCTAATAAGTTACTTAAAATACTTTCTGGTTGTGATATAATTGTTTTTGAAAAATTACTTCATGATTTAATTTTAAAAATGAATTTTGGTGAAATAAAATTAAAAACAAATGATTCAAATGAAATTGAAGGGTTTTTTAATAAAGATGCTTTTGGTATAGACAAGATTGCAGTTCATGCAGTAAATAAATCTGATGAGATAAAAATTTCTGATTTACAGCAATTTGCAGGATTTATAGTATCAAAAGGTTTTACTAAAGGAATATTCATTACATCTTCAACTTTTAATAAAAATGTCATTGATTATGTTGAAAATCTAGTAAATTTAAATATTATTTTAATTGATGGTAAAAGATTATCTAAATTATTGGTTAAAAATGATATTGGAACTTTTAACGTTAAAACTTATAAAATTAAAGAAATTAATTTGAGTTATTTTGATAATAACTGATATTTGGGGGATTAAATGGTTCGCTGTCCTAGATGTCAAACTTGGAATAATGATAAGAACAAATTTTGTAAAAATTGTGGTTTTCAATTGCCTGAGCCTGAAAATTACTGCCCGGAATGTGACAAAACTTATTCGTCATTATCAACAAAATTTTGTCCAGAATGTGGAACTAAATTAATTTCTAGAAGTCAGCATGAAGAAAATATTAAAAAAAGACAAGAAGAATTAAGAAAAGAAAAACAGTTAAAAAATCAATTAATTGAAAAAATTTCATTAAAATTAAATAATGAAATCTTAATAATGTTTAAAAGAAAATATAATTTGTTTTATTTATCAAAACCAGAAATAATTGAATATATTCTAGATAATTATTCCAAATATGAAATTGATTTGTTATTCGATGAATTAGAAAATAATGTTATTGAAGATAAAAACAAAAATGAAAAAATGGAAGAAAATCTAAGGAAACAAGAATTATTCAACGAATTATGCGATAAATTAAATGGCACATCATTATTAATTCTAAAAAAAGAGTTCTCAATACAAAATTCTTCAAAAACTGATATAATCAATTTTTTAATATATAATTATTCTGAAGATCAAATTAATAATATTTTAAAAGAAATTAAAAATAAAGCCTTGTTTTATGAAAATTTATCAAAACATCAGTTAACTCTACTTTCAAATGAATTTTCAGTTGAAGAGAATGATTTAATTTCTTATTTAATTAATAATTTTTCACAAGATGAAGTTGCATTAAAATGTGATAATTTGATTTTAAAAGAAATGTTATATAATGATATTAAAAAATTTAACCGTCATGATTTAGATTTGTTTTCTAGGGAGTTTTCTTTGAGTGGTGATGATTTAATTTTGTATTTGGCGGATAATTATAGTAGGGATGAAGTATTGTTAAAAAGGGATGAATTGATTGATAAAGAAAGGCTTTCTAATGAAATTAGAGATTTTGGACCAGTTTTAGGGTTGTTTTCTAGGGAGTTTTCTTTGAGTGGTGATGATTTAATTTTGTATTTGGTGGATAATTATAGTAGGGATGAAGTATTGTTAAAAAGGGATGAATTGATTGATAAAGAAAAGCTTTCTAAAAAAATTAGAAGTTTTGGACCAGTTTTGGATTTGTTTTCAGAAGTGTATTCATTATATGGTGATGAATTGGTTTCTTATTTGGTAAATAATTTTTCTAAAAAAGAAATAATGTTGCAAAAAGATCAGTTAGTAAACAGAAGAAGAATATATACTATGATAGATGGATTCACAGACCATGATTTGGATTTGTTTTCTGAAGAGTTTTATTTGAGTGGTGATGAATTGGTTTCTTATTTAGCAGATAATTTTACAAATAAAAAACTGATTTCAAAAAGAAAACAGTTAAGAGACAAAGAATTTGAGGAGTATTGTACAAATTTAGGTGATGAAATCTATTTATTATGTTATGAATTATCAATAAATGAGTATAATAAAAAGATTATTGTGAAAAATTTACGGAATAATTTCTCTATTAATCAACTTAAAGATAAATTAGAAAATATATATCAACAAGATTGGTTTGATATATTTTATTCTAAAAAGGATTTAAAACAAATATATTTGTTAGGAAAATATTTTCAGCTGGTCAAATTCAGTGAAAAGGATTTATTTGAATATTTAAGAGAGAATTGTTCTAATGAAGACCTTGCAAAAGCTATTATTTATATGCAAAAAGAGTTAAATAATCCTAAAAGTAGTGTAAATTCTATAGATTTTAATCAAATAGATTTTGATAAGTATAATATTTGTGTAAATTGTAATAATGAGGTTTATAAAGATTATGTTAGATGTCCTTCTTGTAAAAGTAAAAATTTGATGGTTGTTAATTCAAAATATTATTGATGGGGGATTTTAATGAGTAATAATTGGCAGTATAGTACATATTCAGATATAGATTCACAAGTAAAACAGAATTTTCCATTTAAAAAACCAAGAATTCACCAATTAGAAACAATATCCGAAATTAAATATGCAATCGATAAAGGATATAAATACATTGTTCTTGAAGCAGGAACTGGTACTGGTAAATCTGTAATTGCTGCTACCTTAGCAGAAATGTATGGTTCCACTTATATTTTAACTATAACAAAGCAACTTCAAGATCAGTATCAAAGGGATTTTAAAGATTTAGGTTTTAAAGTTGTTAAAGGTCGTGGAAATTTTAAATGTAAAAAATATGCTGAAGAAAATATTAAAAATCGTTGTGATGAAGGTAGATGCGTTTTAGAAGGATATAATTGCGAATATTCAATTAAAAGAAAATCTTTGGATAAAATTAACAAATCTAGTTCTTGTGAATATGAATATCAGAAATGGGTTGCTATTAACTCAGATGTAGTTATTTCAAATTATCATTATATGTTCTTGGAGCTCAATTACAACCAGGATTTCAATAAACGGAAGTTACTTGTTTGTGATGAAGCCCATAATCTTGAAGATACAATTATGCAGCAGTTAAAACTTGAATTTTCAAGAAAAGAACTAAAAGAATACGGTATGAATCTTTCAAAAGATCTTGTAGCCAGATTAAATGATGGAAATTACATAAATTGGATTGAGTTTATTAAAAAAATCAAAGAAAGATTTTCTAAAGAATATGAAAAAATCAAGGAACTTAAGAAATCCAATGTTGGAGATAAAATAGCTTATCTTAAAAGGAGAATTGAGGATTGCAGTAGATTTATAAAGCATATTCGCCATGATCCTCAAAAATGGATTTTTGATTATGATTCTTATTATGGGGTCTGTGAGTTTAAACCGATTCAGGTGGATAATTACGCTGAAAAAAATCTCTTTGACTATGCAGACACATGTTTATTTATGAGTGCAACAATTCTAGATTATAAATTGTTTGCTAAATGGTTAGGTATAAATGA
>Ga0256407_10013309_pt1 | contig 11019 bp, 10 predicted proteins | sample RumenRJG_04DNA_FD_193489 | JGI IMG/M metagenome (GOLD analysis project Ga0256407, IMG submission 193489) | Bovine rumen microbial communities from Lethbridge, Alberta, Canada - RJG_04 | ecosystem: Host-associated > Mammals > Digestive system > Stomach > Rumen | place: Canada: Alberta... | reverse complement strand
ATTTATGCCTGGTAATTCCTTGCGCCGAAAATTGCCGTTCCTATGCGGACCATTGTAGAGCCTTCTGCAATTGCTGTTTCAAAATCATTGGACATTCCCATCGAAAGTTCTGAAAGTTCAAATTCCGGGAATTTCTGCTGCATTTTTGCCTGAAGATTTTTTAGCATTGAAAAAGATTTTTTTATAAGGCTTTGTTCCTGCGTAAACGGGGCCATTGTCATAAAACCTTTTGGGTTTATGTGCGGGAAATTTCCATTTTTAATCATTTCAAGAATCTGTTCTATATCTTCTTCTTTTTCAAAGCCTGATTTAGATTCTTCGCCGGTATGAAATTCAAATAAAATGTCAATTTTCTTATTAATTTTTGCACACTGTTTTTCAATTTCTTCTACAAGTGCAAGTCTGTCTACAGACTGAATGCATTCCGAAATTTTTACTGCATTTTTAACTTTATTCGACTGCAGTTGACCAATAATATGAAGTACAATATCCGGATATTTTTCTTTTAATTGCGTAAATTTCTGAACGGCTTCCTGAACACGGTTTTCTCCAAAAAGCAGTTGTCCGTTTTTAATGGCTTCTTCAATTTCTTCTACCGGATGAAACTTACTTACAGCAACAAGTTTTACAGAATTTTCATTGCGTCCTGCTGTTTTTTCTGCTTTATTTATCTGTGATTTAATTTTTTGTAGGTTTTCTGCGATATTCATTTTTTTGCCTCAAAAATAACATCAGAAAGCTTAAGCATATCATTAATCGAAAGAACTTCTGCTCTTTTCATAGGATCAATTCCGCTTTGCTGCAGAATTTCAACTGCAAGCGCGTTGTTTTTAAGATATACACTCAGATTATTTCTTACAGTTTTTCTTCTGGAAGAAAACAAAGCCCGTTCAACACTTAAAAATGTTTTTATATCTTTACATTCCGGAAAGTTCTCTTTTCTGGTCATTATAACGGCTCTGGAATCAACATTTGGCTTAGGCCAGAAATTTCCTCCCGAAAGATCCATAACCGGCTTTATGTCGTAAGCCCACTGGCACAAAACCGAAAAAGATGAATAATCCTGACTTCCGGCTTTTGCGCACATTCTTTGGGCAACTTCTTTTTGAACCGTAAATACACATTTTTCAAAGCGAACGTTGTTTTCAATTGTATCTGCAATTATTGTTGCTGCAATGTTGTATGGAAGATTTCCAAAAAGTCTGTCAGGGATTTTTCCCTCGACTTCAAATTGTTTTTTCCAGGTTTTAAGCACATCGCCTTCTGCAATACGGAATTTATTATTTTTTGAATATGAATCAAAATACTGCTTTATAAGGCTAATAAACCCCTTGTCAATTTCGAAGCATGTAAGATTTGAACCTCTTTCAAGAATTTCACTGGTCATAGAGCCAAGCCCAGGTCCAATTTCCCATACTGTGGAATTTTCATTTATATCGAGAGCGTCTATAAGTTTTTTTCTGGCATCACCGTTTACAAGAAAATTCTGACCGAATTTTTTTTGCATGGAAAATCCGTTAATTTCAAGAACCTGCTTAAGTTCTGCCGGTGAATTATAATCTGGATGATTCAAATTAAATGCTCCAAACTGGCGCTTTTGCAAACAAAGCAACCAAAAAGTTTATGATATTATACTCTTTATTCAATAAAAATCCACTAGCACCGGCTGCGGACGGAAATATAAGGCTAAAAAGAATTAAAATAAGCCCGGAATAAATAAAAACTGTTATAAAAGGCGAAACAACGCTTGTAGCAACAATGCCAATTGGACTAAAGCTTCCAAAAATTTTTAAGCTTACAGGCAGCGTAAAAATTTGAGCTGATGTAGAACTTGCAAGTGATCGGCTTAAAAAATATGGAATGATTTTTGAATAAAGTCTGCAGAAAAAATCAGAACACAAAAGAATGCCGCCTAAAGCTGCATAAGATAAAATAAAGCCTGCGTTGTAAATGTCTGACGGACGTAAAGCACATTGAAATAAAAATGAAAAACATAATACAAGAATTAAATCAGGCTCTTCGCTGCCTGCAATGGCTGCTGCAATCGAAATCATAGAACAGATAAATGCCCTTAAAAGAGACGGTGAAAAACCTGCAAACCATACAAAAAATATTAGAGTCGAAATTCTTATTGCAAACATAACTTTCCGCCGTTTTAATCTGCTGCCAATAAAAACGGCAATCGCAGAAAACATAGAAAGGTGCATTCCCGAAAGTGCCAGAATGTGTGAAAGACCTGCAGTTTTAAAATTATCCGAAAGGCTTGCGTCTGTAAATTCCTTTGATCCGGATAAAAGCGCTGTAAGAAGCCCGCCTGCTTTGCCCCAGGTGTACATAAGCCGCTTAAATTTTAATCTTGAGACAGCCCGTAAAAATGCCGCTTTTCCAGATATTTTTGTTTTATTCCAGCTTTGAAACGTGCATTTTTCTGTATAAAAAATACCTTTTTTAAATGTTCCGTAAAACGTACATTCTGCGCCTGTTTCGTACAAATAGTTGCCTTTTTCCTTTGCGTGCGAAAAAAGCCTGCCTGGAATGTAAGACTCCGCCATGTCGGACGGGATGCACAGTTTGATTATTCCTTCTGAACTGCCGGAAAAACCTTTTTTGTCCTTAACGCGTGAAGTTTTAAAATTGCATAAATACATGTTTTTTTGTGGATTTTTTGCAGGTGACGAAACAATTTTTCCGTGTATCGCACAAATCTGGCTTTCATTAAAGAGACTGTGCATGCGATTCTTTTCGGGAATTTTAAAAATGCCTGAATAAAATACAAAAATGCAAATTAATGTCGAAACAAAAAAAGGTTTTGAAAGATATTTTACCATTTAAGCTCTGCCAGTGCCTCTCGTGCAGCTGACAGAACAGATTCCGGATAGCTTAAGTAAGTTACAGCCAGGAGGGAATCGAATGCTGAATTATTACCGATGGCACCTAAAGTTTTAATAATGGAACGGACAAGTTCGGTCGGTGTAGAACGTCCCTTGCTTGTCTGTCCGTTAAATTCTTCGAGGAATACTGTCAACGGTGTAACCGAGCCAACCGGCGAAACATTTTTCAGATAATCAATAATCTGTATAAGATTAGCTTCTGGAAGAAGTCCGCCGATATATTGTTTTTTTGCAAACTGAAAATAAGAAAGCGCAGTATCCGATGCTCTAGTCCAGTTGCTGTCGCTTAAAATTTTCATTGAATGCAAAAGAATTTCATTCAGTTCTGGCTGCAGAGTTGAAATATCCTCTACAGTTAATATAGCCTGAGATATTGTGTTTTCGGCAATTTCACACATAAAATTTGCAGGAATTTGTGAATTTTTTTCTGCAATTTTGAAAATTTGTATAATCTGCTTAGGATTTTTGTTATGAATTATGGCAATTGATTCGTCAATTGCGTCTGTCATAAGCTCTGTTATGGCTGGTTCAAAAGAATCATTTAGCTGAGGATAAAGATTGCTGTTGTATATGTTAAAAAGAATTATAAACGATTTTTTATTTCCGATTTTTGAAATTGCGGCAAGTGCCGTTTTAAGTATGTCGCCGTCGGTTTCCGCAAGGTTATTTTCGTAAATGTAATTGTTTAAAAATTCTGTAAAGCCGGAATCTTTAAGATTTTTGCCAAGTTCTTCGGCTTTTGCAAGAAGCGCAATCTGAACGGCGTTACTTGAACTGAATCCTGTAAAGAGATTTTCAAATGTTTTGGAATCAGAAAAATCTTCCGGCAGAGAAAAAACTGCTTCTACAACAAGTTCGTTCAAATCTGTATCGTTTTCAAAAAATTCCCTGTTTTCCAGAGCAAAATCAATTGCCTTATATGCAAGCCAGGTTTTGTCTTCGTTTTCGGCTTGTTTTACAGCAAGAGTTTTTTCAGCGATGTTTCCCTTTAAGAATTTTACGCGGAGATTTTCGTTAGCAGACTGGCAAAAAGCATTAAGAGTAAAAACACAAATGGCAGCTGCCAGAATTATCTTTTTTATCATTCCAAATCCTCTGACGGTTTACTAATTGGAGCTGCTGTAACAGCAGATTCATCTATATCATATTTATTTTCAACGTAGCCTTTTTCATGCGTTTTTACGGAAAAGTCAAAAGCGTTCAAATCGGGAAGATTTTCTCCTTGAGGTTCGTTTTCTACTTGAACTTCTTCCGGCGCTTTGTTCCAGTCGTTAAGAAGGTTTTCTGTAAGCGGATTTTCTTCCGGTTCTTCGTTTTTCTGGTTTTCAGATTCAGAAAGCTTTGTTAATGATGCTTTATCGCTGTTTTCAAATGAATTTTCAGCTTTATTTGCAGAAATATCCTCTGCAATTTCGTTTATATTTCCAGCATTGTTATCTGAAGCGTTTTCATTTATGTTTTCATCAGCGTCTATAGGCTCTAAGCCCTCTGAATTCAGCTGATTATCTGCTGTATCACCCTCGCCCTGTACATCAGTATTTTCTGTGTTTTCAGAACTTTCCTGTGCAATGGCTTCGCCGTTTGTTTCGTTTTCCATATCAGAATCTGCCTGGTTTATAGCGTCAAGAATTTCCTTTTCGTTTTCAGGCAGCATATTGTAAACGTAACGCAAAACTTCGTTGCGCATTGGTGTTTCAATATGAGTACATTCAAAATGCAGCAAAGACTGGTTTTCATCTTCGTTAAATTCAACAGTTCGTATAATACCGAACATAACAATAAGCATTGTTTGAATTGTAAACTGAAGCTTTATTTGAACGTTTTCTACACCTTTTCCGCCAATTTTTATTAAGGCTCCGGATTCAGAAATGTCCTGAAGAATACAGCGGTAACCGCCCTTTGTTTCAATTGCGCTATAATCAACATTGCGGTCTTTTATAATATAAAGCATTCCGTGAATTTCGCATTTTGCGCGCACTGATTTTCTTTTCTGGGTTCTTACAAGATTGTTCGAATGTCTTAAAAAAAGCGAAGATTTACCTAGAAAAAGTCCGCTTTGTTCAACAGTTGTGTCAAAAACATAGCGGGCATCGCCTTTTCGCCATAGATAAACGCTTATTACCTTGTTTACCCATTCTTCTGCCGTTATAGGAATAAGATTATTTTGTTTTGGAATTGAAACTACAATTTTATTTCCATTGTTTACAATTTCCGAAGCAAAAACACCCTTACCCGGAAGCAGAATTCTGATTTTTTGACCTTTGTCCAGGGCCATTGTTGTAAGTACGCCTTTTTTGTCATCAGACTGATTCTGGAGCTTTGTTCTGTAATTAAAAAGCTTTGTCATTAAAAGCTGTTTGTGCGGATCATTAGAAGAATTTCCTTTTGAATCGGTAATTTGTGCCATGCACTTTGTTAAAGATGGCAAAGAATAAAAAAGCGAAGTTGGTTCTTCCAGCTGGCAAATCTGAGAAACCTTCCACAGCAGACTTAAATCTGAAAAGGAAAACCCCTCGTCAAAACCAGTTACAAAGAACTGAATTTTGTTTTTAAAGAGAGAATATAAAGTTCCCAGTGTTACAATGGAAATTAAAACTCCAACAATAGCTATAAGTGCGTACACAATTCTCCTCTTTTTTATTATAATACCATAATAAGGAAGATTCAATGAAACAGCGTTCTAAAAAAGTTGAAATTTCAGTTTTTTTACTGATTATGTTATTTTATGTAATACCGCCGCTTTTTGTTTTTAAAGCCGGACAAAGTTTATTTTCGTGGAATTTTCCCTACGCTTCTGTTTTGATTGCACTTCCCTTTGCTTTTATTCTTTATTTTTTTTATGAAAAAAACGAAAAGCCGTTTATTATAAATTATCTTCTTTTTCTGCCGCAATTAGGCATTATTCTTGCATTTTCTTTTTTGTTAAAATTTGCGTCGGTTTATTTTAAGCTTGGAACAGAACATTCAATTTTGCTTCCGTTTGGCGTTTTTGAATGGTTTTGCTGCCTGCTTCAGTTTTTTGCGGCTGCATTTTATGAAGAAGTTTTGTACAGGTTTTATCTTCCCGAGCAGCTGCTTAATTTTACTAAATCCAAGGCTTTAGGTTTTATTTTTGAAATTATTTCACTTTTGTTTTTTGCATTTGCGCATTTGTATCTTGGAGTTTTTTCTGTTATTAATGCAGCTTTTGCACATATTGTTCTAAGATTCTGTTTTAAGAAAAACGGATGCATCGGCTCGCTTATTGCCAGTCATTTCCTTTACAATGTAATTTCTTTGATTCTATTGTAAGTCCAGCTGCTTATTTTTGTCCAGAATACATCCAGTTTCTTAGAATTTTCGTCGTAATATTCAGATTTAACGGAATATTCAGATGAAGCCGCTTTATAAAATTTTAAGGTGATTCTTTGTTTTTTACCAGTTTCAATAACCAGAGTTTTTTCTGCCGGCTTTTTGTTTTGAGATGGATCTTTTGTTTCCGGGAAAATTTCCTGAGCTGCTCCGCCATGTCTTAATTCAAGAAGTGCTGCATTGTCAGAACAGCCTTTTGCAATAATTTTATCTGCTTCCAGCTTTCCAAAAATCTCGCGCGAAATAAGATACGGTTCGCCCCAGACTTGTCTTGACGTTGTAAGGTAATTGTCCAGTAAAGAATCTGTCTGGTAAAGTGCGGTTGATTTTCCTGTCATAAAATAGCGTTCTGTATTAGAAAAATCATGATTTCCAAAATAATAATCAACAAAAGTGTCGTTAAAGTTTATGCGAACGTGTACAGAAGTGTCTGAAAAGAAACGAAAATCATCTTTTTTGGAAATTTGGTCTGAAATTTTATACATATTACGAAGTTTTGTAATTTCATTGATAAAGTTTTCGCACTGTTTTGAATCAGCGATTATTTTTTTTGTGTCCTGATTCCGGGTTAATGTCCAGAATTTATCCTGTTTGCTTAATTTAATTCCTTCTGCTTCTTCGCTGGTTTTGTTTATGCTTATAGAAGTGATTTTATCTTTGTATTTTTCATTGAAAATTTCTGTTTTAATTGCTTTTCTTTTGTCTTGTACAGAATTATGCATTACAAAATGAAGTATAAGTGTTGCTGAAAGAAATATTACTGTAGCCAGAAGAATTTTATTAATTTTTTGCATAGGCCGCCTTCCTTGCTGCAAGATTTATAATAAATGTAATTATGATTAAAAGAGGAACGGCTGCAAAAAGAATTGCCAGTGAAAGTGTCCTCAGTTTTTCAAATTCTTCTGAGCCTGCCTGAATTAAAAGGCTTGTGTCTCTTGTCTGCTTTGATTCAAGGTCTGCAAGTTCATCTTCATTGTTTAGACGTAAAAGACTGTTTGTTATAAAGTTCAGGTTGCGGTAGTCTCCGTATTCGCCGCCGTTGTATTCAAGGGCAAGAGAATTGGAAAAATTGCTGTCAGAAATTACTATAACATCAGAATTCTCTGATTCTTCAAGATTGTAAAGCCCTTTGAGTGCGCCTTTTATTCTTGCGGCAATAATTTTTGAACCGCTTTCGCCGTCGCTGCTTTGTTTACTCTGTACAATAAATGGATTTGTTTCTATAAGTTTATCTTTACTCTGTTTGTCTGCTTTTTTGCTCCATGCAGCCGGGCTTGTAACTATGTACGGTTCAATTGATGCGTTTACAAGGCCTTCGCTGTTTTGTGAAATTTCAAGAGGAACAGCCCAGAAGGTTGTAAAGCCTGTGTTCGTGTTTTTCTGCGGAAGAATGTTTATCCACAAAGGATAATTTATAAGTTGTGTAGATTTTCCGTCATCGCTTACCATTGTAATTCTTGAACAGTAAAGATCTGCGGCAACTTCATCTAAGAATTTTACGCCCCAGTTTTCAATCATTTCTACAATATTTGTGCGGCGGCTAAATGTCAGATTCCAGTCATTTTCCAAATCTACTGAAAACTGATTTGCCATTATAAAGGCGCCACCCTTTCCGCTTAAAATATAATCTTCAATTGCTATTGCATTTTCAATGGAAATATAACTGTCGCCGGCAATTAAAAGTGGTCCAACCGAAAGCCTTAGTTTTTTAGCAAAATCCGGAGAATCTGGAAAAAGGTTGTTACATTCAAAACCCTGAGAATTTAACCAGATTGAAAGGTAATTTTGCTGTTCGAAAAGACTTGTGCTGTCTTTTGTAATAATATTTACTGTACGCGATTTTCCTGTGGTAAGGTGTGCAATTCGACCGGCTAAATCATATTCAAGGCTGTCTGCAGAAAGAAGGAATGGAATTGTTTCTGTATTTCCGTCGTATTCAATTATCATTGCAGAATAAACTTCCATAAACTGAACGGAAGTTTTATCTGACGTTTTCATCTGTTCAGGTTTTATTCCCTGGGCGTCTAAAAGCTTTTTTATAGAATCTTTTTTATCCGGGTCCTGCACCTGGTATGAAATTTTCTGCGACATATTTGAATACTGTGCCATAAAGTCATTTATGTCGCGAACCTGGGGGTAAAGCTTTGCAAGTGAGCCGGAGCGGTAATATGTAATTTTAAGCGGATTTTCTATTGTCTTTGCAAGTTTTTTTGAAAAATCTGATATTGAATAGGTTTTTGCCGAGGATAAATCTATGCGCCTGTACCACACCTGACCATTAATTATAAAAAGCACAGCAGCAGCATAAATCAAAATAACCAAATGCTTTAGGTTTTTAGGCGGATTCTGCCCTGCCTGCCTTTCGCAAATTCTCCAGGAAAGCGTCAGAAAAATTGCTGTAAGTCCTGTAAACCAGGTTAAGTCGCGGGTGTCGATAATACCTTTTGTTGCGGCGTCAAAATGCCATGCAAAGCTTATGTATTTTAATAGCGACGAAAATTTGTTGCCGATTGTAAAGTAAACCGGTGCAAGGTGCGAAACGTTTAATACGGCAAGAAAGGCGGCGCTAAAAATAAAAGCTGCCGTTGAGTTTGTAAAAACGCGGTTTATAAACATTGTAAATGAAATAACTGCGGCACCGTATAGAATCATGCAGAAAAATCCGCTTACGGCCTGCCCTGCATCTATTTTGCCAAAAAAACTTACACAGACGGTCGCGGGAACAATGGTCAAAAGTATAAGGATGTAAACGGCGAGGCGCGGTAAAAAATCAAATAAAACTTTAATAAAGCGCGGAATTGGAATAAAATTATCGTAAATTGCCGCATCTGTTCTGCTGCAAAGTGCTGGAATAATCAAAATGCAGATTAACGGAACCGACGAAAAAAGTACCGTTAAATCGGTTGTTCCTTTTCCGGTAAAAAACTGATTTTTAAAAAAGAAATTAAGATACAGAAAAACTGAAAATATAAGGGCCGAAAGATAAGCTGCCGGATTTGTTTTCTGCTGTTTTAAAAATTGTAAGGCAATGTTTTTCATTCAGCTTCCTCCGAAAGTTTTATAAATTGAGCTTCCAGATTTCCTGATTCATCTGCTTTTGTAAGCTTTCCTTTGCTAAGAATGTAAACTTCATCGCAAAGCTCTGAAATTTCGTGAAGAATATGAGTAGAAAGAAGCACAGCCTTTGTTTTTGAAAGTTTTTTTATAAGGTTTCGCATCTGTGTAATCTGAGCCGGATCAAGACCGGAAATAGGCTCGTCAAGAATGAGATTTTCCGGGTTATAAATAAGAGCCTGCGCAAAAGAAACCCTTTGTTGCTGCCCTTTTGAGAGCGTTTTTATTTTTTTTGAAAGAAGTTTTTCTATTGAACAGTCTTTTGCTGCTTGTTGAATTCTTGCAGGAATTTCAGTTGTCTGAATTCCGTGCATTTTTGCAGCATATTCAAGAAATTCGTGCACATACATTTCTTTTGGAAGCAGCGGAATTTCCGGCACGTAACCTGTAAATTTCATTGAATTTTCGGGGCTCTGATTTATGTCAAAAACTGTGCCGTTTTGTGTTGTAAGGAGAATTTTTCCGCTGTCTATGTGATGAAAACCACATATTGCCTTAAGGATTGTTGTTTTTCCCGAGCCGTTTGCTCCCAAAAGTCCGATTATCCTGCCCTTTTCTATTTTCAGGTTTATGTCTTTAAGAGAAAAATCTGTGTTTTTGTATGATTTACAAAAATCCTTAAGTTCTATCATTGGGCAAAACTAATCTTCAAACGGAATGTCAATCTGCATACGGTCTTTAGAAAGCTCCGTTTTTGGCCAGATTTTCTGAGCTTCTTCCAGAAGAATATGCAGTTCTTTGTCTGTGTAACGAGGGCTATAGTGAATCATACACATGCGCTTTACGTTTGCCTCTTTTGCAATTGTGGCAGCCTGAGTTGCAGTCATGTGTTTTTTTTCTTTTGCCTGATCTTCCAGTGCTTCTTCGAACATTCCTTCGCAAACAAGAAGGTCTGAGCCCCGCACTTCATCAATGATGGAAGGCTTAAAAAGCGTATCTGTTACATAACTGAATTTGCGTCCGCTTCGTTTTGGACCAAGAACCTGTTCTGGTTTTACAGTGCTTCCGTCTTCTGCCTGAACTTCAAAACCGTTCTGAAGCTGAGACCATAACGGACCGCAAGGTACGCCAAGTTCCTTTGCTTTCTGGGGATTAAATTCTCCTGGGCGGTCAAGTTCTTCCAAAGTGTAGCCTACGCAAGTTTTTGTGTGCTCAAGAGGAAAAGCTCGGATGTAAAAATCTTTGCCGGAATGAACAACACAAGGCGCGGTAATTTCCTTAACCACAATCGGGTAATTTATGTACATGTCTAAAACCTTGCGGCTTGTTTCTATGTATTCTTTGATTTTTGGTGGACCGTAAATGTAAAGTGGTTCTGTACGGTCAACCTGAGAAGAAAGCATTAAAATTCCTGGAAGTCCTGTAACGTGATCTGCGTGTGTGTGCGAAACAAAAATTGCGTCAATTTTTTTCCATTTAAGATTCAGGCGTTTAAGCGAAACCTGGGTTCCTTCTCCGCCGTCAAACAGGAATAAGTCGCCGTCGCGTCGCAGTAAAACCGATGTCAAGTGTCTGTAAGGAAGCGGCATCATTCCACCGCAGCCCAAAATAAAAGCTTCCATGTTCATACGTGTGATAATAGCATAAAACAAACAAAATGTGAAATGACGTTTGCAAATGCCTTTTGTAAGTTTGTTTCAAAAAGCGGGAAGCTTTTTTTGAG
>Ga0256407_10013307_pt1 | contig 11019 bp, 8 predicted proteins | sample RumenRJG_04DNA_FD_193489 | JGI IMG/M metagenome (GOLD analysis project Ga0256407, IMG submission 193489) | Bovine rumen microbial communities from Lethbridge, Alberta, Canada - RJG_04 | ecosystem: Host-associated > Mammals > Digestive system > Stomach > Rumen | place: Canada: Alberta | collected... | reverse complement strand
ACGAGGTAAAGGGCAAGTTGAACCCGAAGCTCAAGGCCCGTCCCGAGAATATGTTTGTCATCCTCTACACATCCGGTTCTACAGGTACACCGAAGGGTGTGGTATTGGAACACCGCAACATCGTCAACTTCTGCCACTGGTACGTGAAGGAGTTCGATGTGACGGCAGAGGATCGTGCTGTAGCCTATGCCAACTTCGGCTTCGACGCTCACATGATGGACATCTACCCAGTAACCTCGGTGGGAGGAAGTGTCTATATCATCTCGAGCGAAATGCGTATGGACCTGATGGCCATGAACGAGTATATGGAACGCGAGCAGCTGAACTTGGCGTTTATGACGACCCAGGTGGGCTATATGTTTGCCACCACCATCGAGAACCACTCGCTGCGCTTGCTCGAGGTAGGCGGTGAGAAACTGCAGCCGCTGAAGAAGCCGCCGTTCCGATTCTATAATTGCTACGGTCCGACAGAGTGTACGCTCTATTCGACATTCTTTAACGTAGAGAAAGACTATGATTCATCCTACATCGGACGTCCGCTGGCAGGCTATCAGCTGTATGTGGTTGATCCCAATCTGAACCTTGTTCCGCAGGGTGCTGCCGGTGAACTGATTGTTGCTGGTGCCGGTGTCGGTCGTGGCTATTTGAACCGTCCTGACCAGAATGCCGAGAAGTTCATCACCTTCATGGGTCAGAGAGCCTATCGCACTGGCGACTTGGTGAAATGGAGTCCTGATGGCAACATCGACTTCATAGGCCGTATCGACGGACAGGTGAAGTTGCGTGGCTTGCGCATCGAGATGGGCGAGATTGAGGCCTGCATCTTGAAGTATCCTAAGATCAAGACAACAGCTGTTGACGTCAAGGAGGTATGCGGTGCACAGCACATCTGCTGCTACTTCACGTCTGATGTACAGATTGATGCCGACCGACTGAAGGAGTACTTGGCAAGTAAGCTGACCGACTACATGGTACCAACAGCCTACATGCAGATGGAGAAACTGCCGCTCACTCCCAATGGTAAGGTGAACCGCAGGGCACTGCCTGTACCGTCTGTTTCGTTGCAGACAGAGAATGTGGCTCCTGAAACGGAACGTGAGAAGGCGATGTTCGACATTGCCAAGGAACTGCTGAAGATGGACGACTTCGGTGTGACCGACGACCTGACAAAGTTGGGACTGACATCATTATTGGCCATTAAGATGGTGATGATGGCTGCCAAGAAGGACATCACCATCAAACTGGATGATCTGATGAAACAGAAGTCTATCAGGGCAACACTGCAACAGAACATGACCACGTTGTCATGGGCTGCTCCCTACGACGAGAATAAGCCTGTTGTGGTACTGGTTTGTGGCGCAACGCCATATAAGGACCTCGAACCATACGTTGAACTCCTGACGCAGCACTACTCCTTGTTGGTTTACGAACCGATTGGCGAGCACTACGACTACATCTTTAAGAATGAAGACATCAATGCGGTGGTAAATATGTATTATGTCTTGTTGGAACTCACACTTCCGGAAGGTGTTAATGTGAGCGCCTTCACAGGTCATTGCTTCGGTGGCGAAATAGCTTACCGTATGGCCATTAAGTGGACACAAAATACAGGACTGAAGGTACCGATGGTGATGCTGGATGTATTCTGGCGTGTTGACCCGTTGCACTTTGACGAGGAGGCATTGATGAAGATGCTGCCACAGGAACTGGTTGACAAATATGTCAATGCCATCCGTTCTTACGCCCATGCTATGCACATGTACGACAAACTGGGTCGCCAGGGTGTTCCACCATTGCATGATGGCGATGTGGTACTGTTCAGAGCTACGCAGGTTGAGCCCGAGTCGCCCATCATGACTGAAATCTATGAGTCAGCACCTCAGTTCAAGGAAGCATGGTGTGAGGTCACTTCTGAACGAAGCATGGACAATGCGGCATTCTGGCGTCAGTACTATCCCGACATGGAGATATACAACATGGAAGCCCACCACATGTCGATGCTCGAGAAAACACATGCACAGAAGTACGTGGAGTGGATTGACAACTATCTCAAGAATCATCAGTCAAGTAAATAGATGAATTATGTTAGATTTAAAAGGAATTCATAAGACATACCCGGGAGTCCAGCCCCTTCACGTGTTGAAGGGGGTGGATCTCCATATCTCTGAAGGTGAACTGGTCAGTATCATGGGACCGTCAGGCTCCGGCAAGTCAACGATGCTTAACATCATGGGCATTCTGGATGATTATGACGAAGGGGAGTATCACCTTGCCGGCAGGTTGGTAAAGAATCTGAACGAGAAGCAGGAAGCCCGCTTCCGCAACCAGCTCATTGGTTTTATCTTCCAGTCGTTCAACCTCATCAATTTCAAGAACGCTATGGAGAACGTGGCCTTGCCGCTCTACTATCGTGGGGTGGGGCGCGAGGAGCGCAACCGGTTGGCTATGGAGTATCTGGAGAAAGTGGGACTGGCAGAGCACTGGCATCATCTGCCCATGCAGATGTCTGGTGGTCAGCGTCAGCGTGTGGCCATAGCCCGTGCCCTCATCTCCAAACCCAAGATTATTCTGGCAGACGAGCCTACGGGTGCGCTCGACAGTAAGACCACCCAGGAAGTGATGGACATGCTGCGAGCAGTGAACCGCGAACAGGGACAGACGGTGATTATCGTTACTCACGAGCAGGAGATTGCCAACCAGACCGATCGTCGCATCTTCTTCAAAGACGGCGTCATCTGTAAGGATGAGTATAGCAGAACCTAACCACCACCAGTCATCATAAAACAAAGTATTGTATATGAGAGAATTATTCAGTGAAGTACTGCTTGCTATGAAGAGCAACCGACTGCGTATAGCGCTGACCGGTTTCTCCATTGCATGGGGTATGTTCATTCTGGTAGTGCTGTTAGGGTCCTCTGGCGGTTTCCAAAGGTGTCTCTACAAGACCTTCCATCTTGACCTCAACCAGGTTATCAGGATAACGGCAGGAAAGACGGTGATGCCTTGGAACGGTATGGACAAAGGGCGTCAGCTGAAACTGAGCCTGTCTGATGCACAAGCTATCCAACAGAGTCACATCCAGCATATCCAGCGTGTCTTTCCCATGGCAGTGCAGTCGGTCGAGATGGGAGTGGGCAATAATCTCATCAAGTTGGCTGCCACAGGTTGTGGCGACAACTATCTTACCATCGACTATCGTGTGCTGACAGCAGGCAGAGACTTTAATACCAACGACCTTGAGCAGCAAACCAAGACCTGCATCATCAACGAGCGCCTGTCACGCCAGTTGTTTAAGGGCAAAAATCCCATTGGTCAGTTTGTAACCATCGACCATCTGGTGTTTACCGTGGTTGGATTATGCAAGAGTAGTCTGAATGAGGATATAGAACTGGCTGCCTACATCCCTTTGACAACGATGCAGACCATTTATCATCCTGATGGTATGATTAATGGCATCAACCTCATCGTCGACGAACTGGAGTCAGCCGAGCATAACCAACATTTAGAGCGTGAACTCCACGACCTGTTGGCATCGCGTTTAGGCTGTAGCCCGAAAGACTACAAGGGAATTGTCGTGAGCAATTACTACGAACAGATACTCAGTGCCAAGAAAATGATAGCCGGCATAGGTATCTTTGTTTGGATTATCGGTATTGCCACCCTTATTGCCGGTATCGTAGGCGTTAGCAACATCATGCTGATAACTGTTAAGGAACGCACCCGCGAGTTGGGTGTGCGTAAGGCGATGGGTGCCAGCAACGATCACATCATTACCATGGTGCTGATGGAGTCGGTCATTATCACCCTCATCTTCGGCTACATCGGGATGATGCTTGGTGTCGGTCTGACGCAGTTGCTCGACAGTGCCTTGGGCTCAGCCGTCCCCATGTTCCAGAACCCGACGGTGAACTTCTGGCCTATCATGGGCTGTAATTGCATTATGGTGCTGGCGGGCATCATAGCGGGCTATGTGCCTGCTAAGCGCGCTGTCAGCATTAAATTAGTAGAGGCACTCACATCATAAGAAGATATAAAGACTATGATAGATAAAGATTTCTGGCAGGAAGTACTGCAAACCATACGACAGCAGAAATGGCGTTCGCTCATGACCGCTTTCGGCATCTTCTGGGGATTGCTGATGCTGATGTTCCTGATAGGTGCAGGTGTCGGTTTCCAGGAAGGCATTGCAGGTCAGCTGAAGCAAATGCCTGCCAACTCCATTTTCTATGCCTCCAACCCGACCTCGATGGCGTATCAAGGTATGGAGCGCTCTCGTTCCTGGAATATTGAGTTTGCCGATGTTGATGCTATCCAGGCAAAGTTTCCTGGTTCCGTCAAGCAAGCCATCTATATCAAGTATCTGCCGTCTGCCGACAGCACACTGAATGTTTCGTCCGTCAATGCCACTGACGAACTCACGGTGGCTGGTGTGTCACCCTTCCTCGCTGTGATGTCGCCCCAGCGAATCGTTGCCGGCAGATATATCAACGAATTCGACTGCGACGAGCGACGTAAGGTGTGCGTCATTGGCAATCAGGTGGCAAAGACGCTTTTCCCTAACGACCTGTCTCCCGTCGGACAAAGCATCAATATTGCAGGCACTTCCTACGATGTGGTTGGTGTTACCATGAAAACCAACGACATGGTGAACCTCGGACCACATGAGTCCAAGTCGGTGTTCCTCCCCATTACCACTGCTCAGTACGTGTTTAATGCGGTAGGGAAGACGGACAGGCTGATGCTTGTTCTTGACGACAAATTTGATTCCGGTGAATATTACAAACCTATAGATGCTGTCATTCGCCAGCGTCATCAGATTCATCCTGACGATGATGTGGCATTGGCGTCAAGCGACCTGAAGAGTCAGCTCAACCAGTATGATATCATGATTGGCGGTGTCAACGCCTTGGTATGGCTCGTTGGTTTGGGAACCCTCTTGGCTGGTCTTATCGGTATTTCCAACATTATGATGATTACCGTGAAGGAGCGTACGCAGGAAATAGGTGTGCGCCGTGCATTAGGTGCCGAGCCCTGGACCATCATCAAGCAGATTATGTGCGAGAGTCTGATGCTTACGCTTTCAGCAGGCATTGTCGGTCTCATTGCTGGCGTATGGGGGCTCTATGCCGTCAACCGGATGACGGCAGCGTCGATGGGCGGGGGAGGATTCTTCTCCAATCCGCACGTTCCGTTTATTCCGGCTATTGCAGCACTGGTTATTCTGGTGATTGGTGGCTTGTTTGCGGGCTTCCTGCCTGCCAAGCGTGCTATGGCTATCAAGGCCATCGAGGCACTGCGCGAAGAATGATGTGAAAGTATGAACATGAGCATAAGAATATAAATTAAAATAAGACGATATGAAAAATGTACTGAAAACTTGTGGATGGGTCCTCGTAGGGCTGTTTGTTATCTACACTTTCTACTTCCTTTGGAAGCAATCACAACCAGCTCCGGTAGTTTACGAACTGGTAGTTCCCGAGCAGCGCGACATCTATAAGAACACGGTGGCTACGGGCACTTTGGAGGCTCGTACGCAAGTGGAACTGAAACCTCAGATTACAGGTGTTATCACTAAGTTGCACGTTCAGCCGGGACAGCAGATAAAGGCTGGCGACCTGGTGGCTGTCATCCGTGTCATCCCCGACATGGGCATGCTGACCCAGGCACAGAGTAGCGTTGAGGCTGCACGCATCTCGCTCGACGAGATACAGCGTGAGACAGAACGTACACAGCGCCTCTACGACAAGGGCGTCGTCAGCAAGGAGGAGTATGAGCAGGCGCAGAACAGACTGGACGCAGCCAAGGATAAACTCTCTGCAGCCCGTGCTCAGGTCGAGGTCATCCAAAAGGGTTCCAGTGCCCGTGCCGGCAATATCAACACCACCGAGGTGCGCTCCACCATGAATGGCATCGTGCTCAACGTGCCTGTCAAGGAGGGAACGTCTGTCAGCGGTTCCTCTGCCTACTCTGATGGTACCACCATTGCTACGGTGGCTGACATGAAGAACATCATATTCCATGGGAATATCGATGAGACCGAGGTGGCAAAACTGCACACTGGCATGGATGTGACACTGACTCCTGGCTCCATGCAGGACGTCAAGATTCCTGCTGTGCTCGACTACATTTCTCCGGAGGGCACACTGCAGAACGGTGCCAAGGTGTTTGAACTGAAAGCCACTGCCACCATCCCTCAGGGTGTCGAGATTCGTTCGGGCTATAGCGTCAATGCCAGCATCACACTGAGTGAGGCAAAGCAGGCACTCTCCATCGACGAGACCTGTGTGGAGTTCGAAGGCAAGAAGACTTACGTTTATCGCCTTACTTCGCCCAAGGATGATGTTGAAAACCAGAAGTGGGAGCGCATCCCTGTTGAACTGGGCATCTCCGATGGCATTCATGTTGTCGTGAAATCGGGTGTCAGCAAGAGCGATATCATCCGTGGCATCCAGAAATAAACGCCTTCAAGTTAAACATCTATAAACGAGTACAACGCATGAAAGCAAACTATATCAGAGCGATATTGTTGACAGCCATGCTGTCAGTCACTGCTGCCGCCCATTCCCAACAGTGGACACTCGACCAGTGCATCGAGTATGCCATATCGCACAATATCGACATTCGCAAGAAAGACGTGCAAATCCAGCAGCGCAAAGTGTTGCTCAATACCAGCCGCAATGAGTGGCTGCCGGAGGTCGAGGGTCAGATAGCCGAACAGTTCAGTTTCGGCAACTACAACTCCACCACAGGTTCTATGAGGGGTGATACGAGTGGTTCTAACAACGATTTGTCTTACACCACCGGCAGAATCAGCGCCTCTATGAACCTCTTCGACGGCATGAAGGTGCGCAACAAGATTGTTGCCGACCGCTTCAGTCTTGAGGCTGCCACTGCCGACCTCGACAAAGCCCGTAAGGACATCGGCATCCAGATAGCCATCCAGTATCTGCAGTGCCTCTACCAGCGCAGCATGGCCATCGAGGCACAGGAACAGTTGTCGCTGAGCCGTCAGATGGTCAACCGTGCCCGGATTCGTGTTGACGAGGGTAAGCGCCCCTTGAGCGAGTTGAAGGATATGGAGGCGCAGGCTGCCCAAGACGAATATACACTTGTCAATGCACAGGGACAGTACACCATCGAACTGACCAAGTTGTCACAGTTGCTCAATCTGCCAACTGTCGAAGGGTTCGACATTGCCGACATCAACGAGGAGGGCGAAGCCCCTGTTGTCAACTACGACAATGTGGTCAACAACTGGCCTTCCATCCTCGCAGCCAAGGCACAGATAGAAGCCAGCAAGGCAAAAATCAAGGTAGCCCGTGCTGATTACTATCCCACCTTGTCCCTTCAAGGTCACGTCAGCACCTTCTACGTCAATTTCTTCCATCAGGACCCGGGGTGGGGGAGCTTTGGCAAACAGTATTTTGACAAGAACGTGAACGAAGTGATAGGACTGCATCTGAAAGTCCCCATCTTCAATCGTTTCCAGACGCGCAATAAGATACGCAGTGCCAAACTTGACGTCCTCCATCAGGATTTAGCGTTGGAGGAAGCCCAGCAGAAGTTGCGTCAGGAAATCCAGATTGCTCAGACCAATGTCGGTGTAGCTCGTCAGAAGCGTGAGTCAGCCGAGAAGTCAGCTGAGGCCTCTAACGTCAGTCTCAGTTACGAGCAAGAGCGTTTTGATGCAGGCCGCAGCAGTGTCTTCGACTTGCTCCAGGCGCGTCAGAAGTACACCAAGGCTCGTCAAGAAGCCATTCAGGCAAAATACGAGCTCATGATTCGTCAGCGCATCCTGAAGTTCTATAACTAACCTCATTCCTCATTTCTCACATCACACTTCTCCCCTCGGGGAGACCGAGAGGGGGTCTCTCATTTCTCATTCCTCATTTCTCCCCCCTTTCTCCCCTCCCTTTTTGGGGAGGGGTCGGGGGAGAGGCTGTAGAGGTCGGGAGGGGGTCTCTCACTTCACCTCCACAATCTCGTACTCCCTACTTCCCAGTCCGATTTTCTCGGCATGCTCAATGGTGTGAATACCATGCTGCCTGTCAATGCGCCTGAGCAGGTCGGTAGGGTCGTTCTTAGCCGTCACCTTCTGCTGGTTGATGATGTCGATACACGCCTGGTCAAGCGCCACAGGGTCGGTAGAGGCCAGGATACCATAGTCCTCCAGTTTCACAGGTGCAGGATGATCCACGCAGTCACAGTCTATCGACATATTGTTCATCACACTGATATAGATGATACCCTCCTGTTTCTGGAAGTAGTTCACCACACCCTGTGCTGCAGCAGCCATACTCTCCAGAAATCCGTCCTGATTGCCGATGAACTCACGTGTCCAGAGTCTGCCCATGTCGAGCTTCTCCATCTTGCCTGCAGAGTGGATGTAGGCCTTGCCGTTCTGACTGGCACAGCCGATAGAGAGATTCTTCAGTGCACCGCCATAGCCGCCCATGGGGTGACCTTTGAAGTGGTTGAGGGCAATCATGAAGTCGTAGTTCGCCATGTGACCACCCACAATGTCGTATTTGATGTGCGTCTGATCCTTTACAGGGATGCGAATCTCGTCATATTCGTCCATGATATCCACGGGGAAATACTTGGTGAATCCGTGGCGCTCAATCACCTTCCAGTGGTTCTCCGACGTATTGCGATCGTCGTCCTTGTCGGCAGGTCCGTTGCCGTATGCCGTATTACACTCCACGATGGTGCCGTCCACCTCCAACACCAGGTCTCTGACGAGTTCCGGTTTCAGGTAGTTAGGGTTGCTGCCCTCACCCGTACTCATCTTCACAGCCACTCGTCCCTTGGCAGGAACGCCCAGGGCCTTATAGATTCTCACCAGCGACTCAGGACTGATTTCCCGAGTCAGATACACTTTCGACTGAGCGAAAGCCGCTGCCGATGCCACCAGCATCATTGCAACCAAAACAATACTTTTCTTCATGCTTATTTAATTGATAATTGACAATTGACAATTGAGAATTGACCTTAGACCTTAGACCTTAGACCATTGACAATTGACAATTGAGAATTGACCTTAGACCTTAGACCTTAGACCATTGACAATTGACAATTGAGAATTGACCTTTGACCTTAGACCTTTGACCATTTCATTCCTCATTCCTCATTTCTCATTTTTTCCCTGCAAAAATAGCAAAATTTTCGGCAAATTTATTACTTTTGTACCAAGAATTAATAAGTTTTGTGATAAAAGCATGGATAATAATATGTTTGACACCATAGATGCCACGGGAACAGGCCGCAATGCCGTCGTAGCCGCCGGTGCCGTAGTCACCAAGGATGTCCCCGACAACGCAGTAGTCGGTGGCAATCCCGCCAAAATCATCAAGACCCTCTGATCATTTCTCATTTCTCAGTGGCGGTAGCAAATTATTCACTATTCACTATTCACTATTACCTTAATTTTTCACTTCTTCAAACTCCAGCTCCAGTTCAATCCATTGCTGCTCATTCTGAGGCTGCTGACTCCCAGACTTTGACACACCCAAGCCCAACAGACGGATAGGGTGGGAGTGGAACTCCACACTCTGCATCAGCTGTTTTGCCAATGGCAGAATCTCGTCTTTCGTGCGTAGAATATGGCGGGCGGTCATGCTGCGGGTGATTTGCTGGAAGTCCCGAAACTTCACCTTCAGCGTCAGTGTGCGCCCCTCGAAGTCATTCTTCTCAATGCGCCTCACCAGTTCCAGCACCGTGTGATAGAGGTGGATGGTGACGGCAGCATTCTCGCTGATGTCCGTCTCAAACGTCTGTTCACAACTCACCGACTTGCGTTCCCATTCCGAGACCACCGGTCTGTTGTCAATCCCTCGTGCGAAGTCGTAGAACACCTGTCCCATCTTGCCAAATTCGCGTGTCAGTCGGTTCAGCTCAATCTTTCTCAGGTCAAGCCCCGTGAAGATTCCCATGTGGTGCATCTTCTCAGCCGTCTTCTGTCCTACGCCCCATATCTTCTCCACCCTCAGCTGGGCGATGAAGTCCAGCGCCCTGTCGGGGTGAATCACCGTCAGCCCGTCAGGTTTGCGCCAGTCGGAGGCAATCTTCGCCAGAAATTTGCAATAGCTCACCCCAGCCGATGCCGTCAGCCCTGTCGTCTCACGGATGCGTTGTTTGATTTCGCATGCGATATCCATCCCCAGTTCAATCCCTTTTTTATTCTCCGTCACGTCGAGAAAAGCCTCGTCCAGCGAGATAGGCTCAATCAAGTCGGTATAGTCGTGGAAAATCTCGTGTAGCTGTGCCGACACCTCCTTATATTTCTGGAAGTGCGGTTCCACGATAATCAATTGTGGACACAGGCGTTTAGCCAACTGGATAGACTGAGCCGAATGCACACCAAAGCGTCGCGCCTCGTAGCTGGCAGTCGAAACCACCCCGCGTTCCGCGTCGTGACCCACCGCGATAGGTTTGCCCCTCAGTTCCGGATTCTCCCGCTGTTCCACAGCAGCGAAGAACTGGTCCATATCCACATGAATGATTTTTCTCACTTCAATTCTTCCGTACTTTTTGTTGCAAAAATAGCAAATTTACTGCAAAATCATAACTTTTGCCCCAAGTTTTAATATGTTTTGTAAAAAAACAAAGTCCCCTCCCTTTTCGGGAGGGGGCTTCTCTTCACTTCTTTGTCGGGGTGAGTATCCACCCACGAACGACATACGGCACCATTTCCTGCTGTTCCCTGCCATTCAGTCCGCACTCCACCATCGCCATAGCCAACACGATGTCACACCAGAGCGCCTGCGTCTCCGGTTTCATCGGAGGCAGTGGAGCGTCGGGGGCAATCCCCGTACGCTGACTCACTGCCTTGATATACGCCACCACCTGGTTCTCCGTCTCCGGTGCCCATCGTGAGATGATCTGCGTAATGGTCTTGCATCCATGCTTCGTATAGTACGTCTGCAGCAACTTAAAAGCAGCTCTCAGTCCATACTCCAAGGTTTCAAACTGGGCAAAGTTCGGGTCCGTCGAAGGCTTCACCTCCCCCTGCCAATTAAT
>Ga0256407_10013306_pt1 | contig 11019 bp, 15 predicted proteins | sample RumenRJG_04DNA_FD_193489 | JGI IMG/M metagenome (GOLD analysis project Ga0256407, IMG submission 193489) | Bovine rumen microbial communities from Lethbridge, Alberta, Canada - RJG_04 | ecosystem: Host-associated > Mammals > Digestive system > Stomach > Rumen | place: Canada: Alberta... | reverse complement strand
CTAAAAAATAGATACGCTTATAAAGGTATGCACACTTAATATAAATGCTAGGGCAAAACCCTTTTCATAACATTCTATTGCCCCGTCAATGTCTGCAAAAGCCCACAATAATGTTTCGGCTTTTTCAAAGAGAAACCTGAAATTATCGGGATATAATTTTATGGCATAATCTGAGCATTTTAAGATTTCCTCATCATCGACCAGCGAATGAATCTTAAACTGGAGTGCCAATTCATTATCCTCATCAAGCTTAAATATCTCCTCACAAACTTCAAGAATTTCTTCACGCCTGCCTCTCCTGTCCAGGTATCCGCATCTGTCAAAAAGGCAGTCCACCAATTCCTTTTTGGATAGCTCAGTTCCATATTCGGAAATTTCGGAGTATTTTGCGCAATTGATTAGTGCCTTTGTGAAATTGTAATTGGGAATATTCGAAGCGCTGAAGAATTCAAATGCCTCATCAATTCTATTTAAACCGATTAAAGCCTCGATTTTATTCATTCGAAGCCAGTAATAGTCCCTGATTTTTAAACCCTCATCACAGCATTCCAGTGCTTTTTCAAACTCCCGTTTATCCAAATAGACCATTGCCTTGGCGTTATGGACATGAAAATTGTCGGGATGAACCATCTGAATCTGGTCTGCAACACTGAAAACCAGATGATACTGGCGGTGATTACAATAGATATATAATTTATATGTCAGAGCGGTTTCATTATTTTTATGCTGTTCCAATATTTGATTGCAGACCCAATCCAATCTTGAATAATTGTTTTCGCCATATGCTTTTTCACATTCATTTAACAAATCCTGTATAGTCATGTTATCACCGAAATCAGATTTTTTTCGACAATTCATCTAAAGCCATATGCGTTTAGGTGACAGTCTGGTGTGCGGTAAAAAAATTCATGTAAAACTTTGTTAATAAATTGTTATTAACTTGAGGCATATAAATGTTTCGATTGAAAACAAATCTTGAGAGGATAGACAATAAATCTTCAATTTTTCTATTTATCCTTTCTTTAAAATTCAGGGCACATACTTTCTAAAAAAAAATAATCCGGAAGTTCTCCACTACTTGTCAATAAGTATTGTACATCTTTAAAAATATTCTTCAGGATCATATTCATCATAATCCGAAGACAGCTCCATTTCATCCAGATTCAGTTTATAGACCCTTCTGTTTTTGCCCACATTAAAATAGACCTTCACTTTTATCCTGCCGGCGAGCGTAATGTCGGAAAAGGAGTTTTCAAGATGTGTTTCATATCCTCCCTGGCACCCGTCAAACTCATGGCCGACGCTTTCAATGAGCCTTTTGAAGCGGGGATTTAAAAGCAACTTGTCATGGTTGTGCCGACTATAGAAGTCATGGAATGCATGGTATGGACTGTAATAGTTCGGATCCTGGATGAAAATCATCACATGGGTGCTTTTGATGTATTCATTTTCCTGGATGAAATGGAAATAGTAGACTTCAAAGCCCAATTCCTTTCGGATATAGAATCCGTTGAAGTCCCTGGCTTTCATGTATTGCCTGATTTTGGCTTTCAGCTGCAGCTTTTGGGGTGATGTTGCGCACACATGGTCTGCGATATATTCCAGGGTCTCTTCATCGGCTTTGAAATAGGTTTCAGACACCTCGCCGTAATCAAGAAAATCATCCGGCTCATCATAGCTTCCCGGCACGAAATCATCATAGCCCTGTTCCGGCACGTCATAGAGAGACTGTGATGCAGAGGTCTCCTGCGGAGCGTCTTTGACCTCATCGGCATGATTCCACTTGAAGCGGGCTCCGCAATGTGAGCAGTACGGGTCTCCGTCCATCACTATTGAACCGCAGTTGGGGCATGTCGGCATATATAATCACTCCCAAATTAAAAAAATTATCAATTCCTTTTCTCCATCGTTTAACGGTTGGACATTTAATCCATATTATACATCACAGCCATTATTTTAAATTCTTAACTATTGTTTCCCCAGTTTCAGTCAATCTGTACAATCGGCCTTTACGTGCTTCTTCATTAATGCATTCTGCAACGCCGGTTTCCTTTAGTTCACGAAGAACCTTAGATATGTGATTAGTCCTAATTCCTGCGTCAGCCGCTATGCTTGTTGGCGTCTTTACATCATCTTCCAGTGCTTTGACTGTTTTTACCCTGTATGTTGATATATTGACATATGCATAAGTTTTTAATGTTTCGTCATCGATAGTAACATCCCCCTTTTTATTCACATTATACTAACTTGATTAAAATATTTAAACTTATCTACATGAACTTGCAGCATTTAATTGACCGACAAAAGACACATGAGGAGATTGCATTAACGGACTGTTAAAATCAGGTTTGGAAGAAATAAATGATGAAATATGGAACGGTTCTTTGATTAAAAGTAGGATTGATAGTTGTGAGAAAAAGAAAAAAAATAGTAGATATAATACCTACCTATATTCTGAGCTTACATGGCCCTTTCCATCATCATGTGTAAAAATTCTAGTACTTGGGTCATAACTTTCATGCATTCCATCAGCCCCATCAATATGCTGCACTCCATTTGAATCCGTATATTCTCTTATATAAGTACCATATTGTGGAGAATATTTATCATAACTTTCTGAATTAGTGCTTGTTGATGCACTAGCAGTTTTTTTGACTTTTTCTTTAATGGTTAATTTCTGTGTTGTGTTGTTACCTGTATAGTTTTCATTTCCACCATACGAAACATTGACTTTGTATTTTCCCTTCTTCAATTTCAAATCAAGCTTGGCCTTGCCCTTGGAATCGGTTTTGACAACATCATCAACAACAACCTTGCCCTTTTTGTTGGTGATTTTAATGTTTACAACTTCCTTTGACAATGGAGTCTTGTTCAAATCACTCAACTGTATCTTTAGCTTTCCGCCCTTGTATTGCTCCTTGTCGCTTGTAATCTTGATTTTTGTCGGTTCTTTTGCATGGGTTGGATTTAATAAAATAAATCCGATAACTGCCGCAAGAACAACAATTATTACAAGCAGTATTATAATTATATTTTTGTTTTCCATTTTCCTAACTCCCTATGGATGATATGCCGCCTTCAATACATATGCATAACGTTTAAGACATTATATCCTGTACATTGCTTCTTATTGACTTTAACAGTCTTATAAACAGGTTTTTTCTTGTATAATGTGACTTTCAGCTTAACGGGATAAAGCCAATCATTGTACTGAGGACTGTAACGTATCTTGTTCTTGTATTTCTTGACTATCTTGATCTTATAGGCATAACCGTTATAGTTTACCTTATCGACAATCTTCCAGACCATCCTTGAGCAGCATTCTGTTTCCCATATCTTGATGCGGTGCTTTATGTCCTTGACAATACTATATCTCTTGCCAGTCATCTCCTTGAACTTATATGTTGCCTTTTTGATTTTCTTATAATGGCTGAATACTTTCTTGTTTACCTTAACTGTCTTGTAGACAGGTTGCCTTTCTTTTATTATCTCATTTCCATGAAGCAGCACATGGCAGACAATTAAACCATCACGATTGACGTTTTTTGCCCCCAAATTCAAACCGCAGCTCCATTCATCATCTATCACTTTCTGGCCGTTTTTATAGGTGTAGGTTATTTCATGGTAGCTTCTTTCATTATCCAGGTTCTTGATTTCAATATGGGTCAGACCGATGTCCTTGACAAATGTTTCACCAGGGTTGACTTCAAAAGGAGTGTAGATTCTGTTGTACTCATCCATTTCAGGCCTGTGGTCCACCACCTTATCATACTCATTGTTTGTTGTCACAAGAACAATATCCTGTGAGAGCTCGGCATCACCATTCTTCTGGCACAGCTGTTCATCAGATGAGCTTTCATCACCCAAAACATCTGTAATGTTGTCTTCAGCTGAAACTGCAGAAACACATACAATAAACATTAGGAAAAAGCCCAGTATTAAAAAGTAACTTCCATATCTCATTGTTTTTCCTCCGCAATATTTTAAAGATATACAATATTATATCATTCGCCAATAATATAAGTTATGTATATTATGTTGATTTATTATGTGCATTAGCATCCCTAACATGAATATTAAGATTTGCCCATTAAATCTCGCCATGAATAACTCACTAATAATAGACAATAACAATTTCACAAACAAGTGGAATTTAAACAACTCAATTTTCTTAATTTTGATGATTCATCATTAGATTCCTTTAAAATCAAATTAAGATTTTATGACGTAATTTTTAAGATGCCTCTTATAAAATTGACCATACCTCATATTAACTGTGGTTTAAAAGGTCATAGAATACGGTTAATATTATTTGTTTACAAATCAATAGTATACAATATGAGAAAAGTTAAAGACAATCCTGATTGGAAACTTCCAAAAACACGAAGAACCGATTTTACAAAAGAGGAAATGCTCGATATCATTGATTTTTATCTGCAGTATAAACCGATGCTTGACGAATACGTATCCAATCGGGAACATTATCCTGAATTTGATCCTGATGATTTTACAAAGTTATTATTTATGTATGAAATGTTTGACGTTGATTATGCCGATAGTATGGCAGAAATGAAAGAAAAATATGGGAAAAAATACGTTAAGGATTTATCCACGGAAAAATTGGATTTTTTGGAAATAATTACTGTTTTTACATTTATTCAAAGGGCTGAACGCCATGCCTGCGGCGGATGGTACGAAGATTGTATAGTTGATGACACATATTACAATTTGCTTTCGAGGTTAGAAGAAATAAAAAATGAATTAGAGATAAAATAACCATAAAGAATGTTTATGATTGGTTTATCACCCGTTAATCCACTCTAATTTCAAGTGCATATGATTGCTGAAATCTATCAATTTATCAATACCACCAATTGAAAAGCACTAACCACATCTTTATTTTAGTTCAGAACCACAATTAGGCCATTCTTTGAATCATTTAAGAATAATTTACATGTCCTTTATTATTATAATTACTTCCACTTAATAATGCACAACAATATTAAAAATTAATATATTGAAATTTTTCCTCCATTAAATTATTTGTTTTATTTTAGTTCTTATTAAACAACCAATGAATGAACCGAATAGTCCTGCAATAATGCATAATAAATAAAATTCACCATGCCCAACTGCAATATTGGTTGTAAAAAGAAAAAAGAATTCCATAATAAGAGATATTATAAGACCTTGAATTAATGCATATAAGACTGAATCTTTATATAATAATCCTGCAATAAACGAACCAAAAAGAATACTGTAAGCAACACCGTTTGGGAATAACATGTCTATACTCATAGATGTACCAAATGCACCACCATATCCTAAAAAATAAAATACAAATGTCAAAATACATCCAACTATTATTGGTAGTATTTTTATTTTATTAATTATATCATTAGGATTAAAATTATTTGTATTAATTAATTCATTGCTTTTAAAATTAGATTCACTATCAACATTAGATAACGAGGTACCGCAGCTTGAACAAAACTTAACTGAATCATCTAATTCAGTTCCACATTCTGTACAATAAATTTTTCCCATAAAATCACCTAAATCCCTCTTAAATTTAATTACATTTTTTTAAATTATAAAGTTTCAATATCCTCCATAACTATCAATCATATTTAATGCATCGCAACATAATCGAATATTTTGTTTTATTGCTGGATCATCAGGAGCCAATTGTTCTGCTTGTAAAAAACATTCCAATGCTGCTTCATAACGGAATGATTGAGCCAACATAATGCCACGTTCGTTTAATTGCATTGCTCTTCTTTGTCGTTGCCCTGCTGCATTTGCCATTCCAACTGCTGCTCCTAATGCAAACTGAAAACCCCATATTTATTCTCCTTCAAATTATTCCATAATTATACTTTTTAATTGTTGTTTATCTGCTCCGGTTATTACAACTAATTTATCACCATCAACATATGAAAAAGCGCCAGAAGATTTGAGTACTCCCTTATGCCCCTTTATTGTTTTATCAACATCATTATAGTCACGATTCTGACTTAAATCCCAATAAAAATTGCCTTTGGTCGTTGAAACAGATATTTCAATTATATTTCCATCCGGCCCCACATATGACCTATCGTATGATGTCATAGTACCTTTATTTTGATTATCTGTTCCACCGAATGCTTCATAACCTTCAGGAATTTTAAAATTAATACCATAAATTGTATCAGTGAAAGATGGAGAAAGGTTTTTTGGGGCATCTTCACTAACAACATCGGCGGGGGCAGTCACAATTGAATATCCAACATAACCAACTACTATAAGAACAGCTATTATGCAAATGCCCGCCACCCCTATGAAAATTTTTGTAGAAGTGGAAAGCTTATTATTATTTGTTTTTTTAGATATTTCTTTTACATTAATACCCTCATTTGAAGTTTCATTTTTATTTTCATCCTCATTAGATTTGGGAGGTATATCTTTTTTATTAATTGGTGTACCGCAACTTGAACAGAATTTAACGGTATCTTCTAGTTCTTTACCGCATTCCGTACAATAAATTTTTCCCATAAAATCACCCTTAGAATAAATTAAATTCTAAAACATTATTTCAAAATCATGTTTAATTTACAAATTAAATTAAACACGAGTTATTACTTTTATTAATAATATGTTAATAATTTTTATTTATAAATATCGATTTAATAACAATTTTTTATACCTTATTAATATAAACGCACTTGGCAGAATTACAACCCCAAAATGAACTCAACATCCACAATCAAATACCAGTTTTCATATCCTTCAGACACACCTCATGAATTCTAAAAATAAACTTCCAACCAACGAAATCCGGAGCCTCCAATAGATTTTCATGATTATAAGTGTCAGGGAGTTTTTGAACATCCTTTGAGGCACACGTTTTCACAGGCAATGTTTCTGTAAAGACCACTTCAATCAAGCTGATCCAACTGATTTTGGAATTCTTCCTCGCTCAATCCGAACTCCTCATTGATTTTTGGAATATTATTGGTTTTTTTTAATGTTATGCTTTTAAGCAATGGCTCTACGAACTTGAGATACGTTTCACTGTTTGTGTCTATCCCCGGACCTACATTATTGGAATCGGAATCTATGATTACATAAATCAGATATCCCTGCTTTTTGCCCTGTGACTGGCAGATGATAATGTTCATCAAATCACTTTTTTTGTTTGATGTATCAGGCACAGCATCTGCGAAATAGATCTTCCAGTCATTTCCATTCGATGTGACTTTCGTTGGATTACTTACACCCTGGGATTTATAGATTTTCATCAGGGAGTCCGTATCGTCAACCGTAGATATGTTATATGTAATGCCGTTTTTGTCATCCACATATGAAGACATCTTGCCTTTTTCATTATACTCCAAGTCAACATCGCCCACAAAACTGCCTTCCATGAAATCAGTCTTGAATTTGGTAGTTTCAGCCGCAGCCGCTGCAGAGACTATGAGTATCAATCCTATCATCATTGTCAAAGCCAAATAAACTCTCTTATTAAACATGTCTTATCACCTTAATAAATCAATGTATGTCAAAAATTTGTAATATAAGTTGTTATCAAATGTGGTCAAAATGGGTAGAAACAAATGAGAAAATCAAATTAAAAATCATACTCCCCCAAACTTTTACCAGAAGTATAATTCAGATTTCCAGTGAAATGATAAATTAAGGAATTTCATCAATGAATATCTTTTCTTTCCAATTATAGATGTTTTAATTTTCCATATCCAATTTATTCTCTTTGAATTTATAGGTACTTTTTATTTTTATAAGAATATAATTATTGGCAGATTAATTATTCTTGGACATTTTTCACTTCATTCTCAGATAAATAAATTTTTCAAAACAGACCTCTATGGTTCTTAAGAGGATACAGATGAGCAATCATCCAATTCTATCTGACTCAAAAAAATCAAAAAAAAGCTTGGAAGTGCCAATTTTACATTAACTACATATTTTTTATAGTATCGTTAATATAGTGTTAGTTATATCATGACAAGATAGGTGAATATTATGACAACCGAAGAGGACTATGTCGAAAGACTTGAAAAAATCATTGAAAAGCAGGATGACCTCCTCTCCCAACTGGATGCAAGATTCAACCAGCAGGATGCACTGAACGAATATCTCTTCAAGCAGAACAGGCATCTTGAGGAGGAAATTCAAAAGCACAGGGACCTGACAAGAGACATGAACAAGACAGTCACCCAGCAGAAGAACGTTGTGGAAAAGCTTAAAAAAGAACTTGAGGAACAGCTCAAAATCCAACAGGACCTGCATAAGGATTACGGTGAAGTCATAAAGCAGCTTACCGATGATCTGGAAGAGGAACAGGACAAAAATGAGAATCTGACCAAAAAACTGTCAGAACTTGAGGTTGAAATCAAAAATCTGAAAAGGACCCAGACCGCACAGACACAAAAGCCTGCAGGAAACACATATTACGGCACAGTATCCCAAAAGACCGCAGGCAATAAAAAGGATGATGAGAAAAGGAAATGCCCTAAATGCGGTAACCAAGCAAATGAAGGAGACCTTTTCTGCCAGTCATGCGGTACAAAACTATAAGCTGGTGTTTTGAATGGGTTTTTTCAACAACGTGAAAAACATCAAGGACAAGGCACTGGAATCCGGATACATACAAGAAATTGAGGAGCTTCAGGGAGTATTTGACAAAATCGACGAGCAGGCAGATATCGAAAGGGAAAACAAGAGAGCTGAAAGGGAGCATTTTGAATCCTTAAGCATTGATGAAAAGGTTGAGTACAAAAGAATCCAAAAGAGAAACAAGAGAATCAAGAGACTGGGACTGTACGGACTCACCGTTGCCGGAATGGCGACAGGCGTTGGAATTCCCGTTCTTATGGCGGCAAACGTTGGAGCAATATTGTCCGATGATGATTTGACCTTTGACCAGGACGCACATGATGCCAGGGTCAAAAAACTGAAAGGAAAACAGGCAAAGGGAATCCCGGCCAAAAAGCCCAGGGAATACTTCAAAATCTCCTATGACAAGGAGGGACATCCGAAGGTTTCAACACTTGTTGATGTGGATCCCTATAACCTGGAAGAGAGATATGAGATGCTCATGAGGGAAGTGTGATATTATGGCTGATGAAAAGAAAATGGACCTTGACGGCGACAGCTACGAAGAGACCACCGTAACTGACGAGAGCGGAGACGGAACCTATGACACCGTCACAAGCGACATGGACAGTGACGGCCTGGACGATGCCGTCGCTTCAGACACAAGCGGAGATGAAATCATAGACACCGTCGGCGTGGACACCGATGCAGACATGGAACTTGATTATGTTGAAGCAGACAGCGATGATGACGGATATGCAGATTTTGCGGCTACAGACACAATAGGTGACGGCAATCCCGATGCATTCGCTTTTGACAGCGACAGCAACGGCTATTATGATTCCATGGAAGTTGACACTGACGGAGATTTAAACACAGATTTCGGCATTTATGACAGCGATGAAGACGGATATGCAGACTTTGCAGCGGCAGACAGTGACAGTGATGGAAATCCTGATGCCATTGCATATGACAGTGATGAAGACGGATATGCAGACTTTGCAGCAGCAGACACCGACGGTGATGACAATGCTGATGCATATGTCGCTGACAGTGATGAAGACGGTGAAATCGATGAAATAGCTTTCGATGATGACGGCGACGGAGACATAGATTTCTACGATGACCTTGACGATGATGATCTCTTCGATGATTTCTCAGACGATGATCTGATTGACGACGATTTCCTGTAAAAAGTGCTGAATAATTAGAAATGATTATTTTCACTTATTTTGATGAGTGAGAAGAAATCAGACTACATTAACTGATCATGTGGAGTATGATGCACTATTTTAAAAAAAAGAAATAGAAAGGAGTTAATCCCTATTTTATAAAGTAAATGTAGATTAGGAGAAATTGTTTGTATTTCATCAATATAATCTACAAAAACTTATTAATTTTATTCAATCCCACCATCCCTTGTTTAATAAAGGATTGTAGTTATAAGTTCTATATGTATAGATATAAAAATAAGTATATATGTTGCTTCCGCGGTACTTAATTTTATATGAAAGGCTGTCTTCACCTAATGGATTCCAGTGATTCATTTTTATACTATTAGCGATTTTAGCCACATGTTTACTTAATTTTTTACCTCGTTTATTAAGTAATTTTTTAAATTTTTTATAATTTTTCCAGGCTTTTTTATTTTTCTTTGATGGCTTATAGTCCTTAATATAAAATTTTTTATATTTTTTAGGAATTACGAGTTTGCCTAAATAAAATGTCTTATATTCTGTTTGACTTTGAGTCATTTGAGGATCTTGTGCGAAAGGCGAATCATTTAATAAAGTATTATCCCCGCTAACAGAAATTACAGCATCGATGTCTTTTAAGTTTAAAAGTTCACCATTATCTTCACTAACAGAAATTATCCCATCACTGTCCTGTGAACTTAAAACTCCACTCTCATTTTCACAAACTGAAATAAACCCATCACTGTCCTGTGAGCTTAAAGGCTCAGTGTCATTTTCACAAACTGAAATAATCCCATCACTGTCCTGTGAGCTTAAAGGTTCGCTATCATTTTCGCCAATGGAGATTATTTCGTTATTGTATTCTATCACTGAAATTTCATCATTTTGCTCAAAAGACATGAATTCATCGGTCGAATTGTCTTCTATTGCACTGACAGCACCAATTCCGATCAGCAGGATCAAAGTGCCGATTAAGATTTTTAATATTGTTTTATTCAATTTTATTCCCCACTTATAATATATTATTTATATATTAACCTATTATATATAAAATTTTACTGATTAATCTAAATATGATTATAATGATTAAGAATTTCGGTATTATGATAATATACTGACTTTACCACCCAATCTGGCAGTGATGATTTGATAAAATTTATCCAATGCCAAAAATAAATATAGTTAACATGACTTTCCTAAACGAAAACGCAAACATAAGGCAGTTCGG
>Ga0256407_10013304_pt1 | contig 11023 bp, 7 predicted proteins | sample RumenRJG_04DNA_FD_193489 | JGI IMG/M metagenome (GOLD analysis project Ga0256407, IMG submission 193489) | Bovine rumen microbial communities from Lethbridge, Alberta, Canada - RJG_04 | ecosystem: Host-associated > Mammals > Digestive system > Stomach > Rumen | place: Canada: Alberta | collected... | reverse complement strand
TCTTGCTTACCATTCCATGTATTTTTATCACTGGCTGTAACCACTTTATTCGTTGTTCCATCTTTAATAACATCCGCGCTTAATTTTGAACTTGATGTTATCGCATTTTGTTTAGCATTCCAAGAATATTTTTCACCTGTCGTTACCAATGATGTCGTTGTCCCTCCGCTTGCCGCCGTTTCACTTTTTAATGGTATATCTTCTTTAACTAAAGCTCTAAAACTCGGAGCAGCAATAGATCCTGAAGTAGGTCCTGCCAACACATAATTCTTTGTTGTATTTGTAAATGCATTTTGCTTATTATCTAATGCATTTTTTATCGCACTTTGTGTAACTGAACCATCTGTATTTGTTCCGGTTACATTATCATATAATTTCATCGTTCCGGGTGTACTGCCTGCTAATGCCATCTTTATTCCTGATGCAGTTACACTTAATCCGTTTGCATTACTACTGTCTATTACCGCTTTTATTACTTTATTATCTATTTCCACACCATTACTTGCTGTATATGATATTGCCTCTATCGCACTTTTTATTGCTTTTTGGGTAACCGATCCATCTTCATTTGAGCTTGTTATATTATCATATAATTTCATCGTTCCGGGTGTACTGCCTGCTAATGCCATCTTTATTCCTGATGCAGTTACACTTAATCCGTTTGCATTACTACTGTCTATTACCGCTTTTATTACTTTATTATCTATTTCCACACCATTACTTGCTGTATATGATATTGCCTCTATCGCACTTTTTATTGCTTTTTGGGTAACCGATCCATCTTCATTCGAGTTTGTTATATTATCATATAATTTCATCGTTCCGGGTGTACTGCCTGCTAATGCCATCTTTATTTTTCCTTTATCAGCTCCTGTAGTACCTATAGATAACCCATTTCCTACACTTACTTTCACTACGCCTAAAGAATTTTCTGTTGCAGGATCTATTGTAATTTGATTACTATTATCTATTTTTAAACCTGCATTTGTATCTAACTGAACTTTTAATATGGAATCAGAACTAATGTCTGATGACAAACCTGTATTACTATTTGCTAATTTTATACCACCTAATGTACCTATTGAAGCTGTTGCTATACCTAAAGATCCAGGAGAAATCCAACCTTGTTCGGTATTGCTTGTCATCCCCCAAACATAACCGTTAGTTGAATTTGTGGACATTTCTTTAGCTTTTTCCGCATAATTTGCTGTAGCAACATTTATTGCATATATGTTTGTCGGAGAAAAATTTCCATCCACCAACTTCATTCCGTTGACAGGATCCAAAACCAATGAATATGTAGAACTTGAAGAATAAAAAGCTGTCGGTACGGAAGATATAGCTCTTGAAACAGATTCAACACCGTTTGCTTCTACCGTAAAAGAACATGGACCGTTAAAATTTATATTTTTTCCGCTAAAATTAAAATCCGCATTATATAAACCGTCCGAATCCAAATTAACTTCAACGGTATCTGAAAACTTTTGACTATCTTTATCCGTTATGGTTAACTTTACATTTTTAGAACCTGTTATAGGTTGGCCGGAATCTGTTGTTAATTTTCCTTGGACATTAATTTTTTTTGGAATATTATCTGTTACATCTGCACAGACAACATTCGCACTTATAAAAAGAGCTAAACTAAACAACAACCCTTTAAAAAATAAATTTTTCATTATATTCTCCATATATTTACTTTAACGGCTTAGCACAATTTACACAGAATCTTAACTTTTTACCTTTCGGTGCCGTATTAACATAGCCGCAATTTAAACAAACTATTACTTCCTGTTCCGCACCGCCATCATCTTCAACAACTTCTTCTTTAGGTTCTTCTTGTTTTTTTACTTTCTTAGTAGCAGCCGGTTTATATTCGTCTTCATCATTATTACTCTTACTGCCTATACTTGGTATTGAACTGTTTATTTTCAAACCGCCTGTTTGTTCTTTAGGAGTTTCTTCAGGTTCGTCTTTCTTTGTAACATTCATAACAACATCCATAGAATTCTTTCTGCCTGAAAGCAAATCTACTGAACAAATTTTTTCATCGTGTCCGGTTGCAACAATCTTAAAGTCGTATTTTCCGGGTTTGAACTTAGACTCAAATACTCCGTTAGAATTTGTTCTTCCTATAGCTTTGTTATTTAACCAAATATATGCATTTCCTAACGGTTTATCTTTGTTACTTGATTTAATATTTAATTTTAAAGATACCTTATTATATTCCAATTCACCGACAACAGAACTGGTATTATTGATATCAACATTGTACAATTGAACACTCTTATATTCATCATCTCCATAAAATAACACATTATAAACATCTACAGGCAAAGGCACTCTAATAGGCTTAGATGTAGATATTTCTTTTATAACACTGTAATTTTTATTAAATATTTTAACTTTTGTTAAAAATACATCACTTGCATTATCTCTGCATTTTACTTTAAAAGATATTATTTTGTTCATCTTAACAAACATTTCTTGTTTTGATTTCGAATCGATAGTAAGTTCTTTTATTGCTTCTCCGTATCTTGCACTCGGATCAAGCAATCTTACTTCATAATTACCCGGTTTAAACATTGTATTTAAAGGAGTTTCTCCTCTCGGTTGATTTTCACCGTGAACATGAACCATCATTCCTTGAGGATCCGAAATAATTCTTACCTTTTTGAACAAATCTCCCTGTAAACTGAATATATTTTCTCCGTCAATATTTTTAAGTTCACAAAGCCAGAATTTTCTATCAACACCGGCAAACATATCTTCTATTGTTGTTTTTGTAAAATCAATATTACAATGACCGGCTTTAGCATCTTTTGAATTTGAACCTAAATCTTCAAAACCGTCCAAGGATAATCTCAATGTATGAGGACCTGCCAACAACTGAACTTTGCAAGGAGTTTGTCCGAATTTGTTACCATCAACATAAACACCGGCACCTTTAGGGTTAGAATCAACATTAAGAACAAAATCAAACATAATTTCGATTTTTTCTTTTCTGACTTTTTTGGATTTATCACTTTGTTCTATTTGAACAACTCTTTGAACAGGTCTGAAACCTTCTTTTAAAGCTGTAACTATATAAGTTCTCGGAGTAACTTTTCTAATAGGTATAGGCGTATTTGATGCAACATTATTCAATATAACATCGCCTTCTTTTGTTTTCATACTTACAACCGCGCCTGCAGGAATTGTTGTTATAACAACATCAGGAGGATATATTTTTGAATACATTTCCTTTCCAAAAGGAGTAAGTTGAAGAACAAAAACATCCAAAGCACCGAAAATAAACAATGCTAACAATATTGCAAGAAATATTCTAATAACATCTTTCTTTATATCATCAAATTTTTTGAAAAGCCAATCTCCCACTTCTTCAAAAACAGTTTTACCTTTTGCCTCTCCTTCAGGTTGTTGACTTCCGCCGCCCATATTATTAAACTGTTGCTGTTGTTGGGGCATTGCATTTGGCATACCCATACCGGCAGAAGCTCCCGCCATAGCCGCACCCATTGCAGGATTATTATCACTTGAAATATGCTGTCCTACAATAAAATCGTTACATAAAACCTTAAATATTTTAGGATTTTTTTCTATCTCACCTATATCGAGATTTTTAACATTTTCTATTAATTTCTCGGATTTAGCCAATGCCTCTTTTGCCATCTTAAAGATAAAATCAGAAAGTTCAACGGTAAGTTCATCCGTTTCAACACCTTTAAGAACTCTTCTTATATCTCTGTACATTTCAATAGCTCTTTCATATCTTGCATCTCTGTCTTTTTCAAGAGCTTTTGCTATAATGTCTCCGAGTTCAGGCGGAGTATTAGGATCTATCAAAACCGATGACGGCTCAAATTTTTGGCCCAAAACCTGATTCTTTATTTCTTCATTTGTTCCCTGATACAATTGTTTACCGGTCAACATTTCATAGAACAAAACACCTATTGAAAATATATCCGTTCTGTGATCTATATCCTGTTGACCCTTTATTTGTTCAGGTGACATGTAAGGATATTTACCGGTTATAACTTTTTGCGGAATAGAATCTTTTATTTCATCGGCCGTTTTTGCGATACCGAAATCACTGAGCTTAACATTTCCGTCGAAAGACAAAAGAACATTTCCGGGTGAAATATCTCTGTACACAATTCCGTAAGCATTACCGGTAATAGAATCTCTTGCTATTCTGTTGGCATAATCTATTGCCTTTAAAACATTCATACATATCAATGCAGAAAGTTTCCAAGGTATAACGGTTTTCATATCGTTGCATTTATGTATAAGGTTTTCAAGATCTATACCTCTTACATAATCAAGAACAACATAAAAAGAACCGTTGCTTCCCTGCCAAAAATGTTGAACTCTTACTATGTTATCATGAATAATATTTTTTGCGATTAATGCTTCTTTATAGAACATCTCAACGAATTTAGGTTGAGCATATTCCGGAAGGAGCTCCTTTATTGCTATAAAATTTCTTAAACTGAAATCATATGCCTGCCATACAATACCAAAACCGCCGACACCGAGTTTTTTTACAGTAACATACTGTTTATTTATAAAAAGCCCAAGTTCCAACGAACCTTGGTTTTGTTGTTCATTGCCGCTCATCATTGCTCCTAAAATTTAGTAAACTGTTATAACAATTATACCACATTAAATTAATAAAAACAATAATTATTTTTTACTTTTTTATATCAAAAACAAACAAATTTTTACTTATCTTCATTTTGTAAATTTTCACTGACAATTTCTTCATTTGAATTTTGAACCGTATTTTCGTTATTATCAACAGAGTTGTTTTCAGATGAAGAATTGTTATTTTCATTGGAATTATCAAAATCTAAATCAGTTGCTTTTTCGGTATTTTCATCAGGACTTGTTTGCTGTTCTTCAACATTGTTATCATTTTTACTTACAGTTTCATCAGGACTATTTTCTTGTTTATTCTCAACTGCATTTTCTTCAACAGTTTTGTTTACATTTTCTTGTATACTTTCCTGCTGTTGTAAAACCGCACCGTTTTCTTCACTATTTTCAAAAGGAAGTTCCTGTACTTTTTCCGAAGAACCGGTAACGGCTTCTGCATTTTCTATTATAGGAAGTTCACTTAAATGACTTAAACCGAAATGTCTTAAAAATTCCTGAGTTGTTCCGTAAAGCAAAGGTCTTCCCAAACTTTCTTTTCTGCCTACTATTTTTACAAATTTTCTATCAGTTAAAGTATCCAAAACACCACCGCAATCCACTCCTCTGATATTATCTATTTCAGCTCTTGTTATCGGCTGTTTATATGCAATTATTGCAAGAACTTCCATCGCGGAAGGTGACAATTTTAAAATTGTTTTTTCTTTCAATAATTTTTTTATCCACGGAGAATATTGCGGTTTTGTTGCAAATGTCCAACCGTCGGCAACGAATTTCAATTCAAAAGCTAAATTCAATTGATTATATTCTTCCTGCATTTGTTTTAAAATATCTTCCAATTTATCGTTTTCCGACAAATCTTCTTTTATAACTGCTTTAATTTCTCTTGTAAGAAGCGGTTTATCGGAAACAAACAATAAAGCTTCTATAACTTTTTTTAATTCGTTAATTTCCATTTATATCCTCATTATTCTCATTTTTTTGAGAATCAATTTTTTCGGCTTCAAGTTCCAAAGGTTCAGGTTGTATTTGAGTTTCTTGTGTTTCCTCTGCAATATTATCATTTTGAATATTCAAATCAAGTTCATCTTTTTCCTGTGTTTCTTCCTGCTCGTTATTATAAACTCTGTATAACCTAATATCTTCAAACAATTCCGACTGTTTTGCAACAATCTGTTTATTTTTTACAAGTTCAAGTAATGCCATAAAAGAAACAACCATTGCCGTTCTTGACGGTTGCAATTTTACTATTTCGCTAAAAGATAAAAATTGTCTGCCTTCCAACAAATCAAGAATTTCCCTGATTTTAACTTCGATGGGAATCTCTTTATACATTATCTCTCTTACTTCTTCAGGAAGAGTTCGTAATGCCTCTTGAAAAGCTTTAACCAAATCAAAAATCGTAGCATCTATTTGATAATCCTGTTCATCTATAACAGGATGCGGTCTGTAATATGTTTGCGAATATTGCTGTTCCTTATTTGAAAGAATTTTAGATACTTCTTTATATTTTTGATATTCAAGCAATTTGGCTTTTATTTTGTTAAGTTCCGTATCGGCATCAACAGCATCCTTTTCGTTATCGGGATGAAGCATTTTTGCTTTTATTTGCATAAGAGTTGCAGCCATTACCAAAAAATCTCCGGCAATGTCCAAATCCAAACTTTTCATCGTATCCAAATATGCCATATATTCGGATGTTATTTCCGATATTTGAATTTCTTCTATTTCAAGATCCGTTTTTCTAACCAAACTCAAAAGCAAATCCAACGGGCCTTCGTAAGTATCTAAATGAACATCATATTCCGTATTCATAACTTTATAGTTTTACTGCCTCTCTTATTTCTTTCATCGTTTGACTTGCAACCGCTTCGGCTTTTAAAGCACCTTCTTTTAAAATATCTTCAACATATTTTTTATTATTTGCAAGTTCTTGTCTTTTTTTAAGTATAGGTCTTGAAAATTCACATATCATTTCCGTTAACTCTTTCTTGCATTTTACACAACCTATACAACCGTTGATGCATTCTTGTTTTCTTGTTTGTGCATTTTTATTGAAAATTTCATGAAAAGCATAAACAACACAACCGTCAGGATGTCCCGCATCGGTTGCTTTTATTCTTGAAGGATCCGTATACATAGTTCTTACTTTTTTTGCTATATCTTCATCTGTTTCCGCCAACAAAATTGAATTACCGTAAGACTTTGACATTTTCCTTTTATCAAGTCCCGGAACTCTTGCGGTTTTTGTAAGAAGAGCTTGCGGTTCAACCAAAACATCTCCGTAAAAATTATTAAATCTTCTTGTTATTTCTCTTGAAAATTCAAGATGTGCAAGTTGGTCTTCTCCTACAGGAACTTCATTGGCTTTATACAACAAAATATCGGAAGCCATTAAAACAGGATATCCTAAAAATCCGTAATTGTTCAAATCTTTATTTTGTATTTCTTTTAATTGTTCTTTATAAGTAGGACATCTCTGAAGCCAACCTAAAGGTGTAATCATAGATAATATTAAAAACAATTCGCTGTGTTGAGGAACTTCTGATTGTCTGAATATCACCGCTTTTTTTGGATCTATACCAACACTTAACCAATCTATAACCATATCTATAACATTATCTTTTATATTGCTTGTATCGGCATAATCACTTGTTAATGCATGCCAATCCGCAACCATAAAAAAACATTCGTGAGTATCTTGTATTGCCACATAATTTTTTAATGCTCCAAAATAATGACCCAAATGTAATCTGCCCGTAGGTCTCATTCCTGATAAAACTCTTTTTTTTGCCATTTCCCTTTCCTTAAAATTTAACTAAAATTGTTATTATAAAATTTATTATAGGTATTAAAATTTTATCCAATACCCCTATTACCAAAAGACCGAATATTATAAAAAAACCATAAGGTTCCAATTTTGCATATTTATAAGCCAAGCTCTTCGGTAACAGGAAGAAAAAAACTCTTGAACCATCCAAAGGAGGTATAGGAATTAAATTCAAAACCCCTAAAACAACATTAATTACAACAACATATTGCAATATATGATAAACGGATACAAGTACCGACATTTCATTTGTTAAAGTCATTCTTATTATAAACATAAACAAGGCGGCACTTATTGCAAGCAGAAAGTTTGCCGTTACTCCGGCAATAGAAACCAAAATAATATCTCTTTTATAATTTTTAAAAACTCTCGGATTTACAGGCACGGGTTTTGCCCAACCGAAAACAGGAGCATGAACCAACATTAAAAACAAAGGCAAAATTATACTTCCGAAAATATCTATATGAGGAACAGGATTAAGTGTTAATCTGCCTAAAAGTTTTGCTGTATTATCCCCACATCTGTATGCCATATATCCGTGAGCAACCTCATGAATAATTACAGAAAACAATAGAATTGATATTTGTAAAACATATATCATTTAAGCCCCGATTTTATATATAAATATTAATGAATTTTACATAATATTTCAGTATATTGTCAAAGAAGAAAATAACAATTAGCAATTAAAAATCAGCAATCGGCAATTAAAGTAAAAAACAGTAATAAAAATCGTTCATTTTTTTTGATTTACAGCTTCTTGTTCTATGTTATATATTTGCTTATAATTTGTTTTTATTGTATATTGAAAAAATGAATAAAATAAATGAGTTTTCAATTAAAGAATATTTGCAAAAAAAGAACCGAAACATAGATTTTCAAATTTTTGACACAATAGATTCCACAAATATTTATGCAAAAAAAATCGTTAAAAATTTAACAAAAAATACGATTATTATTTCAAACTCTCAAACTAACGGACAAGGTAAATTCGGAAGAACATTTTATTCTCCTGCAAATACCGGATTATACATGACTATAGTTTTAAAAGAAAATATTGAAACATTAAAGGTTTTTTCCATAACATTTTTATGTGCTTTGGCCGTATGCAAAACAATAGAAAAACTAACGGATATAAAACCTAAAATAAAATGGATTAACGATATTTTTATAAACAATAAAAAATGTTGCGGAATATTAACGGAATGTGAAACAAACTTGAAAACCAATATTTCAACGGATATTATTGCAGGAATAGGAATAAATATTAATACCGTTAAATTTCCAAAAGATTTGAAAGATATCGCAATATCCCTTCAACAAAACGATATAAACAAAAATCAAATGACAGCAGAAATTATCAATAATTTTTTTAAGTTTTATAATAACTTAAATATTAAACAAATCATAGAAAAATATAAAAAATATTGTTTTGTTTTAGGAAAAGATATTTGTTACACAAAAGAAAACATTAAATACATTGCAAAAGCAATTGATATAAATGATTTTGGAAATCTGATTATTAAAGATATCAACGGAAATTTACAAACTTTGGAATACGAAGAAATCAAAATTTTATAATATAAAATTCAGGCTACCACAAGAATTTCAGAGGATCCATATTTACACCGTTTTTCTTTACGGTAAAATGAAGATGCGGACCGGTTGATCTTCCGGTTGAACCGCTCTTTGCGATGATTTGACCTTGTCTTACTTTTTGACCTACTTTTACAAGAATTTTAGATAAATGGCCATAATGTGTAATATATCCGTTTTTATGATCTATAAAAACCGCTGTTCCGTAATGACCGACATCCGTACTTGCCACAATAACAACACCGCTTGCCGCCGCTGCAACAGGTGTTCCCGTTTTAACGGCAATATCAAGACCGCCATGTTTACTTATTTTTCCGGTAACAGGATGTTTTCTTGTACCGAAAAAGCTTGATAATCTTCCGTTTAAAGGAGAAACAAACAAATCTCTTAATGCATATTTTTCCTGCATATCCTGATTAAGCAATTCAACTGCCGGTCTTCTTCCGGGAATAAAAATATAACTTACATCCGTTAAATCATCGGGAATTAAATAGTTTGTTTTTCTTAAAACATCTTCTTCTATTTCATACTTTTCGGCAATTGACGACCAAGTATCACCTTCTTGAACAGGATGAAGACTTCCGCCGGAACTCGGAATCAACAATTTTTGGTTTACACTGACATTGTATGTCTTTAACTGCGGATTACATCCTATAATCGTATGAACCGAATAATGTTGCTTCTTTGCTATTTTCCATAAATTATCACCGGGTTTAACTTTATATATAAAAAATCTTATACCTTTTGTTCTAGTTAAAAGGTATGTAATTCTGTTTTCCACGCTATTGATTAATTGTTCTTTGGTATAGTCAGGAAGTTTAACTACCAATGCGGAATTTAAGTTAGCTTGTGCAATTGCATGAACTTTTGTATTTACAAAAGAATATATACAAATTAAACTAATAATAAAAACAGACCATCTGAAAATTATATGTCTCATTTTAAATTATCTTTCTATTGCCAATTTTCCTTTAGTTTTTTTACCGTTTGAATCAACAATATAAATATAAATTCCCGAAGCTACATTGTTACCGTAATTATTTTTTGCATCCCAAACAAACAATCCCGTATCCGTTGAAATTGTCTTATCAAAAACCTTTTCACCGGCAATATTAAATATCTTTATATTCGCACCGTCTTTCACACCTAAGAAAGTTATTCCGGAAGAATCATATCTTGAACCGCTGTTAGGTTTATATGGAACAGGGAACACCGATATTTTGGTTTCATTATTACCGTTTATCAAAGCACTTGTTGACATAAACGATTTTGCATAAACATTCATATATCCCAAATAAGTCGAGCCTTTATAAAAATCCACTTGTTGCATATTATCGGTATAATTATATGCACTATACACAGTTGTTCCGTCACTTTTTTTAGTAACTACATAAGACGGCATATTTGAAAAATACCCGGATTGAAGACTTCCGTTCTGTCTGAAAAAATCTATAAAATGGTATGTATAACTCACTGTTCCGCCGTCATCTGTTTCCATAACAGAACTTGAAGGATCATGATGTGACGAAAAGCTTGACCATGCTTCTTGTGCATTATTTGAATATCCAATATTGGCATCTGACATAGATAAAAATCTTGTCCAAATATCATTCCAATAATAATCATCGGAATTGCTTTCCATTTCATTATAAAAATCTTTAAAATACTCACTATCATAACCAAGATACAACATTGAAGGTGTCATAGGCAACAATTGAATACCTTTTATTTCTCTGTCTTTATGAGATGGTACCCAATGAAGATCATATTTACAAACTCCGCCGAACAATATACCGAAAGAAGTTTTTTTATAACCGGCATTATCAAAAATTTCTTTTACCGCACTATTGCTTCCTGTAACAAAGAAATAATTTTTAATGGCTTGATATTCGCTCGTATATAAATAAAGTCCCAAATCTATATATTCCTGTTTTTGTGTAGCAA
>Ga0256407_10013303_pt1 | contig 11023 bp, 9 predicted proteins | sample RumenRJG_04DNA_FD_193489 | JGI IMG/M metagenome (GOLD analysis project Ga0256407, IMG submission 193489) | Bovine rumen microbial communities from Lethbridge, Alberta, Canada - RJG_04 | ecosystem: Host-associated > Mammals > Digestive system > Stomach > Rumen | place: Canada: Alberta | collected... | reverse complement strand
AATTTTTGATTGGCCGTACGCTCGGCAACTCCGTGTTGAACCTCGACGTCGAAAGCGCCGTGACGGAAGCTCTTGACGAAATCGGCATGACGCTCGAAGAACTCCGCGAACAGGAAGTGGACGCAGGTCTCGGCAACGGCGGTCTTGGCCGTTTGGCAGCTTGCTTCCTCGACTCCATGGCTACGCTCGAGCTCCCGGCAACCGGTATGGGCATCCGTTACGAATACGGTATGTTCAGCCAGAAGATTGTGAACGGCGAACAGGAAGAACAGCCGGATAACTGGCTACGCCTCCCGAACCCGTGGGAAATCGCCCGCCCGGCTAACGCCATCAAGGTGCCGTTCTACGGTTACGTGGTCAGCTGGATGGACGAAAACGGTCGCCTCCGCAACCGCTGGGAAACGAAGGACTACGTGATGGCTCTCCCGTACGACACGCCGATCCCGGGTTACAAGAACAACACTGTGAACAACCTCCGCCTCTGGAGCGCCAAGTCCGCTGACGACTTCGGTCTTAGCTACTTCAACAACGGTGACTACATCGCCGCTGTGCAGGACATGGAACTTTCCGAAACGATTTCCAAGGTCTTGTACCCGAACGACGCTTCCATGAACGGTAAGGAACTCCGCCTCAAGCAGCAGTACTTCCTCTGCTCTGCTTCTTTGCAGGACATCATCAAGCGCTTCAAGAAGCTCCACAACAACGACTGGAAGCTCTTCCCGGAAAAGGTCGCCATCCAGTTGAACGATACGCACCCGGCAATTTCTATCGCCGAAATGATGCGCATCCTCCTCGACATCGAAAACCTCGAATGGGACGAAGCTTGGGACATCGTGACGCACACGTTCGCTTATACGAACCACACGCTTATGCCGGAAGCTCTTGAAAAGTGGCCGGTAAGCTTGTTCGAAAAGCTCTTGCCGCGTCACCTCCAGATCATTTACGAAATCAACGCTCGTTTCCTCCGCATGGTCTCCATGAAGTGGCCTGGCGACAACGCACGTCTCGCCCGCATGAGCCTTATCGAAGAAGGCGGCTGCAAGATGGTCCGCATGGCATACCTCTCCATCGTGGGTTCGTTTGCTGTGAACGGCGTGGCAGCACTCCACTCTGACCTTTTGAAGACGACGCTCTTCAAAGACTTCTACGAACTGTGGCCTGAAAAGTTCAACAACAAGACGAACGGCGTGACGCCGCGTCGCTGGGTCCGCAAGGCTAACCCGGCTATGTCCGAACTCATCACTTCTAAGATTGGCGAATCCTGGGTCAAGGATTTGGACGATTTGAAGAAGCTCGAAAAGTTCGCCAAGGATGCCGATTTCCAGAAGAAATTCATGGAAGTCAAGAAGCAGAACAAGGAACGCCTCGCCAAGTACCTCAAGGCCACGCAGAATGTCGATGTCGACACGAACACGTTCTTCGACGTGCAGGTCAAGCGTATTCACGAATACAAGCGCCAGCTCTTGAACATCCTCCATGCCATCCACCTTTACATCCAGGTGAAGGACGGTAAGGAAATCATGCCGCGCACCATCATGATCGGTGGTAAGTCCGCTCCGGGTTACTGGATGGCTAAGCAGATTATCCGTCTTGCTAACGCTGTGGCTTCTATCATCGACGCGGATCCGGATTGCAAGGGCAAGCTCAAGATGGTGTTCCTCGAGAACTACCGTGTGTCCTTCGCCGAAAAGATCATCCCGGCTGCAGACCTTTCCGAACAGATTTCTACCGCCGGTACCGAAGCTTCGGGTACGGGTAACATGAAGTTTGCTTTGAACGGCGCTCTCACGATTGGTACGCTCGACGGCGCTAACGTGGAAATGAAGGAAGAAGTCGGTGACGACAACATCTTCATCTTTGGTCTCACCGTTGAAGAAGTGACGGACCTCCTCGCTAAGGGTTACCGTCCGCGCGACTTCTACGAGCATGACGACGATCTCCGCCGCGTGATTGACCTCATCGCTTCTGGCTTCTTCAGCCCGGATCATCCGGAAACCTTCAAGCACATTGCAGAAAAGCTCTTGTCGCATGACCCGTACATGCTCTGTGCAGACTTCCGCAGCTATGTGGATATGCAGAAGAAGGTTGCCGATGCTTACCAGGACAAGAAGCACTGGGCAGAAATGGCAATCCTCAACGTCGCTCGCATGGGCAAGTTCAGCTCCGACCGTACCATCAAGCAGTACGCCGAAGAAATTTGGAACGCCAAGCCGTGCAGCATTAAGCTGTAATAAGCATCCAAATCAGGATATAAGAGAGTCCGCGATGAAAGTCGCGGACTTTTTTTGTTCTTAAAAATTTTATTCTAAAAAAGTATATATTTTATGTTAAAAAACCAGGAAAAAATATGACACCCACCGAGATCAAAAAAACAGAAGACGATTTTATATCAAAACTGACAGCGAACGGAGTCAAGTATACATTAAAAGAAACACTTGATATCGGAAACAACATAAAAATCTATTCCATCCGTCCGAGTTACGACACTTACTATTACAAAACCAAGACAACGAAGAAAAGCATCTGTCTGCACTTTACGGTTGGGCATATCAAATCTGACGTCAGTTCACTTTCGGCAAAGGACAACCACGTTTCCGTTTCTTACGTAGTCGATCGTTCCGGCAGAATCTACGAACTTTTCCCCGACACATACTGGAGTTATCACCTTGGCGCCAATGCCGTTGGCAAAAACGAGGTCATGTCAAAGCAATCCATCGGCATCGAAATCAGTAACTACGGTCCTTTGAAGTTATCTGGCGAAAATCTGATGGACGCTTACAACAAAGTCTATTGCAAGTTGTCCGAAACCGAATACTATTACAAGCACAATTACAGGGGATACAACTACTATGCCACTATGACGGACATCCAGACCGAAGCGGTCGCTGCCCTACTCAAGTACCTCGGACGAAAGCACAACATTCCGATGAACTTCAAGAGCAATGACGAGCCTTTTGCAAGCGCCACAGAAGCAGTTTCTTTCAACGGAGTCTTCTACCACACCAACGTGAGAAAAGACAAATTCGACTGGCCGTTCGGCCCGGCATTGAAGGCTGTTATTGCAACATGCAACAACGAATTGCCGAACAAAGTCGAAAGCAAGCCCGATGCAACCAAGACGGCTTCCGTCAATGCAGACTCCAAGCCCGAAACGAAAATTGAAATTCCACCTCAAGAACAACCGACGCCGCAACCCGAGGTGCAACCGACGCCGCAACCAGAAGCTAAGCCCGTCTTCCAATCGATTATAGACAGCATCTCAGGTCTGTTCCGTAAAAAGAAATAGCCTACTGCATTTTTACAGTTTGAAAAATCTGCGGCAATCGTCGCAGATTTTTTATATAGTCTTGATTGTTGCAAGTTTAACGGCGTTTGCGGCGCTTTGCGCGGCTCGCCTACCCCATTCAGAACAGGCGCCCACCATCAGCTTCAAAAAGAATTTGTGTTCATTCTCAAGCGAATCCGAAATATGGATGACCTCGCCATTTTCGTCATGCGGAGCAAGGCTCACTGAGTAATCACATGCCGGAGAACCATTGCCCCCGAATTCCACAGAAATTGTCCGCACATCGATATCGCTATTGCGGTCTACAATAAAGTCGAGTTCAGCCCCAGCATGAGCGCCTTTTACAATGCTTATTTGCATTTGCGCACGGTCTTCATTTTTTGAAATCGTGAACTTTTCCACTTTCAAATCTTCATAGCGGAACATCGAAAGGCAAAGGCTCAAGTCGTGCACTAGCAAATCGAGCGCCACGTTCACATCGCGGCAACGTGCAGAATACTTGTGTTCGCGACGGAATTTCAAACGGAACGACGAATCCGCGGCATTCCCGGCGGCTCCGATTTCATTCATAAAATGTTTGCGGAAATTCAAGAACACCGAATTAAAACATTCCGACTGAGCCACAAATAAAATCACATTATTGCGATTTGCCAAATCCACTAGTTCTTGCGCTTGTTTACCAAGCGTTGCTAGCGGTTTTTCTACAAATACGGAGATTCCACGTTCCAAGCAAAGCTTTGCATACTCGTAATGCGTTGTCGCCGGAGACGCAATCACGGCAAAATCAATCTTCTCGTTCGATACAAATTCATCAACAAGCGAAGCACGCACATTCCCTACGCTATCTAAATCTTCTAAATCAAAAATTTTTAAAAACTGTACGTCGGAATACTCAAAAAACTTGCGATGACGTTCGCCCATAGTGCCATTGCCAAACAGCACAGCCTTGTAATCTCTTCTCATGGAATTTCTACTCTTTCGGTTCAGAGTACTTTGTACTCTTTTCCATGTACATTCGCTTATCCGCAATTTCCATAGCCTGCATAAAGTTGAGCGATGGCGACGGAATTTCGCAAGAACCCAAAGAAACGCAAATCGGCTTGCCCTTCAAAAGCAACGCACGAGAAACTTCATTCATGTTATCGATATATTTTTTGCATTCATCTTGCGTCGTATTCGGGAGCACAAGAAAGAACTCGTCACCACCCACGCGAAACATCATTGCTTTTTCCGGGAGCACCACGCGGAACAGCGATGCCGTCAGGCGAATCAGTTCATCACCGATGGCATGTCCGTACGTATCGTTCGTTTTCTTTAGACCGTCGCAGTCCGCAGAAATCACGCACATCGGGCACATCTCTGGCTTTACAGGACTCGAAACCCACTCTTCGAAATAATTACGGTTGTACAAGCCCGTGAGCATGTCGGTGTGGGCATACTTTTCGAGTTTCTTTTCGAGCAAGACTTTTTCGGTCACATTGTTGATAAGACCGACAATACCAATAATATTGCCATCGTCATCGCGAACCGGATTCTTGATGAGTTCCAAAAATTCAGTCACGCCATCCTGATTGATTTCAATGACGTACTGCGTTCCCTTGCCTGTACGGAGAATTTCGCGATCCTGTTCCATCGCGAGTTTTGCATTTTCCTTATCCTTGCGGATATCCAGGTCGGTCTTGCCAGCAATATCCCACGAAGGATCCTCGGCACCTTGAAGGTGGCGCCAGTAATGCGTCGAAAAAACGTAGCGGCATTCGGTGTCCTTGAAGAAAATATTCGATGGAATCTCTTTCAAGATTTTCTTGAACAAGTCATAGTCAATCTTCATTACGTCCATAGAATACTCCTTCTCCACCAAAGCACCATACAACTACACTTTTTTAATTTAGCTTTCACTTACAACTATTGCAACCGGTACCCTCAAAGATTTATATTTGAAATTGGAATATTCAAGGGGTTTAAACCCGCTTTTGAGGAATTTATGGACATCAAAAAGACTAATGCCGCCCGCATTTTGGACAGGCAGAAGATTCAATACGAACTAATCCCATACAAGGTTGATGAAAACGACCTTGGCGCACAGCACGTGGCCGACAGCCTGGGCGAAGATATCAACCAGGTTTTCAAGACGATTCTCGTGCATGGAGACAAGATTGGTTACCTTATTTGCGTTGTTCCAGGCAATCTCGAAGTGGACTTGAAGGGCGCCGCCAAAGTAAGCGGCAACAAGAAAATCGACACCGTCCCGCTCAAGGATTTGACTCCGCTGACGGGTTACATTCGTGGCGGTTGCAGCCCACTCGGACTCAAAAAGAACTACCCCATTTTCATTCACGAAACAGCGATGCAGTTCCCGTACATTTACGTGAGCGCAGGCGAACGTGGTTTGCAGTTGAAAGTGGCGCCGGCGGATTTGGTCAAGGCAACGCGAGCAACGGTTGGCGTGATTGCACGTGTCCACCCGGAAGATCCGGACGCAAAGTAATTAGAAAAGTAAGGGGTTGGTTTTATGGTTTATAAGTTCATCGCCGCAGTGGGAATCGTCGCTTTGGCAGCATGTTCCGATGATGCGTCACCCAGTTTCGCGGAACCCGCCGAAAGTTCCGCGGAGTCCTCCTCATCCGTCATTCTGAGTGGCGACAGCCGCGATGATTCGGCAGGCTCATCAACCAAATCCAGTGACTCTAGGAAATCCTCAAGCAGCGCGGCAGGTCAATCTTCGAGCAGTTCCGAAACGGTTTCCTCAAGCAGCTCGGAAACAACGTCTTCGAGCAGCGCAGAACCCGCCGCAGAATACCTCTGGCATGATGAATTCGACGGCGAGACAATTGACACAAGCAAATGGACTTTCGAAATCGGAACGGGCGCAAGCGGCTGGGGCAACAACGAATGGGAATACTACACCGACCGCAAGGAAAACGCCTACATCAAGGACGGCGTCTTGCACATCCGCGCCCAGAAAGAAGACTACGAAGGTCAAAAGTACACCTCCGCCCGCATGCTCACCAAAGGCAAATTTTCGTTCAAGTACGGCACCGTAGAAGCGCGCATCGCGCTCCCGACTGGCAAGGGAATCTGGCCTGCATTCTGGATGCTCGGAGAGAATTTCGACACTGTCGGATGGCCCGCCTGCGGCGAAATTGACATCATCGAAGCGGTCAATATAGAAAACAAAATCTACGGCACAAACCATTGGGCGAACGGCGCCGAATACGCGACCTACGGCAATAACACCGGCGATTACCGCAATCAGAAATTTGAACTCGACATTACACAGTTCCACACGTACAAATTCACGTGGGACGAGAAATACATTCGCATGTTCGTCGATGACTTCATGTACCACGAGATTCTAATTGAAGGCAACGAAGGCGATACCGAGGAATTCCACAAGCCATTCTTCTTCTTGCTGAACGTCGCCGTGGCAGGCAACTGGCCTGGTTTTGAAGTAGACGATTCGCAGTTCCCGAACGAAATGCTCGTCGATTACATTAGAGTTAGCAAGTAAATTGCACTTGCTTTATTTCGGACGGTGCAATAAAGCCATCGTTCTTGATGCAATAAGCATAGCGGTAGCCGTCGTGCAAGTTGATTTCTCGGAATGAATATTCCGGGCGCTTGCCGTCGTGAAATAGAGTCACATTCTCGAGTTCGTCCATGTGCAGCGCAAACATGTCCGGCATAAGCGACAGGCCTCGGCCTGTCACTTTCATATAACATTCCTTGAGCGTCCACAGTCTGTAAAACGCCTCGGACTGCGCTTCGAGCGTTTCGAAATGTTTGATCCATGCGGATTCTTCGGGCTTGAAAAATCGCTCAGCAAGTCTGCCACGGTCGCCCTTGATGATTTCCACATCGCAGCCAACCTCGAATGGCGAAATCACGCACATCACGCGTTCGCCCGAATGCGACAAGTTAAAATGCACTTCCGGGAAATCTTTCAAATACGGCTTGCCATTTTCGCCATACGCAATATGATTGTCCGCGCCTTCAAACCCTGCATCGCGACAAGCCTGCTTAAGCAAAAGGCCAACGCCGAGTGATTGCATTTTCCCTTTAGGGAACTTAAACGACATTGCCTTTTTTTGACGATATTCGGGAACTTGCCCCAAAAAACGCTCAAAAACGGACGTTTCTTTCAACGCAGAAATATTGGCAATATATACTCGGGTCGTCACAATCACAAAAAAAAATATAAAAATCTAACTTTCTACCATTTATTTATATAGTTTAAAAAGAGCACAATTAAGCAAGGAGAAATTTTATGGCAAAATACAAATGCGAAGCCTGTGGCTATATCTACGACCCCGCTGTAGGCGATCCGGACAACGGCATTGCGCCGGGTACAGCTTTTGAAGACCTTCCGGATGATTGGACCTGCCCCATTTGCGGTGTCGGCAAGGACATGTTCGTCAAGGAAGAATAAAATTATCGCCAGGAGCAATACGCATCCTGGCATTTTTCTAAGCAATTTTATCGTCAACGTCTACGTCGGTCGTGTCCCGTGGATTCGTAATACGATTTTTTGTCTTCGTACATGCGGGCGTCAATAATTTCCATAATTTCATCAACGCTATTTTTCCGCATGTTGAAAATACCGAGCCCAATTGATGCAGACAACTTATACTTCTTTTTATTTTTGCTATTAAATTTATTCAAGTTTTCCTTAATCTGAATCCGGCATTCATCACATTCATTTTCGCGATCCGTATTCAAGACAACCACAAATTCATCGCCCGCATAACGGATAACAGTTCCCCGTGCGCCAATCGTTTCGTTCAAGACGTCGGCCATCGATACCAAGGCATCATCACCTTCTGAATGACCAAAGTTATCATTAATCCCCTTGAATCCATTCATATCAATCATCATTATTGCAAGTTTCGGGCGCACCATCAGTTCGCGCGAAATTCGATCCAAATAGTAACGATTGAACAGGCCTGTAAGTTTATCCAGAAAAATATTTTCATTTTGCAAGGCAAGAACCATACTCGTAAAGCCAACCGCAATCCCTACCCAGATGGTTGAAATACCATAGAAATAATATTGCAGACAAACACAAAAAAATATTGGCCACATAAAGTGGATCACGGGGAAAAAGCGGGAACCGCCACTGCGCGCTTTTGCAATCAAGTAAACAAGAACACCATCCGCGATGAACACCGCCTCCCAAAAATTCACAAGAGCAAACAACGGACCTCGCGAGTATTGATTGTTTTCACTGATATCAAATACAAGCGGGTCATAGAAATTGTAAATCAGCAACACTAAAATAATTGAGACAACAGTTGTCAGGAACACCCTTTGTGGTTTCGAGAGTCTCCCGTTTAAATGCAGCGAGACAATCATCACCCAAAGCGGCCCGATAAATAAATCCGCAAGATACAGAACAAAATTGGAAATGTAACTTACGATCCTTAAACCATCACCAGTATGGCCATCCACTGTAAAAGTAAGCGCATCCACAATACAAGCAGTCACGATGAGAACCATAATTGCAAACAAAATCCTATTTTCATTGTTTTTGTTTTGCAACTTCCAGGAACTGCTCAGCACAATGCCGAGAATCAGGAAGATCCCCAGCATATCCGAAATGTAGACTTGAGAGAGACAAACTTCGTGCATTGGACACCCCACCAGACAGCTATAAAAAACTTACAATATTTTTGGCGAGATAGTATTGCAAAAACGCAAAAAACGCAGGCTCACGAGGAACCTGCGTTAGCGAATAGTATTCGGTAATCGACTAGCGCACAACCTTGCGGTCATCGGCAGTCCTGTCGATGAATGCCTGGACACTCATCTGGCCCTTGTCGCCATCCTTACGCTTACGGACAGAAACAAGCCCTTCTGCAGCTTCCTTTTCGCCTACAATGAGGAGATACGGGACCTTCTGGAGTTCGCACTGGCGGATCTTGTAACCCAGCTTTTCGTTGGATTCGTCGATTTCAGTACGCACGCCGGCAGCCACGAGTTCGTCCTGCACCTTCTTGGCGTAGTCCACGAACTTTTCAGAAATCGGGAGCACGCGAGCCTGCACCGGAGCAAGCCACAGCGGGAAGTCGCCCATAAATTCTTCAATCAAAATGCCGAGGAAGCGTTCGATGGAACCGACAGCAGCACGGTGCAACATCACCGGAATGTGCTTCTGGTTGTCCTTGCCGACATATTCAGCACCAAGGCGCTGCGGCAAGTTGAAGTCCACCTGAATCGTACCGCACTGCCAATCACGACCGAGGGAGTCCTTCAGCGTGAATTCGAGCTTAGGGCCGTAGAAGGCGCCTTCACCCGGGTTCAGCACGTAGTCGAGGCCAGCAAGCTTTGTTGCTTCGGCGAGAGCGGCTTCAGCCTTATCCCAAATTTCGTCGGAACCCACGCGCTTTTCCGGGCGGGTCGAGAACTTCACCTTCACATCGTCAAATCCGAAGTCGTGGTAGATTTCCTTGACCAAGTGGCAGAAGTCAGCCACTTCGCTTGCAATCTGGTCTTCGGTGCAGAAAATATGAGCATCGTCCTGCACAAAGCCACGCACGCGCATAAGGCCGTGCATCGTACCGGCAGGTTCGTAACGATGGCACTTACCGAATTCGGCAAGGCGCATCGGGAGGTCACGCCAGCTGCGGAGCTGAGAATTGAAAATCAAGATGTGGCACGGGCAGTTCATCGGCTTCACAGCCATTTCGACATCGCCTGCCATCGTCTTGAACATGTTTTCGTTGTACTTGTCAGCGTGTCCGGACTTGAGCCAAAGAACCTTGTTCACAATTTCCGGAGTGATCACTTCGAGGTAGCCGCGATGGTCGATTTTGCCACGGATGTAATCCTTGAGGGCGTTCACCATCTTGGTGCCCTTCGGGTGCCAGAACACCATGCCAGGAGAATGGTCTTCGATGTGGTAGAGGTCCATTTCCTTGCCGATCTTGCGGTGGTCGCGCTTGGCGGCTTCTTCGAGCAACTTCACGTAAGTTTCGAGACCTTCCTTGTCAGCAAAGCAGGTACCGTAAACACGAGTGAGCTGGTCGCTCTTCTGGTCGCCGTGCCAGTAAGCACCGGAAATCGAAAGCACCTTGAAAGCCTTAAGCTTGCCCGTAGAAGGCACGTGAGGACCGGCACAGAGGTCTTCCCAGTTCTTGCCCGGTTCGCCCGTTACATAAAAACTCAACTTGCCATCCGAACCTTCGCGAGCGAGAGCACGTTCAGCGTTATCGTGCTTGTACTTGTCGCCTTCCGTGCGAGCGAGGCCTTCTTCGGCGCTAACTTCGCAACGAGTGAACGGACGGTCTTCCTTGATGATTTCCTTCATCCGCTTTTCAATCTTCGGGAAGTCTTCTTCCTTGAGCGGAGTAGGTGTCATCAAATCGTAGTAGAAACCCTTGTCGATTGCCGGACCGTAAGCGAGCTTTGTGCCCGGGAACAAGTCGCAGATGGCTTCGGCGAGCACGTGGCTGCAGCTGTGACGGAGGAGCATCAGAGCATCCGGGTCGTCGTTGCTCGGCGTGATGATGCGGATGGAACCGCTTTCGGTGAGCGGACGGGTAAGGTCCAAAACCTTTTCGCCGAGTTTAACGCCAAGAGCCTTGCGTGCGAGGCCTTCAGAAATGCTCTTTGCAATTTCGAGGCCGGTGGTGCCCGATGCTACGGAACGTACGGAGCCATCGGGGAAGGTGAGTTCGATTTGAGACATAAATAATCCTTTTTGTGGGCGGTTCTCGCCCGGTTCCCCAGAAATACGAC
>Ga0256407_10013302_pt1 | contig 11023 bp, 2 predicted proteins | sample RumenRJG_04DNA_FD_193489 | JGI IMG/M metagenome (GOLD analysis project Ga0256407, IMG submission 193489) | Bovine rumen microbial communities from Lethbridge, Alberta, Canada - RJG_04 | ecosystem: Host-associated > Mammals > Digestive system > Stomach > Rumen | place: Canada: Alberta | collected... | reverse complement strand
AATTAATAGGGGATTGGGGATTGGGGATTGGGGATTGGGCCCAATCCCCAATCCCCAATCCCCAATCCCCAATCCCCAATCCCCAATCCCCATTTTATTATTTTATTATAATTATTTATTATTAAAATAAATTTAAATTAATTTTAAATTTTTTTATTAATTAATATAAATATAAATTTAAAATATAATTAGAATAATAATAATTTTATGAATTTAATAGAAGCAATTAAACCATTTCTAGAAAGAATATGCAATATAATCAAAATATTTTTTGCTTATTATTATAATAATGTTTGAATATTAACAAAATATTTAAATGTTTTATTAGTTAAAGCTTTTGCATATTTTAATAGTGCAAAAAAAATCGGAAAATCAAAAACATTCTTTAATTAATTATTTAAATTATTAATTCAAAAATTAAATATTAATTTATATTAAAAATGCAATTTGGAAAAAAAATGAATCAGCCTACGACCCAACAAAATATAGCTCGAACAATAGGTTACGATGTGAAAACATTCACAACAAACATCCGTAATCGTTCTCCATTGCCCAACCCCTCAAATTATTCCCGTCGTAGTCCGATTAAGAAAGATCAACGTTCAATTGATTCAGGAGGGGGTGAAATGATGTATTTAGAACCAAATGATATGAATTATCGTGTCGAAAATATGTCCCAAATTCAGAATAATTATATCATGCGTTCTCCTATCAATCAAACCGAGGAGTTTTTTCCGCAATATCAAGCCGAAATTGAACGAGCTCAATTAGAAACATCTCAACAAATCAGATTTAATAACGCAAATAGAATACCTCAATTTAATTTAGATATCGATAAAAGAAGAGAACGATTATCCCGAAGTCCCAAAACAATAAATATAGGAGAATCAGCAGCAGAAGTCGAATATAATATGCGTTCAGTTCAAGGTATAATGAATCGAAGTCCGAAAATATCTGTGGCGAATAGTCCTTTGGAAAATCAAATTAATGAAAGATCTTATAATATGATGTCATCTGAAGCTGGTAATATATTTTTAGATCCAGATCAACAACGTATTCAACAAGGGAGTTTCATAAGACAAAATGATATTATGGGAAGTCCTGGATATATACAGCAAACATCATATGAAATGAAATCAAGTAATGATTTTAGGAATAATGACCGTGAAATAAGATACGCCATGAACCCACGCGATTTACAAGAACCAAGACCTGGCATATTACAAAAAATGAGTCCGCATGTTAATGTCGATGGTGATAGTGATTCAAACAGTGAAAAGAATGAAAACATTAATCAAATAAAAGATTTAAAAACGCAATTAGATCGAAGAAATGTTGAAGATATGAATATAAGAAACGATGACGGGATTATAGAAGGAAGACAAATACAGAATGAGATGGAAAATTATGAAGATATGGTAAGAACAAGAGAACAAGAAAATATAACTGGAGAAGATGTTAAGAAATTAGTGACGCAATATGTTAGAGCATATGACCCAAGGCGAGACCAAGATGGAAATTTAATAAGTAATAAACAAACAGTGTTATTATCAAAAAAAGATGAAATGTTCAATGATAGATATAAAGTCCTTCAAAAAATGAACAAATTAAGTAATATATTATTAGCCAAAAATAAAAACATATCAACTGAAACCGAACGTTTTAATCGTGGTACATTTACCGAAAAAGCTTTCGATAGGCAAACTTTAAATACAACAGTTATCGGCGGTACTAAACGTACAGTAAAGCGCAAGCCAAAGTTTTTATATGTTTCCTTAGCTATGATAGCCGGTAAAGGTTTAAATACCGAAGATAAAGTGATTTATCGAAAGGATAGATTTTATAAAGGTGGTGTAGTTGATTTAGCCCAGGAAAAATTAGCAAAAAAAGCCAAATTCAAAATAAAGAAAGTAAAAGCGACTGGAAGAGGACATAACACTATAAATCCAAAATATAGAGAAAAGGCGGCTAAAATAGTGCAAGGATGGTGGCGAGAACGAAAACAGAAATATAAAAAAATCTTAGATCAAATAATTAAAATACAAAGTGTTTATAGAGGAAGATTCACTCGAAAATATGTTTATGATATTATATTTATGAGTTATTTAAACCAAAAATTCTTAGATATTATTAATAGGACTTTAGTTAACCATGTTCGACCGAAAGTTTGGGACGAATTTTTCTCACGAAAAAAATTATTAAAAGAAGCTTTAGGAAAACTCTTAGCAAAAAATGATCGAAGATATACCGCTTTAAGAATAAGACCTTATTTCATGCGATGGGATGCTATTGCGAATTTCTTGAAAAGACGAATATTAAAAAGTGAAAAATTAGTAATTAAAAAAGGAGATGATGAACAGAGAAAAAAAATATTAAAGAAATATATGGATGAATGGGTCATGAGAACTAATTTAGAAAAATATATCGGCAAAGCCAAAGATGCCGAAGAAAAAAAGCAGAAATTTTTTGGCACAATTGATTTAATGAATGGTTTAACTAATTTATCGAAAAGAACAGTACAAAAAAATACACAAGAACCTATCAAGAATTATTTACGAAGTTTACTCAGAAATAAATTATTAAAAAAAATATTAGAAAATAAAAAAAGAAATGATTTAAATATAAAACTGAGAAGTTATTTACATAAATGGAAAGACCAAATTAATCAAGGAAAATTCAAAGATTTAAAAACTGATATTTTTGTCAATAATGTCAATCGAGTTCATTCAAGAATGGACAAAATTAAATTAAAATATTATTTTGATAAATGGCGTAAACAAATCCCTCAAGGCAAAAAGATTTTAGCGATAAATGAAGGTGCTGAAATACTTAAAAGATTCGCGTTAAGAACTACTTTCATAGATCCATTAAATGCCTTCGTGGAAAAATGTGATAACGAAAATCAGAAAGAAATGTCACTTAAATTATTAGTAATGAAAAAAAGAAATTTAAAAGATAATTTGCGACATTATTTCAATAGATGGAAAAATAATACTATAAGATTAAATGATAAAGACCACAAAAATGAAATATTCGCAGCTTTATTTAAAAATATAATGAATCATAACGAAAGAAGAATATTATATAAAAGATTTAATCAATGGAGACAAAGACCAAAAGTTGATATACACGGCGAAATGGCCAAATTTACCAATTTGGAAAAGATATTAAAATCAGTAGTAAAAACGACATTAATTGAAGATAAAAAAACATTCTTTGATAATTTGGGAAAAACAAGAGCTGATAGAGCATTAAAAAATGCCGGAGGAAAAATATTAAAGAATTATAACAGAAAAGGAATTAATGAATTAAGACATTATTTTAATAAATGGCGAAAACAAATAAATAAAGATCAAGTACATGAATTAAATCAACAAATAATTAAAAAAGTCTTCATGAAAAAAGATATAATGAATAATAGAAATACTTTATCGAAATATTTGGCAAGATGGCGTTTGTTTGTAAGTGATAACAAAAACTATGACAATTTAGAAAAGCTTAAAAAGGTAAGAAGAGGTGGAGATATTTTATCAAATATATATCATCGAAGACAACGTGATTTAATCACAAGACTGTATCGAAAAATGGGAAAAGATTATCGACCGAAGATAATGAAAGGATTATTTACTAAATTAGATAAACCAAGAAGTACTTTGGCCGAATGCTTTAATCGATGGAGAAGAATTTGCGAAAAACAAAAAGCGACAGAAAATATTTCTTTATTAAAAGGAAAATATTTAAATTTAGGAGTAAAAAATGTCAAAGATAGGACAAATCGAGATTTATTAATGAAACATTTCTTCAAATGGAAAAGAATGTGCAAAAAACCAGAAGAATATTATCCCAAAATTAGTAAAGGATTTAATTTATTATCCCATTACTTCAAAAAAAATTTATGTGATGAGCCATTCAGTCAAATTAAATACCATCGAAATTTCTCAAGACCTTTGACTAAAATATTCAGAAATTATCGAAATCAAAAAGATAGATTAATGAACGGCAAATTAAGAAACTTATTCGGACGATGGCGTAAATTAATCGGAGATCAAAACATAAAAGAATTAAAAACGAATATTATTTACAAAACAAAAAATTATTTAAATAATAATTTAAAAACAAAATTATTATCTAAATATTTCACACGCTGGAAATTATATCGTCGAAAAGGTCTCGATGTTAACTTCACAAAAGGCTTAGATCTTATCACAAATGTTTTCAAAAATAAATCAAGGCAAGATGTATTCGACGCTTATAAATACAAAATAGATATGATATCCAAAGAAAAAGGGGCCGGTGGTCTTGCACGAGTAAGTGAAAAGCGAAAAAAGCATTTATTACATAATGCCCTTTATAGATGGTATCGCGGTGCGATGAATACGGATCCGAATCGAATGAAAAAAATAAAGACAAGATTGCGTCGATTTATAAAAAGAAAAGAAGAAGAGCCGAGAGCAAAGGCATTTTCTATATGGAGAAATAAAGTAAAAATGATGCAATTAAGAGATAAAGATTTATTAAGAGCGAAGAAAATTATATCGAACACTTTGAGAACTAATGATAGGAAAAATTTGAACTTTTGGATGAGCACATGGAAAAAAAAAATTCAATTAATACGAGAAAATTATTTAAAGTCATTATTAGTTAAACAAATTAAATCGTCGCAAATGATGAAAGAGAAAATAAATAACGAATCGAGATTAAGAGCCGCTTTATTAAAATGGAGATCGAAATTAGTCCCTTTAGATTATCTCGAAAGATTAAAACGTATTCGTAAAGGATGTAAATTATTCAAACGAGGTCTCAAGAAAAGAGACGAAAGACAAATTTTTGATAACATTAGTTCATTAGCGAAATATAATTGGAAAAATACTTTACTTAAAAAATTCGTAGAAGAATTAAATCCAAAATTAGCCAAATATCATTTACAAAGATGTATCGATGTTTGGAAAAGTAAATTAGGTGATACGCAAAGAATGAAAAATAAAATACATTTATTATTTGAAGACTATGTTTGGTCTGATAAAGTTCATGAAGGTCTTTTCAGAAAACCTAAAGAAGATATAATTAATTTATTCAAACAACAATCAGACAAAAAGAAAGAAGCCGCGGATAAAATTAGCAATTTTATTAAAAAGATTAATTTAATTAAAGCATATAAACAAAAAATGTTAGCGACATTAAAATTAGACAAAATATTAAAAAATAAAGAAAAGGCTTTGAATGATATTAAAAAAATGCAATTTATTAGATACTATAGACAAGCCCAGAAAATAAAAAACGACGAAAATTCAAAAATAATACAAAAATTCATCAAGGAAAAATTAAGAAGATATTTCGATAAAAGAGACTTAATTAAAAAAGGTGCTAATATATTTAATTTATTCCTTAAGAAAAACATTTTCAGAAATATAAAAGACAAAGCCAAAGATAATTATACCAAAAATGTTTTAAGAAATGGTATAACTCGTCAAGAAAAAGCAAATGAGGAAATGTTGCGAAATGCTTTTAATAAATGGAAAGAGTTAATGCCTTTATTAAGACAAAATGACGCCGCGAATAAAATAACCCTTTTATTAAGAGGAAATCAATCAAAACAAAAAATGAAACGACTTAAATTAAGAATGAGTAAATTAATAAATATATATCAAAATTACGACGATAAAAATAAAAAATTAATGGACTCATTTTTAAAAGATTGGCTTCATCGTGCTTTAATGCTAAAGAACAACGAAAACGCTGAAATAATTCAAAGATTTTGTCGAATGAAACTGGAACAATATAAAGATAATCAAGCTAAAAACAATTTATTAAATTTAATTCAAAAATATCGTGTACATAGATTAGCCAAAGTCTTAGAACGTTCATCGCGAATAATGGGTGGTAAAGGAGAAGTAGTCTTACGTACTTTACAAGATATAATTAAATCGCCATTTAATAAATTAGTAGATAATTTGAAATTTTTATCTAAAGTAAATGCTTTAAAAAAAATACAACCGAAAGTTCATGATAAAATAAAAGAATATTATTTACCGAAAGCTCTTAAGAAATGGAAAGAAAATACTTATGATGTCACTGTAAGACAAACAAAAATATTACAAAAATTCCTCAGAGATCAATATAATAAAAAAATGGAAAGAGATAAATTAAGAAGAGAAACTTTATTATTAGATATTGTTAAAAGACGACAAAGAAATGATTTGTATAAATTGCAATTGCCATTTAATATCTGGAGTAAGAAAGTCAAAATGGAAAAATTAAAATCAAGTATAAATAAAATTCAAAATTCATTTAGATGTCATTTAGCCAAAGAAAAACAAAAGAATTTAGTAACGCAAAATAATTGGAATAAATTACTTAAAAAATCAATCTTGAAAAAAAGTGTTGAAGTTTTAAGAAGTGCTGGTAATTATAAAATTGTTAAAATAAATCAAAATAAAATATTGAATAATATTTTAGATAGAAAAATATTCAATGATGGTCAATCGAAATTAAAAACATATTTCGATAAATGGCGCAGATATAATTTATATACTAATAAATGTGCAAATAGAATTCAAAATGGATTTAGAACATATTTAGCAAACAAAGAAAAAAATAGATTAAAAAGAATAAATGATATATTATTAAGAACAGTATTAAAACATGATAAAACAAATAATGACACTTTGAGAAGCAAATTACGAAAATGGAATAATAAAACCAAATTAATTAATTATGATAGAAACAGTAAAATAATTCAAAACTTCCTAAGACCAAAATTAGCCAAATTAATAAACGATAAAGTAAAAGGCTTCTTCGATGGTTTAACTCATAAAAAATATTTGAAATTACTCTTAACCGCAGGAAAAATGAATAAATTATTACATGCATTAAACCGCCCCTCTCTTCAAAGATTCAGAAATAATTTACAAAAAATAGCAGATAAAAAGAATTTTAATGATAAATTACGAATAATTTCGAATAAAAACAATAATAAAAATAATACTGAGAAATTAAGACGATATTTAAATAAATGGAGAAATATTAAAGATACCTTAGATCAAAAAGAAAATGATAGTGCTTCAATAATACAAAGAGCCTTTTTGAGTTTATTAGCAAGAACTAAAAAAAATAATTTGCAAACTAAAAAAACAATTTTGACCAAATATGTAATACAAAAATATAATATAACAAATAATAAATTATATATATATTTCACTCGTTGGTTAAATAAATCTCGTGTAATGAAAATTAATGATAATGCAAAAGTAATTCAAGGATTTTGTAAAGATATATTAAAAAAATGCAAAGAGAAAAAAGAATTAAATAATAAAATAAAAATAAATAATGGTCTTATTAAATTAATGAAAGCAAAATTCGGTAAGGAATATGTCTTTAATAAAATACTATCCGAAAGAAATCGCAACGTATTCCAAAAATTCAATGATGACTTAAAAAGACATAGATTAAATACTCTTAAGGAATGTTTCGATAAAATCAAACAAAATGCTTTTAATAATAAATTAAAAAACGTTCTTGATGTTCAAGATAATTTCAGAGAAAGAATAATTCGAAAGGTTATTGAAACTTGGAGAGAAAAGGCGAATAAACTCGCGAGAAATTCGAGTGTTAATATCATTATTAAAAATTGGAGAATATATTCGAAACAAAAAAAGAAAGAAAACAGAGAACAAATATTAAAAAATATATTATTAAATTTATTTAATAAAAATGACGATATAAGAAATAAATATTTCAAAAGATGGAAAGATATCGACCAAAAAATAAAAAATGACCAAGCTAAATCAAGAGTCGCAAGATATATCAAAAATCGATTCAAAATTAGCAACGCAAGGAAAAATTGGCTCAAATTATACAAAAATTTAGCTTTGAAAAATAGAAACGAAGATGTCTTTACTTTCGTTAATAAAATAAAGCAATATGCTTTATTAAATAAATTCAAGAATCCTTTCAAGACTTTAGCATTAAGACGATTCATTACAAAAATAAAAGACAACGAAAGAAAAGATAATATATTATTAAAACTAAAAAATATTTTACCAAAAAGAAACGATACAAATAACGAAATACTTTTATCTCAATATGTATCATTATGGCTCGATAAAATTAATAAAATGAAAAATAGAGAAGAAAAACTTAATAAAGCAATGGAAGCCTTAAAGCAAAACCAATTAAAATCAGATATAAATACTTTAACTCAAATTTCATTAATAAAAAAATTAATGCATGATGTACCTTATGCAAGAGCGAAATCCTTTTTCGAAAAATTAAAAGAAATATCAGATAAAAAAAATAAGAACGAAAAATTAGCTGAATCTCTTAAGAACGCAAATGATAATATAAAAGATCAACAAAAGCGACAAGTATTAAATAAAATATTGAAATTATATACATATAAAAAATTAGACGGTATGTGTAACGCTTGCAATGACTATGACAATAAAATATTAAAACCGACATACGGTAAAGAATTATTACAAAAATTATTTTTAAATATGAAAAATAAATCCCAATATAATTACGCTGATAGAATGGAATCGACAAGTAAGCCTACGACGACTAAATTAAGATTTAATAAAAAAGTAATAAAAAATAATAAAATAATCGAAGATAAACAAGCCATAATAAAAAAATGTATACCGAGTTTCGTGTCTTATTTAGACAAAAAAATACAAGAGCGTAATCAAAATACTCTTAATCAAATAAAAAAATCATACGCGTCTAACAAATTCTGCGAATTACTCAAAGCTTTTAGTAATAAAAAAATATTACCGCCAAAAACTGATATTATTAACGAAATGAAACGCGAAGCGAAATATTCCGAAACGAGACCGCAATATCAAATTAAACTCTTCAAATTATTAAGAAAGAAATATATCAGAGAAATATTAACACGCTTAGAAGAACCAAGTCGATTATATAAATTATTTTATTTAGTGAACGTGACTCAAATGCATAAGAAAATAACAAACCAAAGATTCTTTAGAGAACTTATTCGAAAATGGCGTTTCATTGCCTTTACGAAGAAAATGGCAAGAAGGAAATTAGAATTAATGTACAAAAATTTACATGCGTCATATATGCAAATGGCTGACGAAATTTTCGGAGATGATGAAGTCAATCCTTCCGTTATTAAACAGTTCGAAATGTTTGGTAATAATGTCGGTATGTTTACTGCCCAAGAACCCGAAGTAGGAGAAGAAATGAATAAGAAATATTATACTGCGGTGGATAAAAGATATGTGTTTAAAAATGATAGAGAAATAAGTAATGAAATGAGGAAGAGCTATATTCAACAAAAACAACAAATTATTGTGGAAAAAGAAGAAGCGAAAGAAATTGAGGAGTATACATCTTCGGATAAAAAAGGGAAAAATAAAGAAATGAATTCGAGCTTTAGAGATAGTAATAAAAATAAAAATGTGTTTTATAAAAAATATTTCAAGAATGATAATTAATTAATTATTATTAATTGTGATATTGTGATAAATTGAAATAAGTCGGTTCTGCTTTGTTTTTTATTGTTGAATTAATATTTCTTTATTTTATTAGTATTATCTATTATTATTTTATTCTCAAATTAAAATTATTTTTTTAAAATTAATTAATTTCTTTATTTTTATTTATAAAATATTTTAATTATATAATTTCTACTTATATATTTCAATTGGGGATTGGGGATTGGGGATTGGGGATTGGGGATTGGGGATTGGGCCCAATCCCCAATCCCCAATCCCCAATCCCCAATCCCCAATCCCCAATCCCCATTTTAATTTATGAATTCAAGATTTATATAATTTATTAAAAATTTATCTTTATATAAATTTCAAATAAAATATTAAAAACATCTAACAAATAAAAAATAATATAATATAATATAATAAATATTTATTTTCCATTTATCAAACTTAATTGCAATTGTGTATATGATTTAAGATTTAACCAATAACAAAAATGTTGTATTAATTCTATAAGTTCATCTTTATTAAGTCCAAAATAATCATAAGGTTCCATAAAATCAAGTAAAAATTCATTAAACATTTCCGGAATAATTTCTGCATTAAATAATTGACAAAAAGTTTTATTTTCTCCTAATTTAATTATCATTTCTTTTTTAGATTGATTCATACATTCTCGAAATAGTACTAAAAATTTAAGCATAAACCAGAAATATTTTTCATTGACGAATTTATAAAATTCTTTCAAATAAGAAAAGAATACACTATCAATATTATATGATTGTACTTTGATATTAAAATAATTTTCATTATTATCTTTTAATGGTAAATTCATATTCATTCCACTATTATAACATTCTTGCATTAATAAAGGTTCATCTTTATCCCAGTTTTCTTCTATGAAATTATAAAAATCATATTTTTCAATACTTTCTAGTTCATTAAATACAGATTCTTTACATTGTTTAAATATAGTTGTCATATAGTGCTTAATAGTATCTAAATTGATGATTTCTTGTTCTTCTGATATTTTACGATGTTCTTCTCCGAAAAAAAATATATATTTATTTTGCGGATTATTATTACATATATTTTCATTAAGGCATTCTTTCTTAGGTCGTCCTCTTGCTCTTTTTTCACCATTTATACCATATCCATGTTTAGTTTTTCTATGCGTTGTTAAAGCTGGTCCTGATAAATAACATTTATCACAATCTGGACAACGATAATTTCTGTCATTTATTTCATTTTTTCCTCGGCGATGACGCTTAACTTTTTCCATGTTTTGAAAATTCGAATCGGAATTTGGATTTTGAGATGGGTCGATGTACATGGGAAAATTTGGGATTAAATTTTGAACGTTGGAAAAAGGAAGGAGGGTGTATTCTTTTTGGGGATAATATTCTGGAAGAGGTGCTTCTTTATTAGGCTCCATTTTTTTTATTTAATTAAATTTTATTTTAATTAATTTATAAATTTATTTTTTTAAATTGTTTTAAATTTATTTTTAATATTTATTATTTTTATTGTTTCTGTGGGGATTGGGGATTGGGGATTGGGGATTG
>Ga0256407_10013299_pt1 | contig 11024 bp, 4 predicted proteins | sample RumenRJG_04DNA_FD_193489 | JGI IMG/M metagenome (GOLD analysis project Ga0256407, IMG submission 193489) | Bovine rumen microbial communities from Lethbridge, Alberta, Canada - RJG_04 | ecosystem: Host-associated > Mammals > Digestive system > Stomach > Rumen | place: Canada: Alberta | collected... | reverse complement strand
AAGATTAAACATTAAAGATTAAACATTAAAGATTAAACATTAAAGATTAAAGATTAAACATTAAACTTGAAACTTGAAACTTGAAACTTGAAACTTGAAACCTGAAACTTGAAACCAAGAACTTGAAACTTGAAACCTGAAACCAAGAACTTGAAACGAAAAAAGGAGTAGAGGATGAGACGCGTAGATAGACTACGGTCTCGGTCCTTTACTCCTTTTTTCTCAGCAATGCTTAGTTCTTAAAGATACCCAGCTTGCCGTTCCACTTCAGGAACCAGCTGCTCTCGTCGGTGAGAGGTACAGACGTGGTGCCCTTTGTACCGCGACGAGCTTCGATGATCTGCTTCATGGCAGCGGCAGGGTTGGCCTGACGCTTAGCGAAGCGCATGATGTCATAGTAGCGCGTACCCTCGAACGCAAACTCCAGCGCAGACTCTGTGAGCAGGAGTGTATCGACGGCAGCCTGCTGCTCCTTGATGAGCTTAGCACGCTTCACAGGGTCGGTCTCGATGGTGTCGTGAGGCAGCACATAAGTAGTGTCCATAGGTGTGTAACCTGAACCACGCATGTGGATACCAATCTGGTTGTGACCAGCAGCAGATGTCTTGGCCAGATCCAGGTTGTCGCAGACACCATACAGGTTGTTGTCGAAGTTGAACTCAGCCAGGAAGAGTGAGTCCTTCTGAGACATCACGATGGTGTCGTTCTCAGCATCGTAGTTGAAGTAGCGAGACATCACATTAGCCTCGATAGCCTCGTTGCTCAGACCCTCGGCCAGAATCTGGAACGCCATGCGGGGATAGCCGGCACCATTGAGGGCCTCAGCCAAGCGCATATACACCATGGTACGACGGTAGATATGCACGTTACGAGAGTTGTACTTAGAGATGTCCTGCGTATCGATACGCTTGTTGGAAACAGCATCGATGGTATAAGACTGATCGTAATACCATGACAGACGCAGGTCGCCAGACCTGTGTTCATTCAGACCCTTAGGAGCGTAGTAAACACTCAGACCATTGGCAGCCAGCACACAGTTGTTCTGAGCCTCAGAGATATCGAACAGACGCTGAGAAGGCGTTACGCTCACCTTATAGTCATTCAGTTTAGTAGACGTGAAGATGTTACGCAGTTCGCTGTAGTGACCCTCAGCACGGATAGAGTCGCCCGCAATCAGCGAGATCAACTCAGCATTGGCATTCACCGATTCAGAGAAAGAAGCCACATCTGAGTAAACAGTACGGCTGCTCCAGTTGGTCTGACCAGGTGACCAGCAGACACGATTCTCCGTCATAGGATAAGCAGAGAAAGCACCATTGCGCTCGCTGATATACTTATAGTAATTGCGTGCAGCATTCTTATAGTCCTCCACGCTACCCGTCATCGTGGCACGCCAGAGGTAGAGGTCGCCACGAACGATGCTCAAGGGGAAGTAGAGCAGTTTAGACTCCAAACCACGAATCTGACGATAGCCAGGCAGTTCGGTGTTGTAGCGCTCGGGCAGTGTAGCCAGGTCGTTGATGAAATACGTACAGATCTCCTCGATGTTCTTCTTACCGGCACTCTCCGCAATCTCAGCCTGCTCCTTACTGAGCAGCGCCTTGTCGAAGAAAGGCACCTCACCATAGTTGAGCACCAGCTGCAGGTAAGTCCAGGCACGGATAGCCTTGACAGCGCAGTACTCCTTCATGAAGATAATCTCGCCACGGTTGTCGTGCAGCGCCGTATCCACATGTTCGATGAAGTAGTTACAGTTATTGATGACAGCATAGTAGTCGCTAGGCTGATTATACTTATTATCATCGCTGACATTGAACTCATAGATTTCGCGCAGGTCATTGTTAGCCACAGTGGTCAGGTCCACCAAGTCGCCACGCAGTTCACCCAGCAGGACGGTGCGGTCGGCCAGCGCCTGCAACTTTGTGAGGATACCCGTGACAGAATAGATAGAGTCCTCAGCAATATTCAGGTGCTCCTGGTCAGCATAGAGAACATCATCGCTCTCCTGCGTGAAGAAATCCTCACACGAAGTAAGCACGGGAAGAGCCATCATGGCTGCGGCGATGCCGCAGACCATTGATCCAGCCCCTTTACGATATATATTTTTAATATTCATAGTCTATTTATTGCTTAATGAGTAATTAGTAATGAGTAATTAGTAATTACAAGTTGATCTTCACACCAGCCACGATGCTACGGCTCTGGCCCAGGCGGCCCAGGTCGAAGCCCTGACCGATGACACTTGACGTAGCAGTCATCTCAGGATCGCTGCCCAGATACTTGGTGAAGGTGAGCAGGTTGTTGCCCTGGATCCAGAACTGGAAGCCCTGCAGATACTCAGACTTCACAGGCAGGTCGTAAGAGAGTGTGACACTCTTCAGACGCAGGTAAGAACCATCCTCTATCCAGCGGTCGCTGAAACGTGCGTTGTCCATAGGATCCTGGAAAGTGATACGAGGAATATCCGTCTGCTGTCCCTCCACCTGCCAGCGACGAAGCATAGCCGTTGTCTGGTTCATGAAGCGAGAGCCACCCTCGAGCTGTGAGCGCATGTAGTTGTAGATATCGTTACCCAGAGAGTAGTTGAAGTTGACATCCAACTTAAAACGCTTGAACGACAGAGAAGTGAAGATATTACCGTAGATATCAGGATTAGGATCACCGATGAAGGTGCGGTCAGCATCTGTAATCATGCCATCGTTGTTCAGGTCGGCGAAATGCATATCGCCAGCCTCGAAGTACACATGGTCAACACCATTCTCGCCAACGAAATAGAGACCGTTGGGATCATAGGTAGCGGCACCAGCGGCAGTAGCAGAAGCAGCCTGAGCCTCGGCCGTGGTGCTGAAGACGCCCAGAGTCTTGTAGCCATAGAAAGCGTTGGCTACGCCACCCACCTGTGTGCGAACGGTAGCACCATAGATCTCGTTGTCAACGAACTGCTTACCATCAGGCAGTTCGGTGATCTGGTTCTTATAGTGACCAGCGCTGGCACCAATCTGCCACTGCCAGTTCTTCAGGTTGAGCACCTTAGCCGTGAAGCTCACGTCGAAGCCCTCGTTCTTCAGTTTACCACCATTAGACCAGTTCTCCTTCAGACCACTGAGGTAGCCCAGCTGCTGGAGTGTGAGCAGGTTGTCGGTCTTAGAACGGAAGTAGTTGAAGCCCAAGCTCAGGCGGTTATCGAAGAAGCTACCCTCCAGACCCAGGTTCAGGCGACGGGTGGTCTCCCACTGGATCTTCGTGTTACCGATACCCTCGAAAGCGATACTAGAGATGGTGTGGAGGAACTGAGCAGCACGGAAATAACTGCGAGCAGCATAGTAGTCGATATCATCGTTACCACTGATGTCGTAACCGGCAGAGAGCTTCAGGTAGTCGATACCCTTCACATCGGCCATCCAAGGCTCGTTGGTAACCACCCATCCGGCCTGGATGCTGGGGAACACACCCCATGCAGCCTTGAAGAGGCGGAAGTCGCCACCCTCCTGACCGAAGCGAGAAGAACCGTCGATGGTCAGGTTGGCCTGTGCGTAGTAGCGTCCCTTGTAGTTGTACTCAGCCTGTGCATACCAAGAGAGCGAGTTCCAGTTCTCACTGATACCCACAACATCCTTGTCCTGCAGAGAACCGCTCAAGAACGGTGTCTTATCACTACCAGTGTTGTAACCCACCTGAGAAGTAGAAGTGAAGCTCTCCCAGTTGATGCGGGCACCACCGAAGATATGGAGGAAGTGAGCGTCGAAACGCTTCTTCCAGTCGATACGGGTATCACTCATCACTGAGTTCTGCTTAGAAGCCAGAGAGCGAGTCTCGTTCTGACGGTAGCCACCCAGACTAGATACATAATAGCTAGGCGTACCGTTGATGGGGATATAGAACATCTCGTTCGTGTTCACCAGGTTGTAGCTGAAGTGCTCGCTCACGAAGAGGTCGCGTGCAATCTCCAGTTTAGGCGTCACCGTGAGGTTCAGCATAGATGTCTCGAAACGGTTCTTGGTATTAGCCTCAGCATACTGGTTGATAGCTGCGGGGTTGCCCAACTGCCAGTTGTAGTTGTTGTAGTTGGCCAAGGCCTCGCTCAGGTAAGACTCCGTGTCGATGTCGAAGTGCTCCTTAGAGAAACGGCCGGCACCCGTCTCGTCGTGACCATAGCTGTAAGCACTCATGAAGGGGCTCTTCACGTAAGCCAGGAAAGAAGGAGCGATAGGCGTACCCTCGTCATAACCCTCGGGCGCACCATCATTACGGATGTCGCGCGTCTGGTTGGCGAATGAAGCATCGAAGCGAACAGACAGTTTGTTGCTCAGTGAGATGTCCGTATTGAAACGCACGTTCAGACGGTCCATATCATTATACTTCATGGTGCTCTGTGCGCTGGTATAGCCCACAGACAAGTTGTAGTTAGCCACATCGTCACCACCCTCGACATTGATACCATAGTTCTGTGTCATGGCCGTACGATACACATAATCCTTCCAGTCCGTGTTCTGGTGGTACTGATCATAGTAATAGTACTTATTACCCCTAGCATCGTACTCAGACTTCAGGAACTTGAAGTCGCGCAGCGTGGTATTGGTAGATTTCAGCATCTCAGACGCATAGCTGCGATACTGGTCAGCATTCATCACCGAGATATAGTTGGGCTCCAGTGTCACGCCAGCAGAGATGTTGGCCGTGATACGGGTAGCCATGGACTTGTTGCGGCGCGTCTGAATCAGGATGACACCATTGGCACCCTTCGAACCGTAGAGCGCGGTACCGTTGCGGATGACCGTCACCTTCTCGATGTCAGCAGGGTTGATGTTGTTCAGCACATCATTATAGAAACCATCGTGCAGCAAGGTGCGGCCATACTGCTGGTCGATAATCACGTCGTCGATGACGATGAGTGGCTGCGCATTCACGTTCAGTGAGTTGAGACCCTGCATGAACATCACGCTACCGATACCGGGCGTACCGCTGCGGTTGATGGTATAAACCTGACCACCGAGCTGCTTCTGCACCTCGTCCTTGATATTGATGGCGTTGGTGTATTTGAAGTCGGTAGCCTCGTAGTCACCGCGCACGTTGGTCTGCACGCCATACTCGGCAGTGAAAGCAGAAGGATACAGGTTCACACTCTTCTGCGCCTCGTCCTTGGACAAACCGATCTTCACGGGGTTGTGGTCGGGAGAAGAAATATAGAGTGACGTAGAGAAGAGAGGCAACTTCAGAGAGTAGCTACCATCATCGTCGGTCAGCACACTATAACCATCGATATCGGCTGCGCGGACGATGGCACCCGACACAGGCTTTTGCGAAGCAGCGTCGAACACATAACCCTTGACGGTACGCGTCTCGTAGTGCTTCTGAACCCTTACTACACGCTTTACCTGAACAACCTCCTCTTCCTCTTCAGTATCTTCGTCCTGCGCAACAGCACAGAGAGGGAAAGCCATCAGCAGCGTCATTCCAAATAAGATATATCGTTTCATATCGTTCTTTCTTTTATTTTAGTCATGTGAACATTAGCGTTGCATGTACCAAGCCTTATAGTCTCTGTCGTCGTATTGTCCGTGAGGATACAACAGGACGCCAGGCTGACCCTGAGCCGATGCAGAAATCTTAGTCATCTTGTTGCCAGTACCCACTGTTGCAGGCAGAGCGTCAACCAGTTCGATGCTGCCGTGAGGCACTACCAGGATACAGTTGATACGCATGGTACGTGTATGCGTCTTCTTTCTCAGCTCGTTGTTTGATACACTTGAATCAATTCTCAGATACGTCTTCATGGTCTCGTCGCCCACGCCATAGGTAGCCTTGGGGAACGTGAAGTCGTCAGCCAGTTTCACATAGCAGATGCTATCTGGATCAGGCTGATAGGCAGAACCCTTTGACTGGAAGTAAGGATCGGCCGTGTTCTGGAGGTCCAAACCATCTGAAGGCAATCCCGGAGAGATGAGCTTAGCCTTGAACTTCGTTGGCAGACGCTGCTCAGGGGTAGCTGTAGTATCGGCAGCCAGAGCAGGCACGTAAACCAGGTAGATGTCATAACTAATATTAGAAAGAATACCAGGAATGGTATAAGTCATCCAGTGGTTAGAAGTAGCCACCTGCGACTCGAAGGTCGTGAACGAGTTGTTCCACACCTTGTTGTAGAACTGCTTATTGTCGGCAGTCACATAGTCGATTACATGGCTCACAGCATCGATAGAGTCCTTGGTGCTGTTGTCATAGTCCTTCTTCACCTCCTTCAAGTCGTAATTTTCAGCGATACGGAAAGAATGGAAAGTCATGCGCTTGTCGATGTTCCACTCCGTAGCCTTGCGCACCTCACCATTACTGCAGTGCATAATCTCCGTCTGGTTCAGAGCGCCCTTGGCAGCCTTAGGCATATAGTACTGGTAGTACTCGAAGGGCACGCCACCCCAGATAGACTTACGAGAAGTGTAGCTACGGGTACAGTTGGTTGACATGGCAGAGTCGTTGAGCGACTGATCCGTGTTGAACGTACGACTGAAGACAGTACCCTCGACGATAGCCAGACGGGCGTTGGTATAAGCCATTGAGTCGCGATCCTGCAGTTTCTCAGGATAGTCGAAATAAGGCTGATACTCCTCGATGAGCTGTTTCCACACCGCATTGGTAGGAGCCACCATCACATAGTCACTATCCTCAGAGTTGATCAGGCCCACATAGCTGTAGAGCTCGTTGCGCTGTGCGAACACAGAGTCCAGATACTGCGTCTTACCGTTGACGATACTACCGGTAACACTCTGGTTGGGCAGAAACACCTTATAATAGAAATGACTATTATACATGAAGCTGCGGATGCTGTCGTAGTCAGCGTCCTTGCGGAAAGCCTCGAACACGTTGGGTTCGAATGCCAGTTTCTTATCCATGGTGAAGAGCACACCATTGCTGTAGAGCTGGTTGATGTTGGTCATCTTCACGCCATTGATAGTCGTATCAGGATTAACGATAGCATACTTACCGTTCATCAGCACCATGGTATCGGTGCGCATGTTGGTGAACGAGTGGTTATAGAGCGCCATGTGGTTCTGAATGAACTCTTTGACAACCGTATTGTTCTCGGGCAGCACCTTTTCGGCCTGAGCCTTGTACTCTGCAATCAGCGCGTCGGCCTCGGCAGCAGAGAAGTCGTCGTTGGTAGGTACAAACACCGTGAACACCTGGCTACCATTCAGACGGTCCACATAATCACATCCCTCGATGAGCTTAGCGAAGTTGCTCATGTTAGGATTACTCTTGATGGCAGACCAGATGGTACCCTCGTGGACGCCGTTCTCACCGCCACCCAGGCTGTCGTAGTGGTCGTCCCAAGTATCGGTGCAGCCAGCCAGTGCTGCGGCGATACCGCAGCACATCAGGCTTCCACATAATATTTTATTTATCTTGGTAATCATAATTTTCAGTTTTCAATTATCAATTATCAATTGTCAATTATCAATTGTCAATTAAAGGTCATCCTCCATAGCGCCCTCACCATCGACAGCATATACCGACTTTGGCACCATTTCGAAGAAGTCGAACATAAACTCATTGTTATTACCCTTACCATCGCTGGCCACACGGAAACGGATGTAGTGATCCTTGGTGGCGTCGATGTCAGTCTGGCAGAGAATACGACGGTACATACCATTAGCATTTCCCAATGGGTGGTCCTTCTGACCAATGAGCTGGCTACGGCCATCGTCGTAGGCACCGAGGTTCTTCAGTACCTTCTGGTACTCAGCCTTCTCCTCGTCGGTCATCTTCATATAGGCATCATAACTCTTATAACGGTCGCCCAGGTACATATCAGTATCCAGGTTCTTGGTCATATCAAGAGGAATACCCTGAGGCTTGCCGTCGAAGTACACCTGCATGACACCACGCGTAGGAATAGCGCAGAATCCGAGACGGAACTGCCACTCACCGCTGAATGGTACAGGAGGAATACGGAAGGTCATGTCGTAGTCGCCGAAGAGGTTCCACTCGTCACCCTGCCAAGACCAGTAGTACAGGTGAGGACGACGGAGCACCAGGTGACCATCATTATTCACCGTCACACCATCCAGGTAGCCATCGGGGAAGTAACGGTTCTTACCGTTCTTAGGCTCATTACTCTCATCAGGCGTTTCATTAGGGTCATCACCCAGATAGTTACCCTCGTCGCGCATATCGTTGGTCATCACCTCGGGGAATACCGTAGAGAAGTCCATACGGATACGCATGTTCTGCACCTTGTCACGCACATCGGTAGTGAAAGCAACCAGGTCGTCCACATAGAAATAGTGACCATTCAGCGCATCGTTCTCGTATTCATCCTCCACATCCTTGATGATATAAGAACCACGGAACTGGTAGTCAGACGTCTCACCATAACGGCGGTTGAGGAAGAAGCCCTTCACCTTATCGCGGTCGTTACCACGGCAGTCGCGTCCCTGCTCATCCTTATTCATGGTCAGCATAGACACCTTCAGCATGGTGTGAGGCAGCAAGGTGGTATACCACTCGGTGGGGTTGACCAGTGTAGCATCGAAACCGAAGGGGTACTTACCATGCTCAGGAATCTCCATAGACGTGAGCTTGTTGGTACCAGGCACGTAGCGGTTCATGATATGATAGCGGATGAAACGCTTCAAGGGGTTGATACTATCCATGAGGTTCTCGAACTTCCATCCCTCCTTCAGGTCGTCGCGATGCAGTTCATCGCCAGAACCGAACACTGGGTCATAGAGCTTGACAGCCAGGTCGTAGAGCGCATGGAGGTCGCCTTTAGACGTATCGATGCCATACTCCTCGAACTTAGCACGATAGATAGAGTCGGGCTCTACGAAAGCCGTGAAGCCGTACTTCTTCTTCTCGGGCACCCAACCCACCTCAGAGTGGACGTGAGACCTGTACTTATACTTAGGCTGGTTCTTTGAGTAGGTCACATCCTCGATGAGTTCAATCTCATTACGCACGCCAGTAGCCACGAGTGCCTCGTAGAACAACTTAATATTCGGGTTATCGCGCAAGATATCAGCGATATAGCAGTTTGACTTCTCAATCACCTTGTTCACAGGCTGCACGATACCATTCTCCACAGAGTCGTTCTGGTGAATGATCTGTCCGTCGGGCAGTGTGTCGCTGAAGATGATATGCGCGTTACCCTCGATCTGGATAACCGCATTACCATTCTCGTCGACGATAGGCTTGGTAGCCAGGTAACGTCCCTGCAGGTTGTAAGTAGGCAGGAAGTCGAGCACCATCTCGAACGTAGAATACATATTCTGTACCAAGTGTGTGCGAGCGATTGTATCGCAGTCGGCCACACTCAGCGAGTCAACACAAGGGATACCCTTTGACTGCAGATACTCGTCCACAGCCTTGTTGTCGGGCAGGAAGCAAGTATATCTGCCGTAGGTAGAGAGCAGATCCATGAGGTCGGCTTTCTCAACGATATACTTGAACTCACTATACTGTTCGCGGTTGCTGATATAGTCGCTCAGCATCTCGCCCGTGAAAGTATAGAAGTACTGACTATCAGGCTCGTCAGAGCAACTGGTCATAGAGCCCGTTGCCATGAAGGCAGCCAGTGCCATCAACGCTACTTTTATATTCTTATTGATATTCATAATCTTATCGTTTAAGTGTTATGCATTATTTAGCTTTCTCGTAGCTGGAGTTCTCGCCACTGCCAAAGGCAGGATTGGCCACCAGGTTACGGTTCACCTTCATTTCCTCAATGTTGTAAGGCCAGAAGATAGCATCCATCTTCTTGAAGAAGTTCTGAGAGTACTCCTTGTTCACATCCTCGCGGTGCATCACGGCATTGATCACAGGTTCTGTGTTGCCGGCACGCATGGCGTAGCGTACAAGGTCGTACCAACGCTTACCCTCGAACATCAGTTCGCGCTGACGCTCACGCTTCACCAGGTCGGTCATGGCCGTCTTGGTAGCGTAGTTAGTACTCTTCAGCGTATCAGAAGCTGTCAGATCCTTCTTACAGATAGCACGCTTGTTGATAACGTTCACCAGTGTGAAAGCCTTCTCCATCAGCGGTTTGTTCGTGGCGCTAACCAACGAGTCCTCGCCATCGATAGGATTCAGCATCTTCTCGCAGAGAGCCTCAGCCTCCATCAGCATGATATCAGGCAAGCGGTAGATGATCCACATACTGCTGTTGTTGTTCTGAGGATACAAAGAATAGTCAGACTTAGGCGTCGAAGGAGTCTTCATGTCGATTTCGAAGCTACGAGCAGCCAACTTCATGATAGGAGAGTTGTCCTTAGTAGCGTCACAGTTCACATAGAGGCGAGCATCCAACTTGTTCTTCTGCTCAGGCTCAAAAATGACACGCTTAGAGTAGTCGGCCTCGATATCCTCTTTCAGGTACTTAGAACCAACCAGCAGGCCAGTACCGTTAGAGTGACCGTAAAGAGAAGACACAGCACCATTGGCCAGCATACCATTACCAGCTTTCTCATCATCATAGACTAGTTCAAAGACGGTCTCCTTGCTAGCACCTTCTACGAATAACTCTTCATAATAATTGCCAAAGTAAGTACCCGTCAGATTGTCGTTAACCAGAGGATAGCCATTGAGGCGAACCTCCAGGGCAGCCTTCGTATCGGCCGACAGACGATGCTTCTTCTCGTACTCATCGTTGAGTTCCTTCTTAGATTTGATGACCTCTTCTGCATAGTAAACACAAGAGTCGTAGCCAATAGGATCAACGGCACCCTTCCACAGATACATCTCGCACAACATGGCACGGATAGCATCCTGCGTGATGCGGCCAGTCTGATAGAAAGGCTGGGTCTCAGGATAGCGCTTTACAGCCTTATCCTCAACCTGGCGCAGATCACCAATCAGGTTGTCGAGCACCTCGTAGAACCGCGTTGCGGGCAGGTCCATTGTCTGGTCGTCGTCGGTGAAGGCCTCACGAGAGAAAGGCACATCGCGGAACGTACGAATCAGATAGAAATAAGAGAGAGAGCGCAGTGCTGTCACCTCAGCGATAGTAGCGTCGAGGTCACCCTGTGTAAAGG
>Ga0256407_10013297_pt1 | contig 11025 bp, 9 predicted proteins | sample RumenRJG_04DNA_FD_193489 | JGI IMG/M metagenome (GOLD analysis project Ga0256407, IMG submission 193489) | Bovine rumen microbial communities from Lethbridge, Alberta, Canada - RJG_04 | ecosystem: Host-associated > Mammals > Digestive system > Stomach > Rumen | place: Canada: Alberta | collected... | reverse complement strand
TCATTTCTTTTTTTGTCAAATTTAAGGATTCAACGCTCCTGCATGATTCTGAACCAAATAATCGCCAGTCAAAAAACCAGAACATGGCCCAAATTTGCGTATTTTTATAGTCAAACGCAATCGACTTTCTGACTACTCCCACAGTTGGAACTGTGGGGCTCTTGGGGCAAGCTAGGAGCAACCTCCCACTTTAAGCCCGCAAAGGGATAGTCCTTCCCTCTCTATATAACACGTAATCTACACTTATTCCTTTCCCTCCACCTCGATTACACGTATAATATACATAAATTTTAGTTGTCCTTCAAGTTTTTACGCTTACTTTTATAAGCGACATAGCAACCAACGATAACCATTACTGGAAGTGTTGGTGAGCCTATTGGCATTGCCATTGCCTGTTCTTTAGCTTTTTCCATCGCCGATTCTTTTGCGTGCGCTATTGCCCCAGCCTCATCAAATAACCCTCGATATTTTTCACTACTCCCATCAGAATATGTTATGGTAAAAAAATATATACCAAACACATCTCTTGTAACCTTCCAATAAACGCGAACACCATTATATTCCTCGTATCCATCCCATTCACTTCTTTCTGCTGCCTGGGCCTTATAAGGCGTTGTTTGCGCATATCCATTATAATCGGCCGTAGTGCCATATTGAATTGGGCTCACAGAGCCAACCTCTGTTATCTGTATATTTCTACCACTCATCGTAGACATAGAGCTTGTACTCTTAAACTCATATGTCACGGCATGGCATAGTAATCCTTGTAGTATTAATATTGTGAATAAAATTCTCTTCATAGTCTAGGTTTGTTTTTGGGTGTTCGACAGGGTTCGAACCTGCGTATTCCACGCTCACAACGTGGCGCCTAAGCCGCTCGGCCACGAACACCATACAAGAGTGTTACTTCTTTAAATCATCTATTGTATATTCTAGCTCTTTAATGTTTAGCATTTCATCTTCGCTATAAGCTATTCCGTTATATAATAGCTTGAAGTTATATCCTAATTGTTTGTAAGCTAGAACCTTATCAATCATATTTTGTTTTATAAACGTAAAGGGCGATTTTACTTCGACAATTGTATTTTCATTCAGCAAATGAAAATCAGGAATTGCTACGCGCTCTATTTGCTTTTCTGTATCGTAATACTTTATCCTTAAGTCTTCAACATTATATTCTATATTATGCCCATCTAGGTATTTACAATATTCCAATTCATATGAGCTTCTATAGAAAACCTTACTGCCATCATTTTTTGTATGCCATCCACTGTTAAAAGTAAAACCATCTGGCATATTTAATTTTCCACGAAAATAAGCGTTTCTAACAGAAGATGAAAGATTTCTTAACTTTATTCCAAAACTTTTCAATATATATACTAAACGTTCAACTGAGCCTGGATAGCCATATTTCTCCTTTATCTCGGAAACTGACAGTAAATTTTCATTGTATTCTTTCAAAAATAACTCCTTAACTTTGTAATACTCTTCGATTGCTCTTGGCGTTCCTATACTATTTAAATCAAACCCAAAATATTTATAATTTTTCTCAGCATTGAACTTACCGTATTTACAAATTTGGTTATGTTCACATTTCCCATCAATTTTTATTGAACCACAAAACTTACAAACTCTATTCTTGTAACGACGTCTATTTGTTCTACCGTGTATTGCTAGACCACTTGGTATAATACAGTTTTCTATTGATTCATAATACTTTTTAAGCCCATCACTAATTTTTTTCTTTGTTTCTAACGTATACTTTTGTCTCCTTGAGTTATTATAAGACGCGCAACATTGTTGACAACAAAATTTTTTTTGGTTTTTTGTTAATATTTTGCCGCATTTTGCACAAAATCTTCTTGGGTGCATTTTGCGATGATAATAATCAGAATCTATTCCTAACTCCTCTAATATATAATTTACGTACTTGACATTCTGGCTATTATCACAAACACCATAATAGGCATAAATATCACTTTTTTTGTCAAAGCTTAATAACAAATCTTTTACAGATTTCCTCTTATTTTCATCACTTATATCTATATACATACATTCTATTTTATATATAAATAGTCCGTTTGTGGAAAAAGATTGTTTTAAACAATAACTTTTTGTTTTTAGTAGGTCGGGCTGGAGTTGAACCATTACTGCTCCTATAATTTTTCAGACTATCGTGCGGACCGCCTACACTACCGACCCAGTTTACAGGAAACTAATCTTAGCGTTTTCAAATTACAAGTTTGATGCTTAAATTGAAGTTGCTGTATGTTTCCTTGTGCACTCACTGGGAATCGAACCCAGAGCCACGGATTAAGAGTCCGCTAGTCTAACCATTAGCCTATGAGTGCTTGTTGTTCCCCGTGATGGTACTGACCCGTCTTCCCCAGGTTAAAAGCCTGGTGCATCACCTTAATGCTTACAGGGAGTAGTGGTGTACCCGACGAGGCTCGAACTCGCAACCCACAGATTAAAAGTCTGTTGCGCTACCATTGCGCCACGGGTACTTCTCTAGTGAACCAGTGACGCGATGTCACTGATTAGCGTTTCTTCATATGTTTCTTTTTAAGTGTCATTACTTTTAATTCGTTTTTTTACTAGCGTGCGTGGAAGGGACTCGAACCCCCGACCTCCTCCTTGGAATGGAATCGAATAAATGATTGCTGCCTGTTTCCTACCAGAAAACCGTTTGTCTTCTAGGCACTCTACCAACTGAGCTACACGCACATATGTTTTGTCAATAGCGGGGATTCGAACCACCTACTGCGCACTCTAGGCGCCGTGATAACCATTTCACCATATTATTGCCTTTAAACTAATGTATCGAAATCATGCCCGTAAACACTATTCTTTACACCGTCTCAACCTCATCCAGTTACGGCTGGAATTTTGGATTTTTGTGGAGTAATGAGGATTCGAACTAAAAGTGAAACTTTTTCTCTCAAGGTTTATAAAACACTCTCACGATGGTACCATTATTAGGCCGCTTTCCCAGCAAGTTTAACCATCTCTATACCCCAGTTTGTTTTTTGTGGACCGCATGGGAGTCGAACCCATTGGAGCTTTTTATTAATTTATTACACTCCCGTTTCTGCCGAACACGCGGACCGTAATGTTCTCAGGGACGAACCTGACCCGCACCTGTCGACTCGGATGTTAGTTTCAGCACGTGGAATCAATCGCAGTGTGTCTCTTGCTACCACGAGGTTTGAGAACTATTTTGCTTTTTTCAATGGGTTGCCTATTCTCAACCCATCGGAATGACTGCGTTCCGTCATTATTCCATTAAGTACGAATGTACCTATTCCCTGTTTCGTGCACCTATACAGGTGACTTATCAGGATTAGATTGTGGGCCAAGATGGATTTGAACCATCGAATCTTCTGCTTGTAGGGCAGATATCCTAAACCGCTAGACGACTGGCCCAATTTTATAAACTAATCAACCCCTTTTCCAGCATAGCATGATGATTTGGGCAAAGCCAAACTAAATTATCTAATGAATTAATTTCAGATATTTTAGTGTGTTCATCAAACCCAGCAATTGGTTTAATATGATGTACTTCTAGTATATCATCAAATTCGTGATTTTTACAGTACGCACAAACTTTTTCGCGTTCTTTGTCTTCTGTTAGTACTCTTTTTGCGTCAGTTCTTATTGTTTGGCATTTCCCAGAGATATATTTCCTCTTATTACCATATCCGATATAATAACCTAGCTCAAACTCGCCTATATAGCGACGTTCTTTATTTCTACAGTGTTTACATAATACACCATTTTTAGTCTTTATTCCGCCACATATCGGGCAATATTTATTTTCTGACCTTTGGTGTTTTAAACATACCCTGTTGTTATACTTCGCCGCGCAACTGTGATTACAGAAAAATATCTTAGATTCTGATTTGTTATATTCAGAGACCCTTATACTTTTTTTATTGCCGCACTCAGCACAAGTAATTTCAATAAATCCTAAGTCGTTGTTTTTTCTACCACACGTAAGCGAACAGCATTTAGGAGGAACACCGCCGTTTTTTTGTATTTCCCTCTTTGTTTTGATAAATGTCTTACCACATTTTTGGCAAACAAATTCAAAAACATCTCTCGGCTTAGCGCTATCGTAATTCTCCTTAGTATATTCCATAGTTATTTCGTTTCTATATAAATAGTTTCGAAAAACTTTTTTGTCGCAAATAAGTATTTATCAGCGTTGCGGGCTATGAGGGAGTCGAACCCTCTTCTAAAGAGAGACGGTCTATTATCCTACCGATGAACGAATAGCCCTTATTATTTTTTGCTGGCAGGGTGGGATTCGAACCCACGGTGGATTATTAATCATCGGCTTAACAGGCCGAACCGTTCGTCCACTACGGCAACCTACCAATATATTATTTTTTTTTTGAGGGCGGTATTGGAATCGAACCAACCTAACTAGTTTTGCAGACTAACACATAACCACTCTGACAACCGCCCATTTATTTATACTACAAAAACCGTGCCAAACTCACTCGTTTGTAAAAGTTTTTTGTACCCCTAGCTGGATTCGAACCTGCACTTTACATGGTTTGAGCATGTTGCCTCTGCCTATTGGACTATAGGGGTGTTTTAAATCGTTCTATCTTGTCATAAACAATTTTATTCTCATAGACACCATACTTTAAATTCCATTCCCTTATTCTTTTTTGTAACTCATCTAATGTTATGGAGCATTTTGTTAGCTTTTTAAAGTTGTCTTCGTGTTTCATTAGCTTACAATTTGCAGGATGAGATATTAAATATGGGTCAACTCCTTGTTTATATCCTTCATCCACAGAGAACATGTGGTCCCTACTAATTCCTTTTAAATTGTCTCCATGATTTGACGCTTTATACCACCCACTCTCTTTTATCAAGTTAAATTCAAATTCATCGGGATATGAGTCTAATGCGAATTTAAATTTTGCTTGTGACCTATATATCTTTCGTTCTTCTGAATCCTTAATTTCTTTCAATCTACGATAGTTTCTCGCGCATGTTGGGCAGCAGCATTCCTGTTTTTGGCGATTTTTTGCGTCAAATTGTCTCCCACAATACTTGCATTTCTTAATCAACGGCTCTTTCGGCTCTGGGCGAAAATTACGGACTGTAATTGAACCGATTTTCCCGTTAGCGCCAACATATTCTAAAATACTTTTTGCAATTTTTTTGTTTTTTACTTCCTTATCTGTTTTTAGCGCGGTTAGTTTTTTCGCGCATTCATCTGAACAGGTTTTTCGATATTTACCGTTTTTAAATTTATGTTCTGTCACGTTAATGACAAAAGTTTTATTGCATATAGGGCAAACAACTTCTCTATTCTTCTTGCCAGTTTTATACTCTTTTGTAGCCCTTTCTTTTTTTAAGTATCCTTCTAATATCTCTTCGTAATGAGGATTTTTCTTGCACCATCTAACATGATTAGCAAAAACTCGCTTATTAGCATATAAAATCTCGTTGCAATACGGGCACTCGTTTTTTACAATTTGTAATACGTTTTTCATTTTACTTCATTTTATAATAAATATGGAGCAAATAGAAATCGAACTAGGCGCGTTCACGTATGTGGAGCCTATCGGCTGCGACCCGATGTGACTACCTTGCAGGGGTAGCATACTAAACCTGACTATATGAAGGCCCCAAAATGCTAGTCTGCGTGTGCTGGAGTTTAACCAGCGCCTATCGGGTGTTACACCGAGTGAGCTTACGTTACTCAAACACGGACCTAGCCTCTTTCAATAAAAATCGCCCCTAAAAGATTCTTGATTTTACTCTAGGTCTTTCGGGGGCGGTTGTATCGAGCTATCGCTCGCTATTTATAGGTTTAACTACATCACATACCCCGTTGGACCATGGCACACCAATTATATCCGTGAAATGCTTTCACGAAATCGGCACCTGCCAAGCGAACGTCATTAATATGTTTGTAGTTAGTCTTCATTTTCTTAATTCAATTTATAAATATGTTACACAATTAAAATATACAAATATTTTTTCCTAAAAACAACTTTTTCTTAATTTTTTTTTGTTTTTTTTGTACCCCTAGCTGGATTCGAACCTGCACTGGATAGATTCTTAGTCTATTGCCTCTGCCTATTGGGCTATAAGGGTGTAAGTGAATGTTCAAAGGGTTAACCGAGTTTCACGGTCTTTTTACATCGAGCGTCCCGCAATCGTTACTTGCGCCTTGGGGTCCCTCTCACCACATACATTTAAATGTGCGCACCCAGGTATCATTCGTATTCCTCGACTTCTTTCCTGGGTCGGTCGTTTATTTCCGCTTCCCCTCACTCCGCCTTTCTATGCAGCCCCCGTCTCGAACGGCGTCCATCGCTGGATTAAATTCTGATTCGGGAAACATCCACTAAGTTATTCTGTATTTGTCTCTACAAAAACCGTGCCAAACTCATCACAAAGATGAAAATTTTTGCATTTTTTGTATTTTTTTTGTTTGGTGCCCAGAGGGGGACTCGAACCCCCACCCCTTACGGGACCAGATTCTCCTGCTACTCTATGTTACCATAGCCGTTTCCGTTGTAGTCTGGGATTTATCTAAACCATATTAGAATCTTGCAAGTAAGAATATAATCTCCTGTATTTAACGTGTTGGCAGTCTCCACATTACATTCTATTCTAACTTAGGTTCCTCCTGTAAATTCTCTACACACTGTCTATCTTCGTGGCACTACAATCTCATTACTATTATTTCAAGTAAGAGCAAGCCCATTCCACTATTTTAACATTGGCTCGGTATTATCCGTAGACATTATTGGTTAGTCTTTGTTTCTTTCAACGGACTTCCACCGAATTAGGGAGGTTCTACATAGGACTTTCGTGCCTATGCACTCAAATTATCGATAAGTCTGGCGCGTCTACCAAATTCCGCCATCTGGGCATTATCCAATGAATTTTAAAAACATGTCAATCTTTTCTTTCATTTTCTCCTTACCTTTATCAGAGTCAACCTCGTTCCATTCAATTCGGTATACTTCAATACCGCTTTCTTTCACTACTTTATCTCTGATTTTGTCAGACAGCGCTCTGTCTGGGAGTTTATGCTGGCCTCCGTCAATCTCAAGGTCAATCTTACGTTCTCCTATCTCAATGTAGAAATCGAGAAAATATCCCTTAAATGGCTTATTGGCCACATACTTAATATTGTTGTTATCCAATACATTTATCCAGAACTTCTCTGGAAACGATAAGATGTTTCTACTCTGCCATCCTTTGAAAGTGCCATTATCGACTTGGCTTTGATACCCAAGTTTACCTGCTTCTCCTAGCTTAATTCGTCTACATTCTTCTGAACATGTGTTTGTTTTAGTCAGTCGGCCAGACTTACTTAAAAACGGTCTAAATTTCTGCCCACAAACAACACACTCCCTTTCAGAACATCTTTTAACGTCAATAACCTTATCTCCGCATTGAATATTAAACGGGTTAAGTAATATTCCTTCTAAAACGCATTCGGAAATAGTCTTAAATCCGTTCTTTATTCTTGTATTCTTAAGACTTTCGGCAATCTTTCTTTTTTCGTCGCTATCTTTCGGCTCTTTCAGTCTATTATTAAACGAAGCGGAGCAAGAATTAGAACAAAACTTCTTGATGAATCTAGTCTTTCCAAGTATTTCCTTTCCGCAGTTTAAACAATATACTTTCCTGCTTTTATAACTATCAACGATAGCCTCGATGTCGACTCCGATTTGTTTACAGTAATCTACTATTAATTTTTTAACCTTACCATTGTAATAGTCATAGCCTAACACACGGCCAGCTTCGGATAATGATTTGCAGCCTTTAAGTTTTTCTTCGATAGACATCATATATTCTTTTATATATAAATAGTACAATTGTCTAAAAAGATAGACTCGAACCTAAAATAAAATGTCTAGATGGCAGGATTCGAACCTGCGCCCGCCATTACAGCATGCTCGTGATTCCAATTCACGCGAGGTTGACCTAACTCCTCCACATCTAGTTATTGAGGTGATATTGCTCACCCCATAAAATATAGTAAGATTAGAATCTTCGAAGCGCTGGCTTCTTGTGCAACGGTATATGCATCACCGCACTTTTACATAAGATGACTGATTCCTTGTTTTTGTCGACATAACTGCACTGTTATGATAGTCACCTAGTTTTATCACCAGCATCCTAATCAAACTATTGATGAGACTAACAGAGGCTTAAGCCTTCGCGGTAGCACGCCTTTCAGCGTCCTAGAGGTAGCGAACCTCCTCTAAGCATGTTAACTCATTTGTCAAAAATCTTCAAAGAACACTTTTTTGTTTAGCCTTGTACCCCGCCTGGAATTCGAATCCAGACTGAACAGGGTTTAAGCCTGATGCCTCTACCTATTGGGCTAGCGGGGTGTATATTACATCCCTAAGCATAATCGGCCGTACGCATTTCTTTCTTGCCTCTCTGCTTCCCTAACGTACATGTTAATATTGCTTATAGCCATCATAGTTTTAATAGTTTCTCTCTTTGTTAATTTTGTTAGTTAATTTAAATCAAATCCAAGCCAAGCTTTGCTCCTGTCGAGTTATCTCACAGGCTCCCACATCCGCTTTCATCATTACCACGTTTCGCGATTGAGGTAAGACTTATACTTCAACCCTGGACTGTTCCACTATTGCATGCTCAATGGATACAGAGCTTGAAGGAAGCTTGACCCAGGGGAGCAACCCCCTATGGTGCTTGTGTTTGATTATGAACTCTCGCGTCTACCAATTCCGCCACCTCGGCAGTGTTAGTGCCAAGGACAGGACTCGAACCTGCACACTTTCATCAGCAAGAGTGTTGTTGCGGAGGACGGGTTCGAACCGCCGACCTTCAGGTTATGAGCCTGACGAGCTACCACTGCTCTACTCCACTATCTAGTTGCGGCTGTGGGAGTCGAACCCACTATCTAGAGGTTATGAGCCTCTAATGATTCTTGAGTCCATTGTAGGGGACTCGTGTCCGTTTCACTCTGCCACTATGTTATTATGCCTTTTAAGATACAATATAGCGTTTTCTAGTATTTTAGGGTCTTCGTTTGCCATGCCTAGAAGGCTATTACATTTTTGGCATAAAAGCCCCCTAACAACTCCAGTATTATGGTTATGGTCAATAACACCTTTTATACGGCCATTAAATTCACACCCACATATCAAGCACTTATTTCCCTGAGACTCAAATAGATTATAGTATTCCTCTTTTGTTATACCGTATTTTGTTTTCTTTTGGTATAATCTATTCGCCTCTTTTTCGTCCTTTTTGTTGTTTTTGCGGTATTCTTTGTAACACTCATTACAACAGAACTTTCCTCCTCCTTCTCGAATCTTTATGTTTAATTCAGAAAATTCACACCCGCAATTAAGGCACGTGAGTATACTACGAGAGCCACTCTTTCCTTTATGTTTTATAACCATCGTAGGAATGGAGGGACTTGAACCCACGACCTTGAATGTATAAGATTCCTGCTCTGACCAACTGAGCTACACTCCTGTAAAGAGTTTTTAAAATTCGCATAGGAACTCATAACCTACCTGACATTATACGATTCAGCATCACGCAGTGCATGGGTATGCAGGGATGGCAGTTACGATTCAAAACCTTATCATGAATCAGCTCTGACAATATGGTACTGCCACCGAGAATCGAACTCGGATTGCAAGAATGAAAATCTTGAGTACTAACCGTTATACGATAGCAGCAAGTTAGATACTTTCCCACACATTTCTCTAATTAGGTGTCTAGCCCAGCTAACTAAGTACTTTATGTGGTTACTTACTTGGATGGTGTCTGCTATTGGCCTTCTAACAAACAGTATCTTTACCAACCAGTCGCCTCCAGGGACGGGCGCAATCCGACAGACGATTTATTTAGAGCCGCTGCTGTTTTTCACGGCTATGAAAAGCATTTGCTTGGTTATGAGCTTTCCGATTTACTATCCCGCAGCTATGCCGAAGTTAACGATAGACAAATGCTATGGCTTGCAAGTCAACCCTCTTCCTTGCGTGTGGCGATAAGTTTTTTGAAACCCACCCTTTTCGGGTTTTAGGGTAGCGCCCAGGCACCATTTCAACTTAAACTGGGTAAGGACAGGTTTTTAAAGTTGGGCCTTCAACTATGGTAAGTTAGAGTGCTTGATTATGGCCTGATAGACTCTTTTTCAAGCAGGTTGTGCATCTACACGATGGACGGTCTCCACACTTCGTGAGAAACAGACACCTTGCACCGTCTGTTACCTTTTTACTCTAGCTATTGGTCAGGACAGACAGGACTCACACCTGCTACATGTCGGCATATTCCCACGTGAACTATTATACCGCTTCCCTCACCAAAAGAGGGTGACTCGAATCTTCATCCTTATCCTGATGTAAGTTAAACCATACATTAGAACCTCGCGAGTGTTAACGCAGGACATTGTTCCATGTTACCTGGTAGTTTGTTCTAAATGGCTTGTTTTTTAAGTTGTATCATTCAACTATTCCGCCCCCCGTTAAAGAAACTTACAGGTCCTCTAGAATTCCCGTAAGGAGAAACTTTCAGCACACGGGGGCACCCACATGCCACTAGTGAAGTGTTCTCTTTGTTTTAAGTCAAAGTCGGAATCTTGCAAGTGTCCGCCAGGGCGCTTCTCTCGTTGCCTGTGCTTCTATTCCAACACTGACTATAGTAATAAGGATATAAGACGCTATCTCGTGGGAGTTACGCCCACTTCGTCCGAATTCAAGGCGGCCTTGTTGCAATTGCGCTTCCATTCCGCAATATCCTTAAAAATAGCCTCATTTCCTGCTGTTCTCAACCAGCCCTCTGTTACCAGCGTGCTTCCACTTCCATTGAGTGGGCCATACACTATAGAAATTTGGCTTAAACTGACTACTCCAACAGTTAAAACTGCGGGGTTCTTGGGGCAAGCTCGGAGCAACCTCCCACTTTAAGCCCACAAAGGGATAGTCCTTCCCTCTTTATATAAACAAATAGTTACACGTTGGTCCTTATATAGTTTTTTGGTGCCAATCC
>Ga0256407_10013295_pt1 | contig 11026 bp, 8 predicted proteins | sample RumenRJG_04DNA_FD_193489 | JGI IMG/M metagenome (GOLD analysis project Ga0256407, IMG submission 193489) | Bovine rumen microbial communities from Lethbridge, Alberta, Canada - RJG_04 | ecosystem: Host-associated > Mammals > Digestive system > Stomach > Rumen | place: Canada: Alberta | collected... | reverse complement strand
TAATTTTTTTCTTTAGTTTATTTAAAAAGATATTTTTATATTTGTTATTTAGTTAAGTTTTTTTATTTTTTTTTGTTTTTTTTAATTTGTTAACATATTTTATTTAAGGTTTTTTTTTGTTATTTTATTATTGATTTGGACTTTTTTTTTCTTTTTTTTTAAAATTTTTAAAATTTTTTAATTAATTTATATAAACAATTATTATATTTTTTTTTATTTTTAAATTAAATGATTTACAAATGAGTAATTAATTGTATTCTAAAAATAAACAAAAATATAATAATAAATATTTTTTATAATTTTTTTTTTTTAAGAATTATTATTTCAATACATTAAAGGGATTTTTTAAATAATTTCTTCTCATTTTTTATAAATTAATTATTTTTTATTATTAATTATTAAATTTATGAAATTATATTAGCAAAATAAAAATAATTTCATAATTACTATTATTAAATTAATATTTCAATTCCAAATGGAATATGAAAATAAAAATAAACCACTTTTATTAAAAACAAATATTGAATTAGATAATTTTATATCTGGAATTGATAATAAATTAGATGATGAAGAAAAAGAACCAGAATTTAATGAACATAATAGAAAAAATTTAAAAAAGAATATTCAAAAATTAAAATCTTTAGTTTCTATGGATGATTATTTCGAATTTATTTTACCAAAAATAAAAGTAAGAGAATTAATAAGAAATCCAATAGATAATATTTTAATAAGTTATTATATAAATTACTTAAAACAATTTTGTAAAATATTAAGAAAATACTATCAAGAAAATACTGAAGAACAAATATTAAGAATAACAAATAAATTAAATTACATTTATTATCCAAAAAATAGATTAATTTTTCAATTTGGTGACATAGGAAAAACATTCTTTATAATATTAAAAGGTAGTATTGATATATTAGTTCCTAAACAAAAAATTGAATTATTATCAATATTTGAATATTATCGATATTTAGCAATTTTAATTGGTTATAATGAAAAAGAATTATTTATTCAAACTTTAAATTCAAATGCTGAAATTTATCCTTTAGAAATAGAAGATTTTATTAGTTATGGAAAAATTATTATCCCAATTTCTAATAGTTCAAGAAGAAAAATTACAAAAATTCAATTAAAAATATTATTTTATTATTTAACAAAACAAGAAAGAGAACAAATTGAAGAAGGAAAATTTATTAAATTTGACAGACATGGTAATATTAAATTTCTACATAATAATTTTGATACTTTTGAAAATGAAAATATTGAAAGTGACTTTGATGACAAAAGAAAAAGTATGATTAATTTAAGTAAAAGTAAAAGAATATCAACAATAAATAAAAAAAAATTTGAAAAACAATTAACAAAAAAAGGAATAAAAACATCTGAATTTATATTAGAAATAAAAAATGAATTTGATGATAATGTAAATTTATCTACAGAAAATTATATTGAAAGATTAAATATGTATAAAATAAATAATAATAAAAATTTTAAAGAAAAAAGAGAAATAAATTTTATTATTTATTATTATGAACATATTAAAACTTTATATACAGGAGAAAAATTTGGGGATTATGCAAGTTATGAAATTGGAAATAAAAGAACTGCAACAATTATTACTTCATCAAATTGTCATTTGGCTACTTTAAGTAAAAAATATTTTTTAAGATATGTAAAAACTGCTTTAGATAAAAATAAAAATGATTATTTAAATTATATTTTATCTACTTTTATTTTTAATGATACTAATATTGGTTATCTTCATGATAAATTATTTCATCATTTTGTTATTGATAAAGTTAAAAAAGGAGAAAATGTTTTAAATAAGAATAATGATTTAATTAATCATTTAATATTTTTAAAAAAAGGACTTTATGAAATTAAAATGAAATTATCATTAAAAGATATTTTAATAGTTATAAAATATTATTTGAAAAAATTAGAATTATTATTTATTCAAAAAAAAATTACTTGGTCTACTTTATTAGAAAAAAAAATTTATAAAAATTTATTTGATGTTTATTCAAAAATTAAAAAAGAAAATCAACAAGTAGAAAATTTTGCAAAAGAAATAGAACAAGTTAATATATTGTATAATCAAAAATTTGAAATTATATTATGGTTAAGTAGTTCAAATGAAATATTAGGATTTGATGATTTAAATTATGAAAATAAAATAAATTTATTTTCTATTAAATGTATAAGTGATAAATCTGAATTTATTTTTCTTGATAAAGAAATTTATAAAAAATTTTTTGAAATTGAATCAGAAATTAAAAAAAAAGAATATGAATATGTAAAAATGAAATTAATGAGATTAATACATAGATTAATTGAAATAAGACATATTAAAATTACAACTTTTTCAGAACATAATATTTCAATTGGTAATTTTATTAATATTGAAAAAGAAGAAAAAGATTTTAATAAATATTTTGAAAATAATTTAGGAGAAAAGGCAAGTAATCATAGGAAATTAAATTCAAAAAATATATTTAATAAATTAAGTTCTTTTGTTATTGATACTCAAAATAAAAAAAAAGATTTATTTACAATTAAAGCAAGAAGAATTAGTAGAAATATTTTTACTTCAAGATATTCAAAAAGAAATTTAAGTAATTCAAAGGAAAATATTTCAAGTAATTTTAATGAATTTATTCATCAAATACAATTTAAGAAAAGTCATAGTACTTTATTTAGAAATAATAAAACTAATATTAATAATTATAATAATAATAATAATAGTCAAAAAAAAGGAATTATTATTTTTCAAAAAGTTAGTGTTTCATCTATTGATAATATAACAAAAGATGAAACTATTGAAATAAATGATAAAAATAAAAAAAGTAATATAAAAAATTTAATTGATGAAAAACAAAATAAAAATAATAATTTATCAAATGAAAGTAATATTATAAAATTAAACAATTTTTCTCAAAAAAATATTTTTCATAATAGTAATAAAGAATTATTTATGAAAATAAAAAGAAATATTGAATCTATTTCAAAGAGTTTAGAAATGAAAGATACATTTAAAAGAATTTCTGACAAAATTCATAAAAAAAAATTTATGATTAATCCTATAGAATTTAGAGAAACAAAAAAAAATAATTATCTAAATTTTAGAAATAATTATAATATTCAAAATACAAGAGATGCTTTTCTAAGATTTAAACCAATATTAAATTTAAGAATAACAAAAAAAAATGATAAATAAATCCAAACACAAAAATTATGTCCTATAACAAATTTTGTAAATAAAATTAATAAAATAAAATTCTTCTATAATTTATTTTTTTTATAATTATAAAAATATAATTATTATAAAAACTAATACTTTAAATTAGCAACAACTATTTTTTTTTTTATTTTCATTTTTAATCAATTCATTAAGAGTGTTATAAGCAATATTAAAATTATTTTTACTATTATTACAAAGAAGATTTTCTTCTTCAATTTGAGAATTTTCAACATTTTTACATAAATATTCAGTCATATATTCAAATAATAAATTAATATTTTGTCCATTTTTTGCACTAACTTCCATAAAAAAGAGATTTAATTCTTTACTAATTTTTTCTCCTTCTTCATAACTAATTTTTCTTTGATTATCATTTAAATCACATTTATTTCCAATTAAAAAAAAAACATAATCTTTATTACAATTATCTTCAATATCTTTAACCCATTTTTTAATATTATCAAAAGATTCTCTATTCCCAATATCATAAACTAAAATAATTCCATCAGCATTTCTAAAATATTGTCTAGTAATACTTTTATGTCTTTCTCCTCCACAAGTATCCCAAATATTTAAATTTATATTCAAATTTTCATCAAATCTAATTATTTTTGATTTAAATTCAGATACAATTGTTGATTTATAATTATCTATAAATGTATTATCTATAAATTTTGTTAATAAAGATGTTTTTCCTACACTTATATCACCTATTAATATTATTTTAAATGTATATGCTATTTTTGTTTGTTCTAGACTATTATTTATAAATTTTGTGTCTTCTAATGGATTTTTTACATTTGTATTTGATAAATTGTTGAAGTTACTTGGACGAATACTTGAGGAAATGTTTGAAGGTCTGTCCATTTAATTTTTGTAAATATATTTTTAATTAAATAAATTCATAAAAAAATCAATTTTTTTCTAAAATTATATATATAAATTTTTAATAAATCAAATTTAATTTTATTTTAATTTTAAGAAAGAATATCATCAATTTTTTCTAAAAAAAAATACTAAAATTTACAACATCCATCATTACTTTTTTTTATTCTATTCTCATTTAATTTTTGCAAATTTTTTTCAAATAATTCTTTTTCATCACCTCTATTTAATTCAACAATTTTATAATCATCTAATTTTCCATTAAAGGGTAATTCAGGAAAATTTTTTTTAGATAAAGTTAATCTAATTAAATAATTAAAAACTTCTTTAACATTTTCTCCTGTTTTAGAACTAGTTTCAAAATATTTAATTTTATATCTTTCAATAGCATCATCAATTTCACTTTTTTCTACTTTATCATTATTACCATCATTTAATAAATCTTTTTTAGTTCCTACTAAAACAATTCCTAAATTTTCAATTTTATTTTCTTGATATAATTGACCAATCCAATAATTAATATTAATAATACTTTTTTTATTATTTAAATCAAAAGTTAAAATAACACAATCAGTTCCTTTATAAAATTGTTTATTTATAGCTCTAAATTTTTCTTGTCCTGCAGTGTCCCAAATTTCTAATTTTACTTGAACATTATTTACCTTTAAAGTTTTTCTACTTTTATCTATACCTATTGTTGTTATATAAGTTTGGGAATATTCATCATTTATATATCTTTGTATTAATGAAGTTTTTCCTACTGTTGCATCACCTAATAATAATATTTTGAAAATAATATTTGATGTTTTTATGTTATTTATGTCTGATTCATTATTCATTTTTTATATTTTTTAAATTTTTTTATGTTTTTTAATTTATTATTTTGGTTAATTATTATTTTATTTATTTATATATTTTTCTTTTTTATAAATTGAAAATTTTATACTATGAAAAAATGATAAGTTAAATTTATACAAAATTACTTAGAAAAGTTATATTATAATGACCTGAACAACTTTTATTTCTACCAAAAATATTTTGATTTTTTAAATTTTGAGGTAAATTTAATACTGAAATTATATCATTTTCTGTTATTTTTATTATTTTTTTTGTTTTTTTCTTTTCTCCATTATTATCTTGATTAGTAGAATTAGAAAAAATAGAATTTCTTTTCTCATTATTTGGATTATCACTTGAATTAAAATCAGTAGAAACAGATTTTTTATTATTAAAATAACATTTCATATTCCTAATTTTTAAATGATAAATATTAGGTGATTTTTTTTCAATTTTTTTTGAAAGTTTTCTATTATCACTATAATTAGTTGAATTATATGGATTAATTTGATATAAATTTAAATTTGATGAATCTCTATTTGTTGATACTGTTGGTATTGAATCATATTTTCCTTTATTTAAAAAAGGAATTGATTGATTACTCATATAAGATCTTTTTGATAAACATAATATTTTTTCAGTATTTAAAATACTTTTATTTTGTTTTAATAAATGTTCTTTAATTATTCTAAAAGGTTTATTTAATTCTTTTTTAAATTCATTAATTTTTTCTTTTATAATTTGATTTTTAATTTCCATTTTTTTTTTATTTATTTCAGATTCAATTTTAAATTCTTCAATTCTATTATTTTGTTTATTAAACAAAGGTGTAATACTTTCTCCAAAATCGAAATAAATTTTTCTTAAATAATCAACATTTAACTTTAATAAAATAGTAAATTCTTTCTTAATAATTAAACAATGTTTATAATAACGATACCCTTGACTAGATTCTAATCCTGCAATTCCTCCTTCATCTAAAAAAGAAAGAGTTTGAATTTGTTCAAATTTATTTAAATAATCTTTTTTACTTTTAGCATTATAAGGTAAATCTCCAATAATACATTCTCCTTTATAAACTAAATAAATAGTATTTGCAACATCAAAAGGTGTATAAACAATATTATTTTTTTCATAAAATTCAGGTGGAATTTTTGTTAATAAATTTCTTATTTTTAAATCTTTTTTTAATTTTGGTATTCTATCAATTATAAATTGAACTTTTTTCATATCACCTTCTAAAAATTTTGATAAGAGTATTTTATTAAAATATTTTTTTTCTAAATAAAAAATATGAGTATTCTCAGGACAATAAATTGAAGTTGTTCTTGGAATATTATATACTATTCCCCATTCACCAAAACACATTCCTTTTTTTAAAGTTACTCTTTTTTCTTCAAAATCTAATTTAAAATTTTCTAATGTTGAACCTATTAATTTTTCAAATGGTGTTTGATGTTCATCAATTGCAATTTTTTTTATTAAACTATATCTTTGTTTAATTAAATTATTTGGATTTTTTTTTTCTTTTTTAATAGGACTAATATTTTTAACAGTTTTTAATTTTTTTTTTATTTTTCTTCTAATATAAAAATCACTTGTTTTATTATTATTAATATCATTTCCATCAATAAAATTATTTTTAATAATATTAAATTCATTATTATTATCATCATCACTTTCAATATCAGACATAAAATAATCACGAGGAATTTTTTTAAAAATTTTTTCCATTTTTTCATCATCTTCTCCATTATCATCAGTAATACTAGAAATAATATTTTTTGTTTTATCAATAGTTTCAATTTCTCTTACTTCAACACTTCCTTTAATAATTCCATATAAAGCATTACTTTTATCATATTGTCTTACTATATAACTTCCTTTTTCATAATATTCATGTTTTATATAACAAGACATATTTCTTATATCTTGTGGACAAAGACCTTGATAACTCATATATCTTTTTAATCCTTTAAATTTTAGTAATGTTAAATATATTGCTTCTAAATTTCTAATTTTTTTTGATTTTGGATTATTTATGTCAAATAATATTGAATTTTTCTTTGTTGGAAGTTTTATTTCTTTTATTTTTTCTTTTTGAGATTGTATTGGAAGGTGATTTGTTATTTTTTTTGATATTTCTTCTATTAATAATTCTTCTTCGTCTTTTTCCAGTTGGAATATTTCGTTTTGTAATTGTTTCTCATTCATTTCTCTATATTTTGTTAAGACGAATTCTGTTAAAATTTTTGCTGCATTTTTATTTTTTATTTGCTTTTTTTCTGTCATTATACTTTTTTTTAATGTTTATATTTATTCCATAAAAAATTGTTTTTTGTAAATTTTTAAATTTATTTTTTTTATTATTTTGTATAATATTATTTATTCAATAAAAATAATTTTATTGATTTTTTTGAAGAAATGATATTATCAATGATTTTATTATTTACTTTTTTAAAATTTAAAGAAAAAATCAATAATAAATATAAATTAAAATAAAATGTATTCCTTTAATATTATATAATATAAAATTTTATATATTTATATAATATTTACTTATATTTATTATGATATTTAATATAACAAATATCTAATTGAATTGTTTTTTTATAAAATTGAAAGAAAACTTATTTGAAAATAGAAATAAAATATTTTATATATAATTGAAAATTATTATCTAGTAATAAAATTTTATTTAATAATTTAAAAATTTGTCACACATATTTATAATTGTTTCTAAATGAATAAAAAATAATTTTTCAAAATTCACGCTATAAACAGTTGAAAAAGATATTTTTATTATATTTTTCACATCTTCAAATAATATCATTAAAATATCTTTGTTATTATTATTTTTAATGAAATTAATCTTAAAGTTTGATTTTTAATTTTAAATAAGAAGATGTTAATTAAAACTCTATTCATTATATTTTAATTATCAAAAATTTAAAAAACAAACCCTTTTTAAAAAATAATAAAAACTCTAATATTAATGAATTGAAGTCTAAAGAAAGATTTCTGTATAACCTTTTTAATTTAACTAAATTTAATTTTAATCTTATAATCAAAATTAAATATTATGCTAATTTATATTGAAAAAAAAATTCATTTTTTCCAATTTTTTCATTTAAAAGTCCTAAATAGTTAAATCAACAATTATTTTTAAATTTTATACTATTATATCTACATAATTCTTTCTTTTCTAATTTTAAATTTATTTTTGTTTTTTAATTACAATTTACTGGAAACTCTAATTCATAATGATAAATAAGATTGAAAAAATAACCAAATAAAAAAAAGAACATAACTAATGAAATTATTTGCCCCGAATTTTTAATTAATTACTTCATCTTAAATGACAATTAATCATATTTTTTCATTTTTAAATATGAAACAAATTCTTAAAAAAACACTTTATATTGTACAATTAAAATAAAACGCTTTCATCTAATTCATTAAAAAACATTACGAAATAAAAAATAATCTTTTTACCAAAACTTTTCAAAATCATTTTTTAAATTTGTAATAAAAACTTATTAAAAAAGACAATGAAGACCAAATATGAAATTATTTCTAAATTATTATTTCCTAAATTCAGTCAACCTAAAGAAAGTCGTTTTCTTAAATTTTTTTCATCTATAAATGATAAAAATAAAAATCATAAACATTTTAATCATAATTGGATTTCAATTGAAAAAATTGAGAATGGTGAGGATAAAAGAACTTCAGTTATTATAAAAAATCTACCAAAAATATTAACAAAAGATAATATAAAAGAAATTTTAGAAGGAATTGGAAATATTAATTATTTATATGTCCCTTATGATAAAGTTATAAATAGAAATTTAGGTTTTGCTTTTGTTAATGTTGTTAATTATAAAAATATCATCAATTTATATAATAGATTAATTGAATATAATTTTGAAAATATGTTATTAAATGATAATATCGAAGTTTACTATTCTAAAATTCAAGGGAAAAATGCTTTAAGTAAAATGTTTGCTAAAAAATAATTTAATTATAAACTATTTATATTTTTTTTATAATTAATAATTGCATCTTTGTAACATGAATTTTTCATGAGGTAAGAAATTTTTTTTTAATTTATTTTTTTAAAGCAAAAAAGAAATATTTGATATAAATAATTGGTTTTTTTCTTTTATTTTATAGTTATCTGTTGATATTAAGATAATATATCTATTATATAAATATTATTTGCTTTTTTAGAATTTTAATTTATTTTTTTAGGAAAAAATTTTTTGTTATAAGGTAATGTATATTTAAATTACTGAATATTAATTTTTATTATTAAATACTAAGAATTATTCAATTAAAAAAAACTGATAAAATATTTTAAATTCTTTTAAATAAGTAATTATTATTTTTTCAAATAAATGAATGAGAATATAAAATTATATGAATATATTATTAAAAAAAAAATAATAAATATAAATGATATTTCAATAGGTTATGATCAAAAAGTTTTTTTATTAGAAACAAAAGAAGAAAAATATATTATGAAAAAAAGCAAAAATTCACCTTCAAAAATTGAAAATGAAGAATTTGCATTAAATTTATTATCAAATTTAAATATCCCTATACCAAAATTAATATTTAAAAACTCAGATTTTTTAATTGAAAGTTATATTTAAGGAAATCTTTTATCAAAAGATCATTCAGATAATTATTTTATTGAATTAGGATATTATATAAGTTTAATTCATTCAATTAAATTAGAAGGATTTGGAGAAATAAAAAATGGTAAAGGAGAATATAATTCTGAATATGATTATTTATTTAGTTGGTTAGATTTAAATAAAAATTCAAAATATGATATATTAAAAAAATATAATGTAGAAGAAATATTAAATAATAATAAATATTTATTCAATAATCAAAATTCATTTTTTCTTCATGGCGATATTTCTTATTCAAATATTATTGTTAATAATAAAAAAATAAATGGAATTATTGATTTTGGTGATTCAATTTCTGGTTCAATAGAATATGATTTAGCTTTATTTTATATAAAAATTAAAAATGAATCTAATTGGGATTCATTTATTAAAGGTTATAATAAAGATTATAATTTAAAAAAATTTCATATTTATGTAATTGCTTTTGGAATTTGGTTAATACAAGATAAATTTATAAAAGAAAATGATATTGAATATAAAAAATTTATTCAAAGTATATTATATTTTTTATAAATTAAAAAGTTTTTATTCATTAATAAAATAATTTTAATATAAAATAATATTTTTAACTATTATCTCTTAAATTGTTATTTTTTGTATTTTTTTCAATTTCTTTTTTTATTTCATCATTTGTTACATAATCACATTTATCATTAAATAATTTCAAATCATTTTGATTAATATCTCTAATATCAACTTTTGCATCAAATTCAATTGGAATATTTTTAATTTGAATTTGAACTTTTTCTAAAATGTTACTTTTTTTTCCAACTTTAGCATTAATATAATAAGATTTATCATATATACTATTTAATAATTTTGAAATTTCATTATCATAATTTAAAGGATTAGTAATAATATACTCATAATAATTTTCAGTAGGTGAATAATAAGTTAAAATATCATATGAATTAAAAAAAAATTTTGTAGTAAAACCTTTGATAAAAGTATTATTTGTATAAATACATTTTTCTTTTGTATCTAAAGTATATGTTCCACTATTAAAATCAAGTAAAAAATTTAAAAATTTATCTGGAAATTTTCCTTCTTTATTTAATATTAATGTTAATTTCATAACATTTAATTTTGATGAAGAGATAAATTCTCCCATTGACTTATTATCATTATATAATTCTAATTTAAAATCATTAGGAATTTCTTTATGTTCACTTTGTGAATGTGAATATAAATTATCCCATATATTACATAAAGAAAATGAAAATAAAAAAAAAATGTAATAATTCATATATTTAAAATTATTAAAAAATTCCACATAAATAAAATAAAAAAAATTAAATAAAAATACTTAATAAAATAAAAAAAAAAAAACAAAAAAAAAAAAAAAAAAAAAAAAAAA
>Ga0256407_10013293_pt1 | contig 11028 bp, 10 predicted proteins | sample RumenRJG_04DNA_FD_193489 | JGI IMG/M metagenome (GOLD analysis project Ga0256407, IMG submission 193489) | Bovine rumen microbial communities from Lethbridge, Alberta, Canada - RJG_04 | ecosystem: Host-associated > Mammals > Digestive system > Stomach > Rumen | place: Canada: Alberta... | reverse complement strand
TGAAAGGATTGGTTCTTATAACCCCAACACTAATCCTGCTACAATAAGTTTAAATTTCGAGCGCGCACTCTATTGGGTGAACGTTGGCGCACAACCCACCGAGACTGTTCGCAACATCCTGAGCCGCGAGGGTGTGATGTTGATGAAGCACCTGCAGGGTGGTGTGAAGAAAGGCGCTTTTGACGAGGCTGAGGCTCAGCGTCGTTTTGAGGCCTGGAAGGCTGAAAAAGCAGCCAAACTTGAAGCAGTGAAGAACCAAGAGCGCGAGGGCAAGAAAGCCGCCGCCAAGAAGGCTCTTGAAGAGGAGACCAAGAAGAACGAGGCAAAGGCTGAGGCTGTAGCCAAGAAGCGTGCAGAGGCTGCCGCTGCTAAGGCTGCCGAAGAGGCCGCCAAGGCTGCTGAGGCAGCAGCAACCGAGGCTCCTGCCGAGGAGACTCCTGCTGAGGAAGCACCCGCCGAAGCATAATCGACAATTGTCGACACAAAAAGAAGCGCCGGAAAATAAATCTGGCGCTTCTTTTGTAGTAGAGAGTAATCTTGTTACAGTTGCTCGGTCTCGGCAGGCGCAATCTTTGAGAGTTCATCAATGTTGAGAATACCCTTAACATCGATGATGGTAATGTTGTCGTCCTCATCAACAACAATAACGACTTCTTGATAATCATCGCCTGCTAGCGGCAGTCCATAGACCACAGTGTTGCGCTGCTTGTCCTTCTTGGCCTGCATGATGACGTCATAGGCCGAGTCTTTAGCCAACTTCTCAAGTTGCTTACGCACTTTTTTCTTTGCTCCCCGCTTGTGCGCCATGATGAAATCGATTGACTCGACATCGCGCAGCGCAGTAATGCTGGAACCAGGAATGACCTCACCCATGATATCGTTCATGCCCAGCACATTCTTGATTAGAAATCGCGGGATGTGATAGGCAGTGATGTCATCAATCTTCTTAATCTCGTCAATGACTGCTGCAGCCTGACAAGTCATTGCAGCCATGATAACGAGCAGAGTGGAGAGAATAATTTTTTTCATTGATGCACTATAAATGTTAATAGTTACATAATTCCACGTTCACGCAGCCGTTTCTGCCAGTTCCAAGCACTGAGCATCGTGTCCTCGACACTAGCCTCGGCCTTCCATCCCAGCACTTCATTAGCACGCTTGGGGTCAGCCCAGATCTGCTCAATGTCACCCTCACGACGACCCACAATCTTGTGAGGCACCTCAACGCCCGTAGCACGCTGGAATGCATCAATTAACTGCAATACTGACAGGCCATTACCTGTTCCGATATTAAACACCTCAAGTGCATCCTTACTCTCGTCAGTTAGCATGCGATCGAGTGCTCGCACATGAGCCTTGGCCAAATCAACAACGTTGATGAAGTCACGGATGCAAGACCCATCAGGCGTGTTGTAGTCATCGCCGAACACGCTGAGCATGGGACGAATGCCGATGGCAGTCTGAGTGAGGTAAGGAATGAGGTTTTGTGGCACTCCGTTGGGCAACTCGCCAATCTCTGCACTGGGATGCGCACCGATGGGATTAAAGTAGCGCAACAAGATAGCCTTGATGGGACTGCCACTCTTGATAACATCACTGATGATGTCCTCACAGATCTGCTTGGTGGCGCCATAGGGTGAAGTTGCCTTCTTGGTAGGTGCATCCTCGGTGATAGGATTCTGGTCGGGCTCACCATAGACGGTGCACGATGACGAGAAGACAAACCCCTTGACACCATAGACGGGCATGAGGTCAAGCAGATTGAGCAAAATGTTGATGTTGTTACGATAGTACATAATAGGCTTCTGCACCGACTCGCCAACTGCCTTGCTAGCAGCAAAATTGATAATGCCCTGTATGCCGGGGTGTTCCTTGAACAACCTGTGCAAAGTGTTGATATCGGTACAATCACCCTTGATAAATGCTGGTCGGATGCCAGTGATATGTTCAATGCCGTCAAGCACCTCACGGTTGCTGTTACTCAGATTGTCGATAATGACAACTTCGTAACCTGCGTTTTGCAGTTCTACTGTAGTGTGTGAACCAATAAATCCAGTTCCACCTGTAACTAAGATTTTCCCTTTCATTTTATGATCAGATAACGATTTAAAAATTTAACAAACGTTGAGTGACTCAAGCAGATGCGTGACAATGCGTCCACAGGCCTTACCGTCACCATAAGGATTCACCGCGTGACTCATGGCATCGTAGGCAGCATCATCGGTCAATAGCGTGGCCATATTATCGACAATGGCTTCATAATCAGCGCCTACCAGTTTAACAGTACCTGCCTCAAGCGCCTCGGGACGCTCAGTAGTATCACGCATCACCAGCACAGGTTTGCCCAATCCGGGTGCCTCTTCCTGAATGCCTCCGCTATCGGTGAGCACAACTGTTGACTTCTCCATCAAGAAAACAAACGAGAGGTATTCAAGTGGATTGATAAAGAACAGATTGCCCTTGCCTCGTGCTAAATCCTCACCAAAGAGTTGATATATGGGCTTGCGCACATTGGGATTCAGGTGCATGGGATATACAAAGTCGACATTGGGAAAACGCTCGGACAATGTCTTGATAGCCTGACAAATGTTCTTGAAACCATCACCAAAGTTCTCGCGGCGATGTCCGGTAATTAATACCAATTTGCGTCCTTGATTGAGTCGATCGACATCATAGCCATTGGCACGGATGCTGCCGGCGAGTTTAGAAGCAAGTTCGGCAGAAGCCTTAATCTTATCAACTACCCAATACAGAGCATCGATGACCGTGTTCCCGGTAACGATAATACGTTCTTGTGGTGTATGCTCATCCAGCAAATTCTGCCGGCTGAGCGCTGTAGGGGCGAAATCAAATGTGGCAATTCGTCCAGTAATCTGACGGTTCATCTCTTCGGGCCAGGGACTGTAGATGTTGTGTGTACGCAAACCGGCCTCAACATGCCCGACAGGTATCTGCTTATAGAAAGCAGCCAGTGCAGCCATTGTGCTCGTTGTGGTATCACCATGCACGAGCACGACATCTGGCTTGACCTCATCCAAGACACCACGCATACCCAAGAGCACTCTCGAACTCACATCATAGAGGTCTTGATTCTGCTTCATGATATCAAGGTCATATTCTGGCGTAATCTCAAAGATTTCAAGCACTTGGTCAAGCATTTCGCGATGCTGAGCTGTCACGCAGACTATGGTCTCGACTTCATTGTTGCGAGCCTGAAATGCCTTGACCAGCGGTGCCATCTTGATGGCTTCGGGTCTTGTCCCGAAAACGAGCATTACTTTTTTCATATCTAGTTTGTCATATTAATCTTTGTCTTGAACCTTGTCTGACTGTACAGACATGCTAAGATGCTTACTAAAGGGTTTGCTAGCCAGTTCCCATAAGAGTATTCTCAACTTATCAATCATGATTGAGCCAAAGAACACTGCAAGCACTAGCAGCCCTGTATATATAATAAACTGAAAACGTGGTTCATTATTGAACCAGCCAAGGATTATTTCGTCATAAAACGGTTTACCGATAAAACTGCTTGATTGTGTGAGGTAGGCAGCAAAAGCCGATATCGCCAGCCAGTTGACCACACGACTGCGAAATGAAAATTTGCTAAAGAACAGCATGAGATGCATAGCCCCCACAATGACAAGCGGGCAAATATAGAAATAAAGAGCCCCACCCCGTCCAGCATGTTGCTTGATGACAAACATCGAGATGGTCAAGAAAGCCACAATGACAAGATAAATGCCCAAGTCAATCCAGCGGTTGAGTTGCCAGCACTTGAGTGGATGCAACCGCATGAAGCGTGCCAACAGATATAGTCCAATAAACGACGGCAAGGAATAACCTGCTACCAGCCATTTTGTTGACTCAAAAGCCCAACCATATAGGAACTGGAAGGCATAGAATGACAACAATACGATGGCAAACTGTTTCTTAGATGCCTGCTCGACAAATGCATTGAGTACTGGCGACAAAATGTAAAGTGACACATAAGCCTTGACAAACCAATAATCATTCTCACCCAACAACAACAAGCGGCTCAACACATCATGTGTCAATTCTTGTGGAGCAAAGATGGCACAAACACCGATGGCAAACAGGCCAAAAAACAACACCTGAAACACAAGTTCGACCAATCGCTTAAACTTGAAACGAATGCCATACCATCCTGACAAGAGAACAAAGAGGTCAACCGCATAGATGGAGAATCCCTCGGTCATGAACATCAAGAATGCTGACGAAGGATTGTTATGCACATGAGTGTAATCAGGGACAGGAAGTGCACGAAAGTTGGCATGAACAATCAGTACCAGCAGCATCGCAACGAGTCGCAACAATTCCATATTACTATCGCGCACTTTTTTGGTTTTGCTATTCAGTTTGTTATCAGTCATCTCTTGAAATAATTTCGTGCCAGTTGACAGAACTCAACAAACACAGGCAACCTCATTACCCAACAAGTTGCAACATAGACAATCGGACAAACGATCAACGCCGAGCCCAGCGCCAACCAAGCATTATCGAAGAGCCAACTGCAACCCCATCCTAAAGCTGCCACAATGATTGCCAATAAAATGAGCGGTGCTAGTTCGCGCAACTGTGTGACGAACCCATAGCCAAGCAACTTGCGAGTATAATAGGTGTTCAAATAGAATGACACGAGTGCATACAGCACACGCCCCAGGCAGATGACAGTCAATCCAAATGGGAGTGTGGCAAACAGAATGGCAAAAGCAATTGACTTCTTGATGACCTCGAGACGCAAGACGTAGTCGGAGTGCCCCTTGACATAAATGAGATTGAGATTGACAATGACCACACAATCCCACAAGTAGGCAAAACTGAGAATCTGAAGCAGTGGCACACATCCCATCCACTCTTGTCCCAGCAATATCTGAATCAGCGGCCTTGCAATGCCACACAACCCCATGATAACGGGAAAGACCACCAGTGCCGACATCTGTAGATACTTGCGATAAGCACCAAGCAACCGTGAGTCATCGTCCTGAATCTCACTTAATATCGGGAATGAAACACGCTGCAAAATACCACTAATATTGCTACTGGCAAATTGGTTAAACTTATCGGCACGGGAATACAATCCCAATTGGGTTGTCGAAAATTTCTTGCCTATCACCACATCGTAGATCTTTGCATAGGCTGCGCTAATCAGATTGGCAACCAATAGTTTGGAGCCAAATCCAAATAGACGATGGAACGAGTCGGACGAAAAACTGGCACGTGGCACCCACTTGACATAGTAGAAACTCAACACCACATTGACTATAGCGCAGACTAGAGTCTGCCAAACAATTGCCCAAACGCCCCACCCCAGGAATGCCAGTGCCACACCGACCAAGCCAGACAACAGAGCCGAAAGGAATGAAATCTTGGACTGAGTCTTGAAATCGACTGCTATGGTGAGTTTGGTTTTATTGACCGCCACCAATGAGTTAATGACCAAGTTAATCGAATAAACCCGTGTGATGGACATCAAAATGGGTTGCTCGAAAAAAGCAGCAATTAATGGTGCCGACATGAACAGCAACAGATATATCAATATGCTGATGCCGATGTTGATATAGAAAACCGTTGAGAAATCAGCTTCGCTACGATCTTGCCTCTGAATGAGTGCGCTGGAAAATCCGCCATCAATAAACACCTGCGAGACAGACATGAAGATTGCCAGCATGGCAATGAGTCCGAAACTGTCGGGGCCTACAATGCGGGCAATAATCAACTCGAGGATGAATGTCACCCCCTGCACCGAGAATCGCTCGACAAAACTCCAAGCGACTCCACGCACCGTCTTTTCTTTCAAGTCACCGGCCATCGTTACAGAGCCCAAGGGAATGTACTAAATCATCGAGTGTATTCTGAGCCACCGTCTTGCCATTAGGTGGCATTAAATGACGATTGTAGAAGTCCATGCGTTGCGACTTCATCGGGTCTTCGCCTCCCAACACAACATTATCGACAAAGTCCATCATCTCGCGCTCATCTTTGCCAATGTAGAGTTGAGCGAAAGCCTCACGTGACAAATCGGTCTGTCCCGTGAGGAAATGATTGATGTCTCGTGAAACAAACATAACAGGTTTGTGGGTATAAAAGTACTCGATGACAAAAGAGCCGCTATCGTGAATCATGGCATCGCTGCTCATGAACAAATCGACATAGCCACCTGTCTCAAGTTGGGTATTCTCCATCTCATCCCACATCTGATAATAGTCATCGGTCTTGGCTTTTCCCCACTCGGGATGTGCGTAGAGTTCTGTAAGCAATCGCGGATGAGGCTTGAAGGCTATCTGTATAAACTCTTTGTAACGCTGAGCCAAGTCAAGCATGAAGTGAGCCATCCACAAGAAATTGGCCCGCGGCAATTGGCCGAACTTGTCATTAAATGAGAAGTGTGGTGCCCAGATGATGCGTTTGCGAGGTCTACCGTCACTCATTACTCGCCAAGGATCACTTCCGCTCCACAGCGCGAAATCATCACCGTTGGGATGTCCTACAATGCGCACATTGCGCCCCTTGTTAGCAGCCGTGACTTCGGCTTCATGCTTAATTTCTTGATTAGCATAGTACAAGCGCCATGCTAAATTGTGAAAGTGGAAGTCGTAAGAGAACTTGCCACGACCAGTCATAAACGCGTAAGGATAGTAGCACAGCAACCTGTCATAGAAATTGAGGCAATCGTGCTGTGGCACCAGCAGATTCTCGTAAGGCTGAGGATAGAAGATGATATCAGGATCAATCTGACTGCGGATATCGAACGGTGCAGTAGCCCCTGTCAAATCAAAGTCGACATAGGGCATATGCCTACTATCAAAGTATTGACGTAGAGCCTTGACATCACGCGACTGCTGCTCCAGATCATAGTCGATGCTGGGCGAAATGACAATGGTAACCTCAAATCGGCTGTCATCTTGCAGCGCCTCATAGAGGTGCTGATACTTCCACATGGGAACACTCATGGCCAGGATGACCACACGAGCATTGCCCCGCTGTCTCACCATCTCAATTCGTCGCCGATGCACCCGTTCTATTGCATGGTATTGCCACGCATGCAAGTAGATGTATCGGCATCCCTTCTGGACTATTTTGCTAAAACTAGCCATAACGGCACAAAATTACAGAAAAACTTGATTTTGTCAAAATTCACAACCGCAAAAAAGTAGAATTGCCTGTTTTGGCATTCAAAAGTTTGGCGAATTAAGCGGAAATCCGTACTTTTGTGGCTTGAAAAAACAAAAAGAAAGAAAATGACAATAGGATACACAACTGGGGTCTATGATTTGTTTCATGTGGGTCACCTCAACCTGTTGAAGAATGCTAAGGGCATGTGCGACAAGTTGATTGTCGGTGTGACAGTTGACGAGTTGGTTAGTTACAAAGGCAAGCAAGCGATGATTCCGTTTGAGGATCGCATCGAGATAGTGCGCAGCATCAAGTATGTTGACGCAGCAGTTCCCCAGTACGATATGGACAAACTCACTGCCTGCAAGAAACTGGGAGCCCAGATTCTGTTTGTCGGTGATGATTGGTACGGTACAGAAAAATGGCAACAATATGAAAAAGAGTTTGCCGAGGCTGGAATTAGGATAGTCTATTTCCCATACACCAAAGGCATATCCTCGACACGCATCAACGAAGCCTTACACGCTGTGCGCGGTCACAACCTAGAAGATGTCAAATAATCAGATAACACTATGGTCAACAAAGATTTTTGCTTGAGTTCGTATATCGCCTATCGATATATATGTTACGAAGGAATAGAGTTTGCGAATGGATTGAAGCATGTGAATTTCAAACCACTTCCTGACAGCCAGCGCATTAAAGTGGGCTCGGCTCAAGAGATGAATACGGATATTGAATCGCAAATCGACTCACTATATGGCAAGTACAATTCAATAGGTGTCCTCCTGTCAGGCGGCATGGACAGCGCCATCGTGGCAAGTTATCTGCACCCCGGTAGTCATGCCTATACCTTTACAACCAGCCAGAGCGGAGTCTTCGATGCCGACATCGAACGAGCCAAAAGATACTGTGAAAAACTGGGACTGGTTCATCACTTGATTGACATTAACTTTGATGACTATAAACAATACACTCCCATTGTGATGAAGCGTAAGTGCGCGCCAGTACATTCAATTGAGCCTCAGATTTATAAAGCCGCGATGGCAGCTAAAGCCGATGGTGTTGAGCTGGTTCTTGTTGGCGAGAGCGCCGACCTGATCTTCGGTGGCATGGACCAACTCATCTCGCGTGACTGGAACTATGATGACTTTGTGAAGCGCTACACATTCCTCGAGCCCGAGCGCGTGCTGTCTAATCCAGATATGAGTGTATATGACCTCTATGAAAAATATCGTCAGCCCGAAGATAAGATTGACTATATGACCTTCATGGACGAAGTGTTCTCGGTCGAGAGTTCCGGGTCTTACTGGAATGCTTTCGGTGAGGCAGGACTACCCTACTATGACCCTTATGCACGGATGATCATGCGTGATGCGCTCGACTTGAATCGTGTGCGCAACGGCGAGCCTAAGTATCTGGTTAGAGAACTGTTTGCATTACGCTATCCCGATCTAGAGATTCCCTTCAAGATACCGATGCCTCGACCTGTCGAAGCCATATTTAAGGATTGGTCTGGCCCTACACGCCCTGAATTCCGCTCAGACATCGAGATGAATGCTCTGACTGGCAATCAGAAGTGGCAATTGTGGTGCTCCGAGCAGTTCTTGAATATGCTTGACTGATGTCAAGGCTAAAGCATAGCAGATGGTGTGCAGCAATGACGATCATTGTTGCTGGTATTTTGCTATTGTCTGGTTATGGCGGCTGGCTGGCTCCATCGCAATTTGGCACAATTCCGGCATTAATGGTTCTAGCCTACCCAATTGTTGCTATTTTGTCAACACTGCTGTGCATTGTGTGGATTGTCAGACGCCAATGGCAGTTGGCCATCATGACGACATTGGCTCTTTTTGCCACATGGCCTAGCCTTAGTTGTAACTTTCCTGTCAATATCCATCATGCCGAAGTCGACTCGACCAAGATATTCAAGGTGATGAGTTACAATGTGGCAGCCTTCAGCGACTCGCTGTGGACCGACACAACTCACTTGCATCCAGCCATGCAACTTGTGCTAGACGAAAATGCCGACTTTGTGATTCTCATCCAACCTGACACTCGGGGTCTGGGATATGATGAGTTCAAGTCAATCGCTCCCTGGCTATCGGAGATAGAAGCGCACTACCCTTATCGCACTCGCAGCCGATATGATGGTGTCGAGCTGCTATCAAAGCATCCATTCACATGCCATCCACTTGCTCGCGCAGAGCATTCATATCGATATTTCCCGTATGTGATTAAATCAACCAACCGCTATGCATTTGACATCCAGTTGCCCGACCATCGCCAATTGCGCATCATCGGTGCTTACATGGCCTCATTTCAACTCGATGATGATCAACGGAGGGTTTTGGACAGTGCCATCTACAATGTCAATGTTCCTGAACGACTATATCGCAAAATGGAGCATGCTTTCACGACCCGTGAGCACCAAAGCAAAAATTTGCGGGACTCACTTGATGCAAGTCCCGCAAATGTGATATTGTGTACTGATCTTAATGACGTGCCACAGTCATACGCTTATCGCACCATCATGGGTGATGACCTGCTCGATTCGTTCCGCGAGGGTTATACAGGGTACCTGAGCACTTTTAACGACCATCGGATGCTATTCCACATCGACCATATTCTGTATCGTGGAGCCCTCAGTGCCACCTCGTTTAAGTGCCATAGGATGCCTCACAGCGACCACTACCCTATTGTTGCCACATTTGAGTGGAGATAATCCATCATTCTTGAGGCACATTAATATTTTTGGTCATCACAAGTGAGTGAGCACGGTCCATGAAGCGGTTAAACTCAGTCTTTGAGTCCGGACGAATGAGTTCGGGACGGTTCTCCGGAATTACCACATAGTTCTCACCTCGATAACTGGGTTTCTGTACAAAGAATAGTTTGTATTTCGCATCATGCACCAGAGGCTTACCTCCCACCATGGTCACCGAAACCTTGACCATTGCACCGCCACGGCTGTCGATATCGCGCTGGTTGCTGATGAAGTTACCTAGACTGTAAACCAGCAAGACATCTTTGTTATACTTCTCGCTATGTCGAATCTCCATAGGTTCAACAACATGTGGATGCCCACCAATGATGAGATCCACACCTTGGTCTATCAGGAAGTCGGCTAACGAGCGCTGACTCTCAACAGGTTGTAACTGATATTCTATGCCCCAATGCAGGTTGACACACAAGACCTGCGCACCTCGCTCACGCGCTTGCTGCAAGTCTCTAATAATGAGGTCGCGGTCGATGTGATCGACTACAGCGTCACCTTGCACTGGGATTCCATTGGTTCCATAGGTATAGTCGAACATGGCAAACTTGATGCCCTTGATGGTCGTGATAAAGGGCATCTGCTGTTGACGCGCCAAAGGATTGGAGTAGGTACCAATGTGCGGAATCCCCAACGAGTCAAGTGCGGCGATGGTACGCCGCAACCCCTTGTCTCGTCTGTCCAGGCAATGATTGTTGGAAGTTAAGAAAAGGTCAAAGCCCGACTTAAATAACTGCTTGGCATAACTGTCGGGCGTGCTAAAAGCAGGATAACCCGTATAGGGCGCGCCACCCAATGGGCACTCCAAGTTGACCACTGCATAATCGGCCCAACGAATGTCATCCTCGACATAACGGAAGCATGGTGAGTAGTCGTACGACCCATCACCTTGCCGGGCAGCTGTGAGTTGAGGTGCGTGCTGCATGGCATCACCAAAGAACACTAGATTGGCTGTACTGCCACCTTGCAGCAGCGACACGAGCGACAACAATAAGATATTGAGCAGATGCATAAGGTCTTATAGACCTAAATTCCGCAGCACTTTAGTTTAACTTTATTTACAAGTTCTTGAGCAACAAAAAGTTGCCCAGGATTTTGCCATGTCAGATTTTTCACTTACT
>Ga0256407_10013292_pt1 | contig 11028 bp, 11 predicted proteins | sample RumenRJG_04DNA_FD_193489 | JGI IMG/M metagenome (GOLD analysis project Ga0256407, IMG submission 193489) | Bovine rumen microbial communities from Lethbridge, Alberta, Canada - RJG_04 | ecosystem: Host-associated > Mammals > Digestive system > Stomach > Rumen | place: Canada: Alberta... | reverse complement strand
TGTACTTTTGCAGAAAAATACGATTTTATATGGCAGACAATGATAGAGGGCAAAGCCTAATTACCAAATATGTCTGGGTGATTGAGACCATCTATCGCAGACGGAAGATTTCATTCAAAGAACTGAACGAGCTGTGGCTGCGAGATGACATCAGCAGGGGTGTGGACATTCCCAAACGTACCTTTGACAACTGGCGTTATGTCATCTGGGATATGTTCGGTATCAGCATAGTCAACGAGAACCGTGGTGAATACCGCTACTACATCGAGAATGAGGAAGACATCAGCAAGAACGGACTCCGCTCCTGGCTCTATAATAGCTTCTTTGTCAGCAATGCCTTGGCGAACAGCCAAAGCATCAAAGACCGTATCATATTGGAATATGTGCCATCAGGACAGGAATATCTCCAGACAATCATTGAGGCGATGAAGGGAAATCGGGTGCTCAACATCACCTACCATAGTTATTGGAAGGACGAAGAAAACAACTTCGATGTGCAGCCGTATTGTGTGAAGCTTTTCCGTCAGCGTTGGTATATGGTGGCACAAAGCACAGATCCATATTATTATAAAAATGGACCGTTCATCTATTCTCTTGACCGAATTAAATATCTTCATGCAACAGACGAGACTTTTGAAATGCCAAAGAACTGGACGGCAGAGGATTTCTTTGACGGCTGTTTTGGCATCATTGCAGAACAGTCTGTCAAAATCCAACCTGTTAAGTTGAAGGTTTCGGCAGGACAGGCCAACTACATCCGTGACCTGAAGATGCACGAGTCGCAGGAAGAGACAGAACGCAATGAGGCCTACAGCATTTTCACCTTTAATCTCCGTCCAGAGTTTGACTTCCAGCAAGAGCTGCTTTGGAATGGCGAGGATATAGAAGTGCTCGAACCCGAATGGCTTCGCAAGGAAATTGCCGGAAAGATTAAAAGAATGTGGAACAAATATAGGGAGGACGAATAAATGAAAGATTTGAGTAAGCGAGAGCAGAGTAATACTGGTATTAACTCTGCCGAGCGTGAAAATCTTAGAGCAGGGCTCAAAGACTTTGCAGCAATAGATTTTGAGACGGCCAACAACGAGCGTAGTTCTGTATGCAGCGTTGGTATCGTCATCGTTCGGAACGGTGAGATAGTAGATTCGTTCTACTCTCTTATCCAGCCCGAGCCGAACTATTATAATTATTGGTGTTCGCAGGTTCATGGCCTTTGTCGTGAAGATACCGACGATGCTCCAGTATTCCCCAAGGTATGGGCGCAGATAGAACCTTTGATAGAAGGGCTGCCTCTTGTGGCTCATAACAAGCCCTTCGACGAGGGTTGTCTGAAAGCTGTTTTCCGTGTCTATCAGATGGACTACCCTGACTACGAGTTTTACGACACCCTCGCTGCCTCACGCCGCAAGTTCCGCCATCTGCCCAACCACCAGCTGCACACAGTGGCCGCTGAGTGTGGTTACTGTTTAGAGAACCATCACAACGCCCTTGCTGACGCAGAAGCATGTGCTTGGATTGCAAGGGAAATACTATAATCATAAGTATATTGTGTAATATTTGAATTTCTTGGTATAAATAAACAAGAAACGAGTATCTTTGCTAAGAGATTAAGAAATATGGAAGAAGAAAAGATTATCATATATCAGACTGAGGACGGACAAACACAGATTGATGTCCGTTTGGAGAACGAGACTGTGTGGCTGACACAAGCTCAGATGGTTGAATTGTTCCAAACTACGAAACAAAACGTAAGCCTACACCTTAATAATTTATATAAGGAAGGTGAACTCAAGAAGGAGGGAACAGTCAAGGAATACTTGACAGTTCAACAAGAGGGAAAGAGGAAGGTATCTCGTATCGTGAAATATTACGACCTTGATGTCATCATCTCTGTTGGCTACCGTGTTCATAGCAAACGAGGTACAGCCTTCCGCATTTGGGCACGTAATATCATCAAGGACTATCTTGTAAAAGGCTATGCCGTCAATGAGCGCATCCGCAAGGAGCAGATTGGAGAACTGCGTCAACTGGTAGGCATGATTGGCAGAACCATTCAGAATAAGTCTCTTCTGTCGAACGACGAGACGAATGCCCTTTTTGAAGTAGTAACGAATTATACTTACGCACTCGACACCCTCGACAACTATGATTACGAGCGACTGACTATCGACAAGACGACAAAGGAAGAACTCTTCCATGCAACTTACGAAAATGCAATGGAGGCAATCAATGGCTTGCGCGAGAAATTCGGAGGTTCAGCCCTCTTTGGTAATGAAAAAGATGACTCCTTTAAGAGTAGCATCGGACAGATATACCAGACCTTTGGAGGTGAGGAACTCTATCCCAGTGTAGAGGAGAAAGCCGCAATGTTGCTCTACCTCGTCACCAAGAACCATTCCTTCAGCGATGGCAACAAACGCATAGCTGCAACCCTATTCCTTTGGTTCCTCAACAATAACCACATCCTATATCGCGAGGATGGCTCCAAGCGCTTGGCTGACAACACTCTCGTTGCCCTGACTCTGATGATAGCAGAGAGCAAGACTGAAGAGAAGGATGTGATGGTGAAAGTTGTGGTGAATCTGATAAATCAGAGAAATGAATAATCTTGCCGACGCAGAAGCTTGTGCTTGGATAGCAAAAGAAATATTGTAACGACTACAAAAATATTGACATTAAATTTTGAATACAATGGCAGAAAATTCAATAGAGATGAAATCTGTTAGCGACCTTCTGGGGATTAAGTTTTTTATTCCTAGTTATCAACGTGGCTATCGATGGACTGAACAACAGGTGAAAGATATTTTGAATGACATCAATGATTTTAAGCCTGTTAGGTTTAAGAACTCGGATGACGAAACATGGTATTGTCTTCAACCGCTTGTGGTCAAAAAGATGGAAGAAGCAGACCCTCATTTAGAGAAAGAGTCAGATAAGCAAGGTTGGTATGAAGTTATTGACGGGCAGCAACGGTTAACTACAATCTTTTTAATTATTCACTATTTTAATGAAATGTGGGTAGGAAAGCAGAAGACCCCGCTTCCTACTATTAAATATGCGACAAGGAATGATGGTTATGAATATCTGAAGATGTTGGAAATCAACGATAACCAAGAAGCTGTCACTTCGGGCAAGGAGTTTAAGGACTACATCGATTACCATTATATGCAACAAGCCTATGGCACCATCCACGCATGGGCCTGCAAGCAAGGGTCTTCTTTCAATAATAATGAGTTTCAATCCAAATTTATCCATCGTACAAGGGTAATTTGGTATGAAACCGTTGATGAAGACCCTATAAAGGTCTTTACTCGACTTAATATCGGAAAAATCTCACTTACCAACGCAGAACTTATCAAAGCGTTGTTCCTCAATCGTTCAAACTTTCAGGTGTCAGACAACAATCATCTGAAGTTGAGGCAACTGGAAATGGCTAGTGAATGGGATCATATCGAGTATTCATTGCAAAACGATGAATTTTGGCTGTTTCTGAATGAGCCTGGTTATACGCGTCCGACAAGAATAGACTTTGTATTCGAATTGATTTGTAAACAAAACGAATTGGAACTGGACGAAAAGATATATGAACAAATCGGTTCTGATGACTATAGGACTTTCCGTTACTTCTATGAGTATTTCCATACAGAGTTAGCCGATGTTAAAAAGTGTTGGAACAAAGTAAAATCATATTTTCAGACCTTCAGGGAATGGTATGACGATTTGGAACTATATCACTATATCGGATACCTGATAGTGTATGGGTATACCTTACCCGACCTTGTTGCGGCATGGAACGAATCGAAAGACAAGGACTCCTACCTAAACGACCTAAAGGAGAAAATAAAGGATAGGATAACAAAATGTCCACCTCTTGATTTCCAATACAAGGAAGATGGTAGCAATAAGGGAGGGTGCAAGCCTATTTTGCTTTTCCACAACATTCAGACCGTAATTGGCCAAAACAAGAACAATCTCAACAATGAGAAATATCAAATAGGAGTATTTTACAAATTTCCATTTCATCTGTATAAAATTGAGAGTTGGGACGTGGAACACATCAATTCCAACACTACAAATGAGGAAGATGACTTGGAAACACAAAAGCAATGGTTGCTGAATGTTTACTTGAGTGCTGATAATGAGATGCATGAGAAAATTCGTGATTTCTTTGAAGAGACGGATGAAGATCGGAGAAAAAGACTCTTTCAACAAATAAAACGTAAGTTCCCCCAAGCAGAAGAATGGACTGGCGAGGACAAGAACAGAATCTGGAACTATACGCTATTGGACTCATCCACCAATCGTAGCTATGGGAATGCCTTGTTCTCAGGAAAACGCCGTGTCATTATCGGCAAGGACAAAGGCATGTGCATCGCTGTTCCAAAGATGACCAAAGACGGGAAACTACAGTTGACCGAAGAAACCAGAGCCAAGTCGTCCTTTGTGCCACCTTGTACAAAACAAGTGTTTATGAAATACTATTCTGCAATCATGACAGATGCCAATTATTGGACAAAGATAGATGCCGAAGGTTATATGAATGATATAAAGGAATGTTTAAAAATTTTAGAGTAATATGACAAGCAAGACGTCCTTTTGGGAATTTATAAGGAATAATAATATAGAAATTCCCATCATCCAGCGAGACTATGCGCAGGGAAGATTAGGTAGGGAGAATCTCCGTAAGAATTTTCTGTGTGATTTAAAGAAGGCTTTGGATAATGAGCCTCCATACAAGGATGCAGAAATGAAGTTGGATTTTGTATATGGGTCAACAGAGAACGGCAGACTCAATCCATTGGATGGTCAGCAACGTCTAACAACCCTCTGGCTACTGCATTGGTATATTGCACTACGAGCAGGGGAGCTGACCGATGATAATTGTGCCATCTTCAGAAAGTTTTCATACGAGACGAGAATCTCGTCCCGGGAATTCTGTCAACATTTGTGCATACCACACAACTTTGAGGATTTCGACGGCTGCAACATCGTTGGGTTTATAACTAAGCAGACTTGGTTCTATTCGGCTTGGCAACAAGATCCGACAATTCAGTCCATGCTGAGAATGTTGGGAGGCACAAAAATCACCAACAAGCAAAATGAAGATATAATTGATGGAGTGGAAGAAGTGTTCAATTCCATTTCCGATTGTTCAAAAGAAGACGATAACAGTTTGTCACAAGTTACCTTTGGCGATTACTGGAAGAAGCTGACTGATGGGGATTTGTGCCCCATTGTCTTTTATAACCTTCCGCTTCGTGATTTCGGGCTTTCCGACGACTTATATATCAAGATGAATGCCCGCGGTAAGCAATTAACAAGCTTTGAAAATTTCAAGGCAGACCTAATTGGATACATAACAACCCAGGCAGATGAAGAAAGTGTAAGGAACAATCAACCCAATGAATGGAACCGCCTTTTAGACATCCGTGAAGGGTTGCCTATCAAATTTGATAACGACTGGACTGATATCTTTTGGGAAAATAAGTCAAAGGGGATAAAGAATAAGGATGGCAAGATGATAAAATCAAAGCAAATAGATGAAATCTTCTTTGCTTTTATGAACCGGTTTTTCTGGAATGAATTGTTTATAGCTAAAGAACCAGACAACCCCTCAAGTTATATACTTGATATCGGTAAAGGTGATGATGGCTCAACTCAGGAAAGCAAAAATGCTTCATATAGGTATCTTAATGATTCTGGTAACCGCAATCCGAGTGATTATGACACCAAAATAGCCTACCACGGTTTGGACGAATACAAATATGCCAACGGAATTCCACTTGGATTTTTCGTGAAATTGCAAAAAGTTCTAAACAATTATTACCGTTATTCCAAGACTCAGACTTTGCCGACATGTTCTTGGGATGCGGGGTTTAGATTCATCCCCCAGTACGTTGAAGATGAATGCTCAAATAATATAGAAATAACAAATAATGCCAACGACAAGATTCTCCGAGTGACAACTCTAAACCAGACACAACGAATCGTCTTTTTTGCTATCTGCAAGTATTTCGACCACGATGAGACTGTGGTTGACACTGAGACATCGTTAAAACAATGGATGCGTGTTGTTTGGAATCTGGTGTCCGGTCAGGGCGAGGATGGAAGGCCACAGATTAGAAGTGTCATGGCAATGCGTACAGCGATAGAACATATTGACCAGCTCGACACTCATGACCCATATCGCAGTTTGGGCGAAATGCCATGTGATGAAGGGGCTTCTGATTTCTCAAGCAGATGGAATGAGGAGATTCATAAGGCAAGACAAATTGTTTCAGGAGAAGTTCGTGCCGACGGAAAAAAGTGGGAGGAAGTCATTATTGATGCTGAACAGTATGCTTTTTTCAGAGGTAGTATTCGCTTTCTGTTTCAAGATGAAAACGGACAACTTGACTGGTCTTTGTTCGATTTGAAGTTTGAACATGCAAAACAGTACTTCCTTGAAGTGACACCACCGAAAGCTTCCGCTATGCAAGAGCCGTATCACAATGCAGATTTGCTAAAGAAGATGATGAGTTGGTTTACTGCCGATACATTCTGGAATGTTTTGTGGTACAAACATAGAACGTTCAATAATAAGCCGGAAACATGGATGTATTACCTGCTGAACACAAATAACTACATGGCCGTACATCACTTGATGCTTGGCGAAAGAAAAAGTTCCAATGCAGAGGATGTTCACTCAAATGACATCGTAAGACGAACGTTATACATTCTCGCCAATTCTTCACTTTTGGAGTTCGTCAGAACAAAAATTCCAAATTCGTGGATTCGCGATTATCATAATCATAAAGCCATATTTCCCAGCGCAAAGGGCGTGTTTCTTGATGCGGAGGTAAGAGACTCTGTTCTTGCTTCCACGAACAATGTGGAAATCAGGGGGGAACACATCATTCCTGATACCATGCTACTTTATGGGTCGGATATCAATTTCACATTTAACGATTATAATTTCCAGTGGTATCGTAACGACAACTTGTATCTTATGGAGAAGGAGAGATACTGGGAATACATGGTTAAGGACGAAAAAGCGCAAAAAGACATAAACAAGTATTATTGCATCAGTGCCAAGGACAGGGTAAAGGATGCCAATGATTTGATTCAGATGCTGAATGAACTCATTGGCGATGTAAAACAACATGCATTATGACACAAGACATCTATATATCAGAATGGCTAGAGAAGAACTATAAGGTCGTTTATGACCAGCTTTCTACAGCCTTGTTAGAAGTGAACAGTTCTCCCAAAGTGTTGCCATACTCAAATGAGGTATGGTGTCGTGATTATATGCCCGTCCATATCGGAAGAGGAAGCTATGTCGGTTTTCATTTCCGTCCGGATTATCTTTGGAATACTCCCAAATATCAGAAATACATCACTCGACAGAGATTGGCCGTAGAGGACTTGTCGATAAACTTTTCTGATACAGTAGATCTGTTCCTTGATGGCGGTAATTACGTGCGTTGTGATGATAAGGTTGTAATGACAGATAAGATTTTTGCAGAAAACCCCAATTGGAGGCCCTTGGCTTTGCTTGATCGGCTCGAAGATGCCTTTCAGGCAGAAGTCTTTCTCTTGCCGTGGGATATGAGTGAATCTTATGGGCACTCAGACGGAATGGTGGCATGGATTGACGGTGGACGTATCTTACTGAACAACTATCATCAGTTGGAGAGGGGTAAAAATAAACCTTTTACAAGGCGCATACGCAAAATCCTTTGCGAACGATTCGATGTTGTTGAACTTGAATATGAAGGCCATCCGTCTCGCGACAGCTGGTGTTACCTGAATTTTCTCGAAACAGATGATGCCATTATCTTGCCAGCACTGTCTCTGAATCATGAAAGTGAAGAAGACGAGGCGGCTTTATCCCAATTTCAGCACATATTCCCTAATAAGGTAATTAAGCAGGTTTATGCGAAGCCGCTAATCCGACATGGTGGTGCTCTTCATTGTGCAACTTGGAATCATTACCTTTTATGACAGTATATATCTCCAATTCCACTCACTACAAAGAAGTGCTTTCACGGGTGCAATCCGTGAAGCACATGCTTTGGATTGGAACGGCAGACATCAAAGACTTGTATGTTGAGATGGGCAAAGAGAAGAAACCATTTCTGGCTCTCATTGCCCAACTTATCAGGCGTGGTGTGGAGGTGAGACTCATTCACGCAAAGGAACCTGGTCCAAATTTCAGGGAGGACTTTGACAAATATCCTGTACTCTATGACCGCTTGGAGCGAGTTCTCTGTCCGCGTGTTCATTTCAAGATGCTTGTCTTTGACGGAAAAGAAGTATATATCGGTAGTGCGAACCTTACAGGTGCCGGCATCGGTATGAAGACTGATACTAAAAGAAACTTTGAAGCAGGCATTCTAACCGATGACACAGAAATTGTCGAACAAGCCATGAACCAGTTTGACGAAGTATGGATAGGAAAGCATTGCAAGAAATGCAAGCGAAGAGAGTTCTGTCCTGACCCGATAGTATGTTGACACACTTTCACAAGAAAGACTTAAATACCATTATCACCATTATGAAAGTATATTTTGCTGGATCAATCAGAGGTGGGCGCGTCGATGCTAACTTATATGAACGCCTGATTAAATACATTCAGAAGACTGACATTGTGCTGACAGAACATGTCGGCAACCTCAATTTGTCAGAGGAGGGTCAAACTGTAACAGATATATACAACCAAGACACTACTTGGCTGCGTGACAGTGACGTATTGATAGCCGAATGTACTTGTCCGTCTTTGGGCGTTGGTTATGAGCTGGCATACGCTGAGCGTTTCCAGAAACCTTGCCATATCTTCTATAATAAGAATAGAACAAGTCTCTCGGCAATGCTGGCTGGAAATAGTTTCTATAACATCCATCCCTATGAGGATGAAACTGAAATATATCCTATAATAGACAGTATATTGCAAAAGGAGTATGATACATGAAGATAATCTTCCGTGATTTTGACGGTGTTCAGAATACGGAACATTATTATGTATCAGAGGAATGAATAACGCCCTCCCAGATGCAGAAGCTAGTGCGTGGATAGCAAGAGAAATATTGTAAAATGTTTAACTTTTAATTTTTATTGTTATGTTTGTATTAATAATGCCAACCATTGAAAGTATTTGCGAAGATTATGGTTTTGACTATTATGATGATAGTAATACGAGAGAAGTTCTTGAACAACAAGGCATAGAAGCTTATCCTATAGAAGTAAATGATGGCGAGTCTTTTGAGATTCCCCAATGTTTTACTGGTAGAATTGAACAAGACGAGCAGAATTATTATAAAAAAGTCTTAGTGGATGAGGATATGGATTATTATGAGCGAGAGGTAATCCAAGATGATTTGCCTTCTGGACTCTACCAGTTATATAAAGATGAGATAACTGTGAAACAAATCTACCAAACAGATGTATTCTAATTATAATCCCGACGAAGTTATGAACATTCAAGAAGAAATTGTAAAATGGGCTGAAAAGTATGTCCCAGAATTCAACAAATTGTCAGAAGAGTATAATACGTCATATTATACCCAGTCACCATTAAATTGTATAGATGGTGAGGTTGACCTCATGCTTATAGGAATAAATCCAAAAGGGAATCTTGGAAAAGGGTCAAGTGTGAAAACCTCAGAAGAGTTTCTTACAGGAAATCCTTATTGGTCAGAACGATTTAATAAAGAAGATAAGATTGTTTGGGATTTCTATCAAAGAGCAAGATTCTTTCTTGGTTACGATGATTTTCGTCATAACGAGAGCATAGATAATGACAAGAAAACAGTTTGGACCAATCGCTCTCCGTTTGAGTCAAAGAATGGCAACAACGATCTGCCTAGAGAGCTAATGGAAATAGGAATTAAAAGCACTCTCGAACTAATAGATATAATTCGCCCCAAGCGGATCATCTTGTTAGGTATAAATGCATTTGAACAATTAGAGAAATCGCAAGAAGGGCAAAATATACAGTATTCTAAGGTATTTTCCAACATCAAAGCACAGGTAGGCAGAATTAACAATATTCCTACTGTTTGCATAGACCATCCTTGTTCTAGGCATTGGGAAGTCTCTAATAAATTTAATTCTATATTTGTCTTTCTTCATGAATTAGCAGAAATAACGAATAAAAAAAGTGATGTAAAGCCTCTAAAAGAGGTTGTTGAAATAATGCGTAAAGAAATGGAATTGTGGCAAAATAGGGTTGTTTTATAAAAAAGACAACTTTTTCTATAAATTCCAAAGACCTCTGCCACCAGTTGGTAGAGGTCTTTGTTTATTTTGCACCATGAAATCTTAAAATTAATAGAATATGGATCATATAAATTCAGAATATGGAGTAATGAGGGATAACCTGTTACCTCTGAGTTTCATCAATACCAACTTCAAGAAAGATGTTGTCTCGTTAGTCGCAGGTCGCCCTCGTATGGGGAAAAGTGTTTTTGCTTGGTGTTTGGCTGCAACTCTCATTAGACAAAAACAAAGAGTATTATTCTTTTCTCTTGAAATGAGTAAAGATCAAGTTTTGAAAGGACTTCAACGATTTGGCTGCAACTCAAATGATATGAAATCCCTTTTTGCGATAGATGACACACCAGCATCTACAATAAGTTATATGTGTCAATTGTTAGGAAGAGGCAAATATAACTATATTATTGTTGATGATATACAACTTATGTCCCCTCCTTGCCTAGCGAAAACGAGACAAGAGGAGATGCTACATATAATAAATGGATTCAAAGAAATTGCAAAAGAGAATAACATTTCTGTTATCCTATTTGCACAAATAAGGAAATTAATGGAATATAGCCATAAAAATGACATAAAGCCTCGTCTTGAAGACATGGGTGAATCCTATTCTGATTATAATTTTGAGGATGTACATATTTCCTTTCTACATCGTGATGCTTTTTACAAACGCTCAACAGAAGACCTACTAGAGTTTATTACTTACACAAATAATGAAAGGAAAATAGAATACATTCAGTCTTTATCCTCATAATAAACAGGTAGAACTATGGT
>Ga0256407_10013291_pt1 | contig 11028 bp, 10 predicted proteins | sample RumenRJG_04DNA_FD_193489 | JGI IMG/M metagenome (GOLD analysis project Ga0256407, IMG submission 193489) | Bovine rumen microbial communities from Lethbridge, Alberta, Canada - RJG_04 | ecosystem: Host-associated > Mammals > Digestive system > Stomach > Rumen | place: Canada: Alberta... | reverse complement strand
TTGGAAATTTTTTATTTTTTTGATTTACATTAAATTTTTTATTCTTATTATTTGTGGTTAAAAAATTTTTTCTTTGATTAGTATCATAAGTATTAATTTTTTCATTTGTATTTAAAGGTTCATAACATGAACTATTATTAATATTTAAATTTTTATTTTTAGAAATTTTTTTTTTTGGTTTTGAATTATTATTATTATTATTTTTCATATTTTTTCCTTTACTTTTAGAATTTGAAACACTTGGTGCATAAATTGATTTGAATTTTTTTTCGTATAAAGAAACTTCAATTGTTGTTTTATTTGAATTTTTTGTTTTTTTTAAAATATCTAATTGACGAAATAATTTTAAAAAATCTGTATTTAAAGTATTTAATTCTTTCTTGGATTTTTCTATTGTATTGTTATTTGCTTTTAAATTAAATCTAATTGAGTTTTGAGTTTTATTCTTTGTATTTTTTTTCAATATTGTTTTTTTATATTGAGAAAATTCACTTGGAAAATGTATATTAAAATTCTTTATGGCAATCGCATTATTTCCTATTTTATTTATATTTTCGTAAAAATCTTTTTTGGTTAAAGTAAATTTTGAAGATTTATTTCTTACAGATACTGGATGAGAACTCATTTATTATGAAATTCAATTATTTTTAATTTAATATTTAAAAATAAATTATTAAATAATATTATTATGATTTTATGATACTATTTAATAATGAAAAATCATTTAGAATAATCTATAATTATGAGATTATATAACTAAAAAAAATATAATGATTTTATAAATTAAAAAATAATTGAAATATTATAAATAATGTCATTTAAAAAATTTAAAAATACAAAGAAATAATTTTTAATTTTAGTTTAATTTAATTTTTTTTTTAATAAAAATAAAATAAATCACCAAAATAGATTAAATTTAAATTTTATTCTTTAAAATCAATTTTAAAAAAATCATTTATCAATATAAATAAAAAAAATGTCATATGAAAAAGAAGGATTAGATTATAATATAAACATTTCAAATTCAACATCTCAAAACCAAAGAGTAGATGAAAAAACAAAAACAAACGAAAAAAAAACAATAGAAAATACATCACAAATTCAATCATCAAATTCATCAAATTTTATTCAAAATTCAGCAAATCCATGTATAGTATTTTTTACACTATTTTTTAAAATTCTTTCAATAATAATTTTTATTTTTGGTAATTTTATATTTAAAATGTCAGATTCATTAGAATTTGTTTTTGTAGTAATTTTCTCATCTTTAGATTTTTGGTTTATTAAAAATGTCTCAGGTAGAATTTTAGTAGGATTAAGATATTGGAATGAAATAAAACAAGATGGAAGTGAAGTATGGGTTTATGAAAATGAAAATGAAAAAAAAAATTCTTCTATTGACACTAAAATTTTTTGGGGAAGTATTTATTTAACTCCTTTTTTTTGGTTTGTTTTAATTCCTGTTGAGTTTTTTTCTTTTAATATTATGAACTTTTTAGAATGTGTTATTTCTTTTGTTTTAACTATTTCTAATTTATATGGTTATTATAAATGTAGTAAAGAGCAAAATAAAAAAATTAAAGGTTATTTAAATAAACAAAGTCAAAAAGGAATTAGTAATATTATTAGAACTATAACAAAAAAATAATATATTTATAAAAATTTTTTAAAAAATAAGATAAGTATTTTTTATTTTTCAAGTAAATAAAAAAAAAAATATTATTTATTTAGTAAAATTAAATATTTTATCTGGATTATCTTTTCCAATTCTTAATTCCATTACTCTTATTTGTTCCTTTAATTTTTGAATTTGGTCAATTAATTCATTATTATCTCTTGTTAAGAGTATGACTTCATTTTTATATTTTATAACATCAGTTAAAATTTGGTCTTTTGAATTACACATTAAAGAACAAATTCCTTTTAATTTTGTATTCATTTCATTTTCAATTATTGCAAATTCTGCTCTTATTGAATCATCTACATTATCAATAAATGAAGTTATTTGTGATACTGCTGATTGATATCTTCTTACTATATCATAAAATTTTTGAACTAAATTATCATATTTTACCATTTGATTTAAAATACTTTTCTCATCTAAATAATCAGTTTCTGTGTTAAACATTTTTTTATATTAATTTTTCTTTTTATATTAATTAATTTTAAAAAATAATTTTTTATAAAGAAATAATAATTTAATTAAATATAATAAAAATTCAATTTTATATTTTATATTTTTTAGTTAGCTAATATTTAATAAAAATAATAGAAATTTTATTAAAACTTATTTAATAAAAATTATTTTATGATAAAGTATAAGTTAATTCTGTCTTTTTTGGTAGTTAATTTAATTCAATTCATTTTTTTCAATTGAACAATAATAAACACTTAAAAATTAAATTAGATTTAAAATATTTTTAAATCAAATATATTTTATTTTTGGATTTTGTGAAATATTTGATTTTTTCTTTAATTAATCTTTTCATTATGATATAATAGTTTTTATAATAAATAATATAAATCAAATTATTAAAAAAGTATTTTTTTAAATTATTAATTTTATTTTTATTTAAAGCTAATATTTAAAGAAATTCCTGATAAATTAAATAATATTGGACTCAATTATATAAAAAAGCAATATATCTAAATAATTTATAATTAAAAAAAATAAATAATAAAATTATTTCTTTATAAGGCACAATAAAACAAAATATATTTTATATATTAAATAAAAAAAAATGAAGGCAAATTCATAAGTCACAATTTTTATACATTTTTAAATAAAAATTAATATAAAAAATAAAAAACTTTTATCATAAATATCAAATAGATTTATTAAATAATATTTATAAAAAAGACAATGTCACTATGTTCAAAATTTTATGATAAAATAATAGAATTCTACACAATAGTCAACAAGAAAAAAAATTTAAAAAATCTAACAATATATCTTATAATAAATTTCCTTTTTATGTTTGTAGAAATATTTTTTGGTTTAATAAGTAATTGTTTAGGTCTTTTAACAGATGGAGCTCATATGTTTTTAGATTGTTCAGCAGTGATAATAGGATTATATTCAAGTTATTTAAGTGAATTTCCATCAAATCAAAAATTTCAATTTGGTTTTTTAAGAAGTGAAGTTTTAGGAACTTTTATTAATAGTGTTTTTTTAATTTTTATTGCTATTTATATTCTTTTTGAAAGTATTGAAAGATTTATTTCTCCTAAAGATATTCATAGTGAAAATTTAATTTTAGTTTCTTTTTTAGGTTTAATTGTTAATATTATTGGATTATTTTTGGCTCATGATCATGGTGATGATAATGATGATGATGATGAAAATGATGAAAAAAATAATAGTGATGATTTAATTAATACTGATAATAATAATGAAAATATGAATATTAATCAACATTCTGATAATAATTATTTAGAAGAAAATAATGTAGATAATGTAAAAGAAAAATTAGAAAAAAAAAATGAAAAAGCAATACTTCAAAAAGATAAAAAACACAATCATCATCATCATAAACATAATCATAATGAAGAAAATAAAATAAATAAAAATGAAAATGACAATCAATTTAATAATGAATCACATATTCAAATTCATAATGACAATCACAATCATTATAATCATAATCATCATAATGATAATTTATATGCAATTTATATTCATATTTTAGCAGATACTTTAGGTTCAGTCGCAGTTTTAATTAGTTCTTATTTAATTAGATTTTATGATATTAAAATTAGTGATCCTATTTGTTCATGTTTAATTTCTATTATGATTGTTTATTCAACTATTCCTGTTTTAAAAAATTCTGCTGTTATTTTATTACATATTCCCAATAAGCATATTAAGTTTAGAAAAGAGAAAATTAAGGAAAAGTGTTATAAATATAGAGATAGTGGGTTTATTATACAGTCTATTGATTTGTGGATGTTAAAAAAAAATCATTTTGTTTGTGATATTAAATTAATTAAAAATAATAATATTGTTGATAATGTGAATAAAAATTTATTATATAATGACTTGAAAAATTTAATGAAGGAATTGAAAATAAATGAGTATTTTATTGATATTTAAAATAAATTAATGCACAAAAATAAAATATAATTTTTTAAAATATATTTTTAATCTACTAAAATATTATTTAATTTTTATTATATATATTTATTAATAAATGGGAAAAAAGAGAAATAAAGATTCAAAAAATAAAAAAGAAGAAAAACCAATAAAAAAACAGAAAAATAAAAAGAAAGATTTAAACAATAATAAAAAAGAAAAAAAAATAATAAAAGAAGAAAAAAGTAATAAAGATCATTCAGAAAATTCAATTAATAATAATAATATTTGTATAATATGTTATTCAAAAGAAAAAAAAATAATAAAATTAAAATGCAATCATATATTATGTTCAGATTGTTATCATAAATGGTGTAAAATAAAAGAAACATGTCCAATGTGTAGAAGAAAAATGTTTAATACACCTGCAGAAGACCCCGATTTTGAAAATTTATTAAGGTCATTATATGATAATCGTACTTTTCTCTTCCAAAAATCTTATTAAAAAAAGAAAAAAAAGTAAATAATATTTAATTTAATTAATTTATTATATAAGAAAAGAAAAATTTTTATTTTATATAAAATTACAAATCTGATTCTTTAATTAAATCTATTTTTTTATTATCATTTAAAGAATAAAAATGTATTTCTACATTATATTGATTTTTAGTCATACAAGTAAATAATAAATTATCAATTTCATTACCACCAGGAATTTTTAAAGTATCAAATAAAATTCCAGGAAAAGAAACTTTAGTCCAAATTTTATTATTTGATAAATGAATTCTAGTAGAATAAACTAAATTATTTTCTTTAAAAGTTTGTATTTCAGTATATAAATTAGTATTTGTTTTTTTATGACTTCTAATATAGAAATATTCCATTTCTACTATTGTATTAAATATTAAAAATAATTCTTTTGATTCAATTATTCCATATGTATTTGAAGGATAATCACTTGGTTGTTTATATGGGAAATTTTCTCTGTTATATCTTAATCTTAATTTTCCTTGTGTTTTTAATATTATTTGAGATACTTGAAATGAAAAAATTTTTGTTTCAGGCATTAATACATCATTATATTTTGTTTCAGAGTCAAAAGATTGAAATGTTAAATACATTTTTAATTTCATTTGAGGTGAATCATTAGTTTTTGATATTTTTGTATAATCTTTTATATATTTTTGTGTTTTATTTTGATAATAATTTGATATATTTTCCATTGAGAAACTTTCATTATATTTAAAGTCATTATTTAGATTTAAATAATTATAATATATTCCTTGAGAATTTATTAAGTGATGATCTGTTATATTATTTCCACTATAATAATAATATTTATCTATTTGAAAGCAAAAGGGTCCATCTTCAAATGAGCATTTCTTATATTTTTCTTGATTTTTATATTTAGTATATATATTTTCTATATAAAATTTATCAAAAACTCTATGTTCTTCATTAATTTCATTCAAATTAATTAACTGAATTAAACAATCCAAAATAAAAATTTGAATTACTTTCATTTACTAAAAAAAATAAAAAAAATTAAAATTAAAAAAAATAATTAAACCTAAAATAATATGTTCAAAAAATATATAATCCTAATATTAACAATCTCAACAATAACCCCTTTCCCATTATTAAACCTTCGTAAAACCCAATCTACTATGAACTCAGAATCCTTAAACATAACAACCCCAACTGAATTAAAAACCACAAAAAAAGGTGGCTTCTACATTCTATATCAAATATTTGTAACATTATCAGGATGGACATTATGGTCAAAAGAAGGAACAATAATAGGATATTCTGAATCAAATTTAAAAGTATTATCCCTTAGAATAATTTCAAAAATTCGTATTAAATATAGAGCATTCAAGCCAAATTTTTGGACAAATTGGATAGAAAATGGAGGATCAGTATGTAATGAATATGAAGGTGGTAATTTAAAAGGAATTCAAATTAAAAATATTGATCCAATTGATAATGATTATATTCCTTTTTATAGAGTACATTCACCAATTAGTAATAATTGGTTAGATTGGAATATTAATGGTGATACTTCTGGTGATTTAAATAATAATTTTCCTGGATTTGATCAAATGCAACTTGTTTTTATTAGGAAAAGTGATATTTTTTATAAAGTTAAAAATAAAAATAATTCTTGGTCTGATTGGGTTTTAAATGATATGATTTGTGGAAATATGATTGATTTAATTTATGAGATTATTATTCATGTTGAAGATCCTCGTTGTAGTGATATTAAATATATTGTTTTTTTTAATGACAATTATCTTACTTGTGAAAATGGAGTAAAATGTGGAAATAAAAATGAAAATGATAATAATGATAATAATATGATTAAGAAAATTCAAATTATTAAAAACAATCTTAGTTCTAGTTATAGAGAAATGAAATATAGGATTCATATTCAAAATGGAAATTGGACTCAATTTGTTAGTTATGGGAATGAAATTGGGAATAATGATGTTGGGTTTACGGCTATACATATTAAATTAACTTAAGTTTTTTTTTATAAAATTTTTAATTAATTATTAAATCTTATTTTTGGTTTTTAATTTAATTTTTATGAAAGAAATAGATGAAAGTTTTATTTCTAATAATTCTAATAATTATTCAGAGATAAATACTAATAAAAGAATTGAAGAAGAAAAGATTTTAAATAATATTGAAAATGATAATAAATTAGAAAATGATAATAATAATTCATCTTGTTATAAAATTGTTGATGAAAAGAAATTAAAATTAAATAATTTTTATTTTTTTAATGAAGGAATAATTCAATTAAAAATTGTAATATTAGGTGATTTAGGTGTTGGCAAATCTACTTTTTTTAAAACAATAAAAGAATATGTAAAGTATAAAAAAGAAGAAAATAAAAATAAAATAATAGAAGACAATTACTTATCAACTTTAATAAAATATGGAAATCATTTTATCAACATTAATATATTTGATGCACCGGACCAAGATGAATATTTAAAATTTATTAAACATTCGATAAAATCAGCAAATGGAATTTTTTTATTATATGATATAACAAATATTAAATCATTTAATAATTTAAAAATATGGATGGAAAATATTCAAAATTTAATTGATATTGAAAAAATACCAGTTGTTTTTATTGGGAATAAATTAGATAAAGAAAATGATAGAGTAATATCAGAGATTGAAATTTTAAATTTTATTCAAAGTTTAAATTCTTCCTTTCTTGAAATATCAAGTTTAAATATAAATAATGTTAAAAGTGCATTTGATACTATGATAGTAAATATTTTAAATAAAATAAAAAAAATTCAAAAAAAAGGTAATATAATAATAGTAAAAGAAAATGGATTAAATTATGATAAAGAAATAACAAATAATTCAACTTATATTTTAGATAATACAAAAGTATCAATTGAAAGAGATTTAGATACATCAATTCCTATATTATATCATCATGATTCTGAATCTAAAAGTAATTGTTAAATTTTGTTTTAATATTATAAATATTAAATTAGATAAATTTGATTTTTAAAAATTAAATAATTATTATTAAAAAATTTATTTTCTAAAATAATATTAATTTCAATGGCTGTAGGAACAGGAAAATTATATTGTATGTATATTTCATTTGCAGGAGCAATATTTTTTGTATTTATTACTTTTTGTTGTTTTGTTGGAATGGAGGTTTTAAAATTAAAAGAAGGAACAAGGGCAATAAGAGGTTTCCAATCATTAATTACAGCAATTGTAAATTAATATTATTTATTCAATAAATTTTTTTAGCTTTATGGGGGAATTGCTGGATATATTTATTATAAAAAAATGGAAGAAACTCAAAATGCTGCTGAGAATGAACAAATTGAAATGAGTGATATAAAAGGAAGGTTAATTCAAAATTATTAATAAATTATTAAATTATTATAATTTAATATTGTTTTTTAAATATTTATTAAAAATGAATAATAACTTATATTTAAATAAATGACATATGTTCAAAGATTAAATAAAATTTAAATTTTTATTATTAAGAAATATTCAAATAAATAATTATGAATTCTACACAAATTTGTTCAAAAAGTTATTTCCAGGATTCATTAGATAAATCAATATTAACAAAAAATAAATTATTCAATTATATCAAAATTCAAAAATATATATATATAAGATTTAGATATAAATATTATAGACTTTCATTAACATATAATCAGAAAATAATAAATATATTTATTTTTGGAATTAATTGTAATAGACTTTCAAAGTTTAAAGATTATATAATATTGAATGATACAAGAGAATTTTTAAAAAGATATTATAATTCATCAGAAAGTGTAATTAGACTTAAAAGATTTTATCTTTATTATAATATTTATTGTAAAATTTATCCAAATTATACAGCATTACCAGAAGGGATATATATATATAAAAATATTCAAAAAAAGCAAATTATGATTGATATACAAGAAGAAATGGAAATGAATAATAAAAAAAAGGAAAATGAATTAAATGAATTGAATAAAAATAAAAATGATGTTTTATCAACTGATATTATTTATTCTATTTTAAATCAAACAAATAATGAAAATATTGAATTATTATTTAATATAAATAGAAAAAACTTTATTATTGAAGAAGAGAATTTTATTAAAAATATTATTGATATTATTACTACGATTGAAAAATATGAAAATCCAAATTATAATGATAATATAAATATTGATAATAATTCTACTTTTAATAATGGTAATGTAAAGTTTCCATTAAGTTTGAATATTAAAAAAAAAATTCAATTTAATTTAAATGAAAGAAAAAATTTTTCAAAATTATTAAATAATGAATTTACTATACTGAATAATAATATTCTTGGTATTTTATCTTATAAAAATGATAAAAATAATGTAAATTATAATAATCATAATAACAATAAAAAAAAATTTATAAATAATAAAGAAAATATAAATATTGATATTTTAAAAGAAAAAATTCAAAATAATGTATTAAAATTATCAAAAAATTCAAAATCATTGATAAATTTAACATTAATAAATAAAAAGAATTCAAATAATTTTTTCATTCAAAAAAAATTCAATAAAAAAATATATAATAGTATATCAAATAATAGTTTAAAATCAAAACAAAATAATAACAATCCAATATTTACATACAGAATGTGTGGATCATGCGAAAATTTATTAGATCCAATAATTTCAAGAATTAAACATAATAGAAGTCAATCAGAAAGAAATAAACAAAATTCAACTACCTCAAAATTTTCTATAAATTCAATCTTTAATAATAATAGTCAAAAATCTATTATTGAATATAAAATTAATTCAAATTCAAATGATCATAATTTAGATAATCAATTTATAAAGAAAAGAAATAATACACGTATAAATTTTATGGAATCAACAATAAATAATAAAAATACATTCAGAACAATTGAACAAATAGGAGATAAAGAAAATTATTTTTTGTCGGGAAAAAATTTAAAGAATAATTTTAAAAAAATTTTAAATATAAATTCTTTTAAAATATCTCCAATGAATAAAAAGTATTTTGATAAAATTCATTTAAGTAGAAATAAAAATTTTAATATTTTTGAGAAAAATAAATCAAATCAAAGAATTAAAAATAATTCAATGACTAAATTAGATTTATTAGATATTACTAATATAAAAAAAAAAGTACTTAAAGGAATTCATATTAAAAGAATATATCAATTTCCCAATTCAAATGAATTAAAAGAAGAAATAATAAATAACAGTTGAAATACTAATAGAATTATATAAAAATTATTACTTTTAAAATGTATTTTTCACTAATTATATTTTTTTGAGAAAATTAGATGAAATATTTTTTATTAATATTTTAAATTATTTAATTTTACATTATTTATATAAAATTATAGATTTCAAATTTTATTTTAAAAAATAATCAAAAAAAATATATTTAAATTTTAAAAATGATTGTTTTTAAAAATTAAATAAAAAATCAAACAAAAAAGTTTATAACCCTTAAATTAATGAAAATTAGAAACTAAATTTCTAATTTGTTCAACAGAAGCAAAAGGGTTAGCCTGATAAATACTTTTAAATTGTTCTTTGGAAATTAAATCTTTTCCAGGATTTTGTGAATTTTTTTTATATTCACTTAACATTTTATCAACAATATTTTTAATAGCATCCCCATTATAAAAACTAATATTTAATTCTTCTAAACCATTTTTAATAATTGGATCATCACAAACATTTAAAACTGCTTTTGTAATTTCAAAAGTAAACCAATTAAAATATTTTTTTAACCAAATTTCAAATTCTTCAATTGTTAATCTTCCAGCTGCATAATTAAACATTGAATATAAATTTTCATCACAATTTTCATTTGTGTGATTTATAAAAGGATAAAAAATTAACATTACTACATACATATTATTTTTTTTATTTAATAATGAAATTAAATGTTCTAAAATTGCTTTTTGATATTTTATTTCATTTTCTGGTAATGATGTATTATAAAATTCTTCTAATAAATATTCTTCAATGTGTTCTTTATATATTTCTTGTTGTACTCTTTTACTAACTATTTCATTTAATAATTTATTATAGTCAAATTCATTTAATTTTAATACTTCACTTTTTATTTGGGTTATTACAAAATCTTCTGCTTCACTATTTTTGTTAAATGAGCAACATACTCCCATTTTATTTTATTTAATATGATTTTTTTGATTTACAATTTTTTTTTGTAATTTATACAAAAATTGACAATTTAATTTAGATTAATGACAATAAAAATATATTTTTTTATTTTTTTTCATAATATACAAAAAATTAAATTAACCTATTACATTAAAAACATCTAACTAAAGAACAAAACAATATAATAATAAAAAACAAAAAAAAAGAAAAAAATAAATAAAAATTCACTAACTAAAAAATATCTTA
>Ga0256407_10013290_pt1 | contig 11028 bp, 6 predicted proteins | sample RumenRJG_04DNA_FD_193489 | JGI IMG/M metagenome (GOLD analysis project Ga0256407, IMG submission 193489) | Bovine rumen microbial communities from Lethbridge, Alberta, Canada - RJG_04 | ecosystem: Host-associated > Mammals > Digestive system > Stomach > Rumen | place: Canada: Alberta | collected... | reverse complement strand
AATTATTCATTAATATATAGATATCAATAAATATTTTTATAAAATATATGTTTTATTATTTTATAAAATTTAAAATAAAAAATTAATTATTTATCTCTTGATTAACTCAATGTTTAAATTTAATTAAAAAAATTATTTTTAAATTAATAATAAAAAATTTATTAAAAATTATTTATTTATTAATAGTTAATTTCCTTTCATTACTCTTATCCAACAAAATCCCAATCCACAAATTAACTTTATCTTTTAAAACATTCAAAGCTTTATAAAATAAACTTTCAGGAGAATAAATTCCAACACTTTCAATATGAAATTCATAATGATCAGTAACTTTCCCTAATTCAATCATTCCACAAAATTTCTCATTCCTAATGCATTCTCTACAAGTAGTACAATTTCTAATATTTTTAACATAAGCTTTATTTCCTTTAACATCAAAAACTTTTTTAGGACAAAGTTCCTTTAATTCTTCAGCATCATTTCCCTTAATTTCACTAATAAAATTAATATTACTTAACAATCTATAATAAGCAGTTGATACAGGAGACCATTTTGCATGTGTTTTTCCTATTCCTTTTATACAATAACATTCTAAATTTATTTCTTGTCCAGGTCTCATTTTATTTATTAATATATTATCATATACTACTTTTATTTCTTCATTTCCTTTAAATCTTTCATTTTGTTTTCCTAATGGAATAAATTTTAATGAATTTGAATATATTGAAGAATTTATTATATTTCCTTTATTGTCTTTATAACATTTTACTTTTAATTCAAATTTTATTGAATTGTTTTCATTAAAATCTTCATTTTCTTTTTTTTCTTCAAAATCTTCTGCTTCTGCTAAAATTGGAATTAAACCTAATCTATGACTTAAAACTTCATCAGGGATAATTGAAGTATTTTGATTTATTATTACTGTGTCTATTGCCATTGTTGGTACTTCTGATATTAATATTCTTCTTAATGCATTTGCTAATGGTGGTTCTATTCCAGTTATATCAAATATTATTTCTTCTGTATTTTTTGATATTATTTTTATATTTGTTTTTTCTGTAAAGGATGATAAGTTAAATATTTCATTTGAAAATTCATCAATTTGAGCTCCGTTTATTCCTTCATTTGTTATTTTTGCTATTTTAGACATTTTTTTTTTTTTTGGTCTTTTTAAAGATAAATTAATAATTTGAATTGAAAATTTTTTAATTTTTTATAAAATTAATTAAACTTTTTTTATCTTTTTATAAAATGAACTTAATTTATACATAATTATTTTTCTCTAAATAATCATATATACCATCATTTAATCCTAATTTTTTTCTTTTTTGTAATAATTGATCATTTTTCTTATCTTGTTCAATAATAAAATTCAAATAAGCTAAATTTGAAAAAAAACCTCTTTGAGAAGGTGCTTCAGGTAAAGGAGGTTCATCTTTTCCACTTAAAATATTATAACTTCTTCTAGGTAAAAAATTATAACTTCTCTTAGTAGAAAAATAACCTAAATTTTGACTTGTTTCAGTTCCCATATTTTCAAATCTTTTTCTTCCTCTTGGTTTCTCTACTTCATTTTCAATTGCATTTTTTATGTTAAAATGTTTTAATCCTTCACCATGTTTTGGTTTTGTTTCAAGGGAATATTTACTATTATTTAGATAGGAAATTTGTAAATATGTTGGATTTGCAATATTATTTCCTGTACATGTTGGAAATTTTTTTTTCTCTTTTTTTAAATATTCATGATATGTTTGTATAGGTACTCCATATACATTATCTAAAGGTAAATTTATTGGATTTGTATCTGTTTCTATATTTATTCTTCTTCTAATTCTTCCTACATGTAACATTTTAGTTATTTTTTATTTAATTAATTTTATTTTTTTTAATATTTTATAAAAAATATAATTATTAAAACATAAAAAAAAAAATAAAATATTTCCAAAATTTATTATTCATATACAAAATTTAAAAAAAATGTCAACAACAAACCCATTACAAAAATCCCTTTCCTTAGGAAAAATTCTTTTTAACAAGCAAACAGTTTTAAATGATATAAATCACAAAGGTGAATACACAACAGATGAATGTAAAATAAAAAAATGGGAAGGAGATGAGCAAAATGCCCAAATGTTTATAGCAAATATGAAATACGAAGATTTAACCTTTATAGGAATATTAAATGGTTTATTTGAACGTGATGGTTATTGTTTAAACGAATACCCAAACGGTGACTTATACTTTGGTTACTATTCCTCAGATATAAAATCAAAGCATGGTATTTATACTTTTAGTCCAGAAATTACAGAAAAATCAATTTCTCAAGAAATGTATTTTGGTTATTGGCAAGATGATCATAGACAAGGAAGAGGAATTAATTTATGGGTAAATCAACCTAGTAATATTAGTTTATTTCATGATTTTGATTTATTAAATTTAAATGCTGTTATTGGAGAATTTGAAAAAGGAAAACCTAAGAAAGCTACTATACTTTCTAAAGATGGAAATGATTATTATTGTTATCATGGAACTTTTACTTCTAATGGTGCTAAAGCTGGAAATAAATGCTTTTATTATTCAGCTACTCAAGAAAAATTACTTTTTGGAGAATTTGCTGTTAATAAATTTGAAGGAGGATTTTGTGCTTTATTTAATGATGATGGGGAAATTATGGAAATTTCTAAATTGGAGAAAGGGAAAGTTTATAAAGAAAATGAAATTAATGAAAATGAAGTTAAAAGTAAAAAGGAGATTATGACTAATTTTAGGAATATTATTTTAGGGAAGGATTATTTTGAACAGTTGATTCATTGTTTTCAGGTTGTTTTAAATTTTAGAGATAAATATATGATTGATATGGATATTTTAAATTCAGAAAAATATATTGATATTATGAGTATTTCTTTATCATACCTTAAAGTTGGAATTTATAAAGATATTGAAAAATATCTTAAATACTAAATTTTTATTTTTTTATATTATTTTTTCATTATTTAATAGAATGAATGTCCTTCATTTTAATATATTATTCTATATTATTTAACTCAACTTTATTTAAAATAATAAAATTTTTTATCTTTTTTTTTAATTAATAAAATATTAATGAATTTAAAAATTAAAAATGTCATCAATAAATGAAATAAATACAAAATTAGAAGCATATCGTTTAGTGCATGACCCAACTCGTCTTTTTTGTTTATTATATTCAAAATATGGAGATATTGAAGAAGATTTAAATTATTTATATTTAAATCAAATACTTTATAATAGATCAAGTCATTATAATATAATTTTTAAAGAATATCAATACAATGATACAATGAATGAATTTTTAAAAAGATTTTATTTTATACAAGAAAGTATAAATAGAATACCAAAATTAAATGATTATTATAAAAATTATCATCAATTTTTTTGTAAGCCAACATTTAGAAATTCAAAAATATCAGAAATAATGCATAATTATGGTGATAATAAAGCAGAAATTTTTTATAAGAATAATTACGCAACAACAAATGATGATAATGAAGAAAAAGAAGATTCTCATTCTGAAACTTCTTTATCATCTCTTGATAATATTACAAATAATAAAATAATATTTAATAAAAATAATAGATATATAATTGATAATAATATCACACCAAGTAAATGTACTTTAACTCTTGATACTTCGAGAACTTTAAAATCAAATTTGAATTTATTGACTAAAAGAAGTAAAGATGATTCTTTTATTAAAAGTATTAGTCCTCTTATTAATTTTAATGGAGTTTTTGGTCCTAAGAAAAAAGAAAAGAAAAAACAAAATAAAACAAGTTCTAATACTAATAGAAATAGAAATTATAAAAATACTAAAAAAAAATTAATATCTAAAGAAAATGTGAAACAAAATAATAATATTAAAAGTTCATTATATACATTAGTAAGAAATAATTTAAATTGTCAAATTGTTAAAAATAATAAAAATAAAGTTATAATGTCTCATAAATTAAAACCATATTTAACAAATTATAAATCAAATTTTGAAGAATTTAATAAATATAAAGCAAATAAAAATAAAGATAAAATAATTAACGGAGAAGAAAAAACAAAAAATAAAACATATAATAATAGTAATAATATGATAGAACATACAACAAATATGAATTCAAATTTTAGAAATTTTTCAAAATTATCTGAAACATTAAATAATAATTTAAATAATAAAATGAATTTTAGTAATACAAATTATATGACAAGTAATATAAATACAAAAAATAAAAATACAATAAATAATAATGGAAGTCATTCAAAATCAAAACAAAATAAAATCCCAAATGGAAATAATAAAACACAACATTCAAATATTAATAGTTCAAATAATACAAATCATAAAATAAAAAATAAAACTTTTGATATTAAAAATTGTAATCCTGTAATCTCATTAAGTAAATTCAATTCAAATTCTAATTTTTCTAATTTTAATCATCAACAAAATACAATGAGAAATAAAAAAAAAAATAATTATGGTTCAAATTTTAACTTAGTAAAATCCCCATTATCATCAATAAATGGTGTTCAACAAAATTCATCTAAAACTAAAGTTACAAAAGTTTCAAAAAATAAAACATATAATAATCATAATAATAGTAAAAATAGTCTTTTAAGTAATCCATCAACATCAATTCCTAAAAATTCTTTTAGTAAAAAAGAGAAAAATAAAAATACAAAAGAAAAAAAAATAAATAATAATAATAATAATAATAATAATAATAATAAAATATATCAAAGAAAAAATAATATTTCATCATCAAATTCAATTAATATGAATAATATAGTTTTTTCTAGTCAAAGAAGTACTTCAAATACATCAAATACAAATATTTTATCTCCAAAAAATGGAATTAATAGTAATAGAATGATAAATTTAAATAATATTTATAATTTTTCAAGAAATAAAAAAAATATGATTACACATACACAAACAAATGTAAAAACATTTAGAAAAGATCCAATATCTCATAAGAGTGTTGATGAGGAAAAAATAAAATTAAAAAATATTTTATTTAATATAAATAAAAGAGATCATAATTATCAAATGAGTCAAAGATTGGCAAATCAAATTGAAGAATTAATTAAAAAATCTAAAATATCTTCTGTTAAATATAATGGATTAAATAGTAATAATGATAATTTGAAAAACCTAAATTTATATAATGGAAATGAAAAAGGAAGTAAAAAATCAGTTATTGAAAATTCTATTTCTTCAGTTCATAATGGAAGTAATAAATCAATGAGAGGAAATTCTACAAAACCAATTAATGTTAATTTGAATTTTAATATGAGAGTAAATAGTGAAGATAGAAAAGAAAAAATAATTAGAGTTATTTCTCCAAAAAAATGATTTTATTTTATATAAAATAATAATTAATTAATAATATAATTTAATTTAAACATTATTTTATCTATATGAATAAAAAAAATATTTATTGAATATTTATTAAAAAAAATCATAAAATCCAAAAAAAAAAATAATAAAATTATAATAAAAAAAAAAGATGATAAACCAAGAAATAAGCACAAATTCATTAGAACCATTACATATATTAAATAACAATGATATACAAAATGACCTTAATGACGGAAATATAAAAGAAAAAATAATAGACGCCAAAAGTGGAGCATGTATGTTAATAATTTTCTTACTCTCAATATTTATATTAATAGTAGCAATGATAGTAATAATACCTACACAAAATATAGCATTAATTATACCAACTTATATAATAGCAATTCCAGTTATAATTCTAATATGTTATTGTTTCGGTGGACTTTTCGTAAATGATATAAATGAAGCTCACGTTTTAACATTTTTCGGTGAATATTTAGGTACAGTTAAAAAAACAGGTTTTTGTTTTGTTAATCCATTAGCAAATCATAAAACAATATCATTAAAATCAAATAATTTAAATGGTGCTGTTATAAAAGTAAATGATAAATTAGGAAATCCAATAATGATGGGTTGTGTTGTAGTATGGAGAGTAAATGATACAGCAAAAGCAATGTTTTCAGTAGAAAATTATAATCAATATGTTGAAATTCAAAGTGATTGTGCAGTAAGAGATGTAGGATGTCAATTTCCTTATGAAAGTGATAATGAAAATGAAATTTGTTTAAGAAGTGGAAATGAGGAAGTTAGTAAAGTTTTAGTAAAGGAATTAAGTGAAAGATTAAAACATGCTGGAATTGAAGTTATTGAAGCTAGAATTACTGAATTATCATATGCTAATGAAATTGCTAATGTTATGCTTAAGAGACAAGCTGCTGATGCTGTTATAGCTGCTAGACAAAAAATTGTTGAAGGTGCTGTTAGTATTGTTGGTCATGCTTTAGATTCTCTTAATAAAAATGATATTTGTAATATGGATAGAGAAAAAAAAGCTAAGTTAGTTAGTAATATGTTAGTTGTTTTATGTGGAGATAGTCAGGCTAGTAGTGGAGGTCATTCTTCTAGTGCACCTAGACTTGCTGAAGGATTTAATAAATATGGTTAAAAATCAGGTTTTTTTTATTTTGGGTTTTATTTGTTTTTTTTTTAGTTTTTATTTTAGATTTTTTAGAATTAGGTTTAAAAGTTTTAAATACATTTTCAAATATTTTTTTATTTTTTTTTTATTTTTTTAGAATTTAATATATTTAATTTTTTAAATTAAAATTAAAATGAGTTATAAAATAACAAATCTTGCACATTTCACAAGTCTTTCAAAACATCCAATTTCATCAGTAAAAAATAATAAATATCCAACATCAATTCCATCACCAAAAAACTCATCAAGAAAATATTCAAATAATCATCAATCTCCATTAAAAGATGATGAATTAAATTTAATTAGGAAAAAATTTTTAAATAAATCAAAAAATTTAAAATATTCTTCTTCATATTTAAGTTTTGCATCACCAATGAATCATATTAATTTAAATAAGCAATCAAAATTAAATAATACAATCAAATCTCAATTAATTTTAACATCAATGGATAATAATTCATCAATTATTTATTCAAAAGATAAAATTTATTCATATATGAATAATAGTCATTACAATAGTAACAATAAAAATAATAGTATTAATAAAAGTATGAATAATAAAAGTATTTCAATAAGTGTTAAAAAGAAAAAAATGAGTAGAGAAAATCATACTCATAGTAATTCAAATTTAAAAGTTAATTCTAATTGTCAAAAAAAACAATTTGCCTTTACTGCAATTAGTAGTAGAAAAAATTCTACAAACAATATAAAAATTAAAAAAGAGAAAGAAAATAAAAAATTTTTTTTTAAAAAAACAAAAATGAATTCTATATCTTTTAGTAATAAAAATATATTACCAAATAAAAATTCAAAACATTCTATGAATACAAGTAATGATTTTAGTATTAATAATATTAATACTTTGAAAAATTTATTAAATCAAAATATTAAATTTTATAATATTAAAAATCAAAATCATAGATTTGGGCTTAATTTTTTAGAAAATTATTTGAAATCAAAAAAAAAACAAAAAATCCAAAATTCAATTAACAAAAATATAAAAATAAATAGTATTAATATTTCATCAAGTCAAAATATTAAAAATAAAAAAAAAACATCCTCAACAACAAAAGGTTCTCCGAGAACATCATCATTTTCAAATTTGAGTTCAATATCTTCAAGAGTTCAAAATTTAAAAAAAAATATAATGATAAGGGAATATAAAAAGATAAAAAATAATAATAATAATAATAATATAATAAATAATTCAAATCATAATAATTCAATAAATATAAATAATAGTATTCCAGAAAATTTAATAATTAATAATAGTATAATCAATAATATATCTTTTAAAAAAAATTCAAATTCCAAAAATAAAACTAAAAATGAAAAAAACCAAAATTTAACACAAAAAAATAATAAACATTTAAGTAATGTTTCAAGTATAATGAAAATAATATCATATAAGGAAAGTTGTAAATGTAATAATATGAATATTTTAAATAAAATGCAATCAAAAATAACAAAAATATTAAACAATAGTAAAAAAGACATATTAGTAAAAAAAAATTATTCAAAACAATATATATTAAATAATTCTCCGAAAACAAAAAGAGACTCCGATAAAAAAAATACTAAAGAAAAAGTAACAAAAATAAAAAATAATATAAAAGAAATCGAAAAGAAAATATTATCAAAAAGTCAAGAAGAAATATCAGAAATAAATTTTAAAAAACTAAAAGAAAATTTAGAAGCAAAACAATTTAATCCAAGTACATCAACATTAACAACATCAAATCACGATTGTAATTATTATTTAAAAAATTCAAAAAATTTATCATTATACATAATATCATATAAAAAAAAATATAATGAATATCCTGAAACATCACTTTCATTTTATAAATATGGAAGATTAATAGGTCAAGGTGCATTTGGAAAAGTAAATTTAGGATTAAATGTTTTAACAGGGAGAGTAGTCGCAGTAAAATCTTTTAATAAACAAAAATTAGATAATGAAAAAGAAAATAAAATAAAAATATTTTACGAAACTGATTTAATGAAAAAATTAAATCATCCAAATATAACAAAAATATTAGAACATTTTGAAAGTGAAAAATACTTTTTAATAATAATGGAATATATTAATGGTGGTAATTTATTTTCTTTTGTTAAAAAAAGACGTAAATTATCAGAAAAAACAGCAAAATTTTTATTCCGTCAAATAATCCTTGGAATAAAATATATCCATTCAAAAAATATAGTTCATAGAGATATAAAATTAGAAAATATTTTAATAGATGTTAATAACAATATTAAAATATGTGATTTTGGAATAGGTAAAATTTTAGATAATAAAAATCAAAAATTACATGATCAATGTGGAACTCCAATGTATATGGCACCTGAAATTTTATTATCAACTAAAGAAAATGGATATGATGCTTTTCCTGTTGATTTATGGTCAGCTGGTATTGCTCTTTATATTATGTTAAGTGGAACTTTACCTTTTTCTATTAATAATGATGATATTCCTTCTATTAGTGATGATGATAAAATTAATAATTTTGCTTTACAATATGCAATTATTAATAATGAACCTAAATTAATTGAAAATATTTCTAGTCAAGCTATGGATTTATTAAAAGGTTTATTAAATAAAAATCCTAAAAAAAGATTTTCTTGTGATGATGTTTTATGTCATTCTTGGTTAAATGATAATTGTAATAATAATAATAATAAATATCATTTATTTACTAAAGCAGAAATGATTTTATTAAGTAAAACTTATATTGATTATAGATTTGCTAAAATTGAAGATATTAAAGAAAATTTTACTTTAAGTAATTTAGAAAGAGATGATAAAAATATTTCTAATAATATTAATGAAAATTGTAGAACTAAAAGTTATATTTTAGCACCTTATAATTCTATGAAAAATTTTTTTCAAAATGATGATGATGATGAAGATGATGATGATGATGATGATTTTTCAGATATGGAATTAAGATTAGAAAATGGGATAATTTGTTTTGCTAATAAAGTAAGAGAATTTAATATGAATTATGAATTAAATAATAATGGTGAGTTAGATAATGGAATGTTAATTAATACTAAAACTGAAACTGTTTCTACTAGTGTTAAAAATAATACAATAAATAATCAAAATGGATTTTTTATTGATGAAGTCATTTCTAATAAAAATATTCAAAGTGATTTTTTGAAAAATGAAAATGATAAAGATAAAATGGAAAATATTTTTAATAAAATTCAAAACCTTGGTTATGATATAAATTATGTTAAAGATTGTTTAAAAAATAATAAAATTTGTCATGCTACGGCAGTGTATTATTTAATGATGAATTATGAAAATTTTTAAATTAAAAATATATAAATAATATTACTTAGGTTTTTTTTATTTTATTAGTAATAAAGTAAATATGAAAAATTATTAATTATTATAAAAAAATTAGAATTATTAAAATAATAAATTGCTTTTTTTCTAAGTGGTAAATAAAAATATTTTGAAAATATATTTTTTAATATATATAATTTAAAATTTATATTTATTTTTTATTAAATAAGTTTTACAATTTTTCCAATTTGATTAATTTAAATATCTAAATACAAATTTTTGTTTTATGTAATTTCTTTTTACTCCAAATGCTTTATTAAATATTAATTAAAAAATACTTCAATATTTTATTTTTACTAAATTATACTTTTTTAATACTGTAAAATTATATTAATAATATTATTTTTTAATTAAATATAAATTAAATATATTTTGGTTTCATAATATTATTAGTGAGCATATCATAAATTAAAAATTAATTTATATAAATTCGAGAATCAATTTTTTATACAAATATTTTTTAATTGACAATATATATTATATTTGTTGATTAATTTATAAATATTAAAATTAAAAAAATAATATTTCATTATAAAAAATATATAAATTGATATAAAATGAAAGCATATATCTTATTTGATATTTAAAATAAATTATAAAATTATCAAATCTTTTATATTTTCTTAAAATTATAATTTATTAATTTTCTTATTTTTCTTAAAATATTAATTATATCTAAAAAATTGAATTTAAAATGGAAAAAGGGAATAATTTAAATACTTATAAATTTTCTCAAAGAAGTGGAACAGATTTATATAAATTCAACAATCTTAAAAGTGAAAATAATACTAATAATCAAGTAAAACAAAAACAAAAATCCTTAAATAAAAATAGTAATAATATTCCATCAAAACAAAAAATAATACAAAATTTTCCAAGAAAAAACAGTAGTGTAAGTAATATAAATTTATTATCTCCTATAAATAAATACCAAAAAAATTTTATAAATTTCTTAGATGAACATAATTTAAATTCTCAAACAAATTATTTTCTTAAAAAATATTATCAATTATCAAAAAACCAAAAAAATCATCCAAATAAAAGTGCAAATTCATCAAATTTAATACCAAATGTTCAAATTACATCAAAAAAAAAAAAAAAAAAAAA
>Ga0256407_10013289_pt1 | contig 11029 bp, 5 predicted proteins | sample RumenRJG_04DNA_FD_193489 | JGI IMG/M metagenome (GOLD analysis project Ga0256407, IMG submission 193489) | Bovine rumen microbial communities from Lethbridge, Alberta, Canada - RJG_04 | ecosystem: Host-associated > Mammals > Digestive system > Stomach > Rumen | place: Canada: Alberta | collected... | reverse complement strand
TTATAGAAATGGGGCTGAATGACTTCAAGAAGTTCCTATCAGAGAAATACCCGCATTTCAGCACCAGAGTAGAACCACGCTACATCAACAAGAAGATGATGGAAGAGTTTGCTGATTACATTTCAGATCATCATCGTGGTTCTGGCATATCATCAGTATTCCGACGCTTCAAGAAGGTGATCCTCGCCGGAGTCGAGGACGCTCTTTTCAGCGAGAACCCCTGCAAGGGTATTGTGCTCGACAACAAGGAGGACATGCTTGTCAAAGATATCCTTAGTCCAGAAGAGTTGCAAAAGCTCTTCGAGACACCTTACACCTGGAAGTTCCCGGACATCCGCCGAGCTTTCGCACTGACCTGTTTCGCCGGAATCAGGTTCTGTGATGTTAAGGAACTTACCTACGGGGATGTCGATTTCGAAAATAAAATCATATCTTTCCGTCAGCGGAAGACAGAGGGTCACAGTCGTCATAGTGGCGTAGTCATTCCCTTGAATGATACCCTGATGTCAATTATCGGCCAAAAACCAGAGAATGCGACAAATGATACACGAATCTTTGCTCTCCCAAAAAGCAATAGTGGCGACAACTCTAATCACTTTTTGAAACAATGGACCAAGGCTGCAGGAATCAACAAGCATATCACCTGGCATTGCGGTCGTCATAGCTTCGGCACCCAGTTACTCAGCAATGGTGCTAATGTTAAAGTTGTCGCTGACCTCTTGGGTCACAGCAGCTTGAAATACGTTGAAGTTTACGTCCGTGCCGTTGACAAACTGAAGAAGGAGGCACTTGACAGTCTGCCTAAAATCAAGTTATAGTCATATATTTTTAGGACAAAATATAAACTCGACTCAAAGAAGAATCTCTCGCGCGCGTACCTTTTATATAAAGATTATATATAATTTATATAAATATTCTATATGCCAAATAGTCATTATTTGGTAGGTTTGAATATTCGTATCTATTATTTCTCTGAACTTACTTGCTCCTCTCGCGACCTTCAATCGAAACAATAATCTTTTCTGTGTAATTGTTATTTCTTGACAAGTTCTTGATACATTTTGAAAAGTTCTGCGACACAAACGCTTTCGGTGAACTCCCTGCTTACCTTCCATCCATATGCCTCCATGACGGCACGGTCGTTAGCCTGGTGTGCCTTGCGCAGCTCTGGTGGCATAGCTACTTCATCATAGAGGTCGGCCAATGATGCTTCAGGAAAGAGTGCTCTGGCATCAAGGATAGCCTGCGCAGTCTGCTCAATCTTCGCCCTCTGGACTTCGGTAGGTGACGGCCAAGGGAAGTTGTTGTAGACAACGTCCTTGGAATAGCGGTAATCGCTCTTCAATCTCCCACAAACAGCACGCATCCATGCCATATGTACGTTTGATGTCAAAATACCATAGTCATAGAGACTTGCATTGGGTATAAATTGAACTGAGTCGTTGATAATATTGTCAGGCGACATAAAACCCATGGGAACGTAACGCCTGTTTTCGGATGATACACGCGGTACAATAATATAATAACTTTCGGGTTGTCTGACTTCTTGGAACAACGAGGCCCATTCTGCCGATTTACGTGTAGCTTCTTTTGGACTGCTTAACCTGAACTGGCGAACAGACTCTATACGTTGTCTGATAAATGCCGACTTCCTTAAATCTGTAGGATTGGCACCTACAAGCCACAGACAATAACGCTCCTTGTTGTTAATATACTCTACAGAACCGTAAATACGCTTGATATACCTTGCCACCTCTGGCTCTTTATTTATCACGTTATCCTTTTCTTCTTTAGAAAGAAAAAGGAATCCTCCGTCAGTCGGTTTATTTCCATAAACCATTTGGGGAACATCACACAAGGATTTGCTACGGCTATCAATAAAAGTATCAGGTGCATCGATCAGATAGGCACTGATGTTTACAGCTTCACTCCGCTTATTCCCGTCGTAAAGATACTTTGTTTCTTTGTTGTGCAAACAGCTAAATCCTACAATGACACAATGTACAGCAGCTTTGTCACTTGCTTCACTATCCCATCTAAATGTTCTGTAGGCAAAATCTATGTGTATGCCGAACATTTCTTTCAGAGGTTTCCAGATGGCGGCCACCTGTTCACCCTGGCAGATGGAGTTTGTTGACACAAGGGCAGCTTTTATCCCAGTGTGCTGCATAAGTTCTGCAGCTTTGTAGTACCAGCCCGCCACATAGTCAATCTTTCCAGCGGTCTTGAACGGCTTGCCGTCAATATCCACGAACACACTAAGTATATCGTCCTTCTGCTCCTTACTCTGCAGGGAGTAGCCTACGAACGGAGGATTTCCGATGATATAACTTAAACGTTCAACCGGTACAATAGTATGCCAATCAATACGAAGGGCATTACCTTCCGTGATATTGGCGTAGGTCTTTAACGGCAGGAAGTTATCCTCAAAAGAAATTATCTTCTCGGTCTCTGCCAGCATCTGTGCCTCACTAATCCAAAGGGCAGTAGTGGCTACCGTGACGGCAAAGTCGTTTATCTCTATGCCGTAGAACTGTGAGATACTGACCTTGATGGGGGAGTTACCTTCCAGTGCCAGGAACGTCTGCCCGTGATATCTGGCGCGAATGACATCATTCTCCAAACGGCGCAGGCTCAGGTATGTTTCCGTCAGAAAGTTACCAGAACCACATGCAGGGTCAAAAAATACCAGACTGGCAAGCTTATCTTGGAAAGCATCAAGCAGCCTGTTCCTGGTCTTCTCAACCTTCTCTTCAAGAATGGTCTCGAACTCCTTACGGAGCGTGTTCAAAAACAGTGCATCAATAACCTTGTGAATGTTCTCGATGCTGGTGTAGTGCATACCGCCAGCCCTTCTCGTCTCTGGGTTCAGTGTCGATTCAAAAACTGCACCAAAGATGGTGGGCGAAATAGCACTCCAATCGAAATCCAAGCTGGCGTTGTGTAACAATACCTGGCGCAGCTCATCGGTGAACTGAGGTATCTCTATCTGCTCAGCGAACAGTCCACCGTTTGTATATGGGAATGCCTTCAAATCATCCATCAGATAACGACTACGCTGAGCTACTGGCGTGTTCAATACATCAAAGAGACGGATAAGCGCATTTCGCATGTCCATGGTGTCGTACCTTACCAAGTAGTCGTGGAACTGGTCTCTACTGAAGATACCGGCATCTTCAGCATACAGACAGAACACAATGCGTACACAGAGAATATTCAGCCATCGCAAGGCTGCCGGCGAATTATCGTCATATTGCTTAAGAAGCGCGTCATATATACGGCCTACAATCTTACCGGCTTCCATTGACACCTCCATCTCCTTGCTGATGTGCTCTGACTTTTCATCAACAAGGAACTTTAGCCTGTAATACTCCTTCTCTAAGTCTTTCAGGAGAATACTTTCTGGCTCGCCATTCGGCTGTTCCATATCGTAGACCAGGAACTCCTTAAAGTTGCAGGTGATAATCCACCGTGGCCTCTCGGAATACTTCACGTCATTTGCATACCTCTTGACCTGTTGGTATGGTGTTAAGAAGTTGCCATCGCTCTGCTTGATAGGCGCACGAAGATCTTTATTTATAGACTTCTGCTCGATAAACACCTTCGTTGATGGAATCTTGACATCGATGTAATTCGTGGTGGAAGAATCTCCTTTCACCTGGACCTCATAGCGAACAAAGGATGTAAGGTCATCCACTCCAAAGACTTTAGTCAAGAGATCACCCCAGAAGAGCTGACATTGTCCTTTTTCATATCCTTCGCCGTTCCACCGCTTGGCAAACTCGGCAGCGGCCTGTGACATCTGCTTATCGGTCATATTATCGTATTTTTGATGCAAAGATACATATTATTTTTTTTATTTAAAACAATTAGATGACATATTTATGTTTTATATAACTTTTCTATAAAACTTCTATAAACAATCTTTTTCATAATCCCGTCTGAATCATTTCAAGGCGATATGCAATACAGCTATCCGGGCCACTCCTGGCAGTCAGCATACCAATGTCGAACTCGATCAGAGGCGCACTGAAGGTGCTGCTTCACCAGTTACGACGTTGATGTGCTTCGGCTTTGGTCGCCGCCCTTGATGGCCATGTTGCATATCTGTGGAACCATTCAGACGAATGCCTACTGGAGCGATGGCGTGTCTCGTGGACTGTACACCATTCAAGTATAGGAACTTCACGGACGGCGGAATGCTATGATTTGCGCCAGGGAGGTGCTTCACTATGCCGATGGTGGCCCAGAGACCCACTATCGTCATTTTCCGACGGTATTCTACTGTCAGAAACCCCTTGCATCTCCTTGTCACAAATCCACATCCCTGCACGTCCTATTCCTGTACATCAGGTGTCCTGCCATGAGTCACTATACCCATCACACCCAACGGCATTCACGCATAACACCAAAACCGCTCAAAGGAGCTTATGAGGTGTCATGCTGATTCCTTCGTTACAGCTTCGCAAGCTCCGCCAAACCCTACCTATGAAAAAGCCGTCCAGCTGATAAGTCCTTACAGCCAAGCAAACAGGGGTACGCCTCTGTCTGCATGTCTGACAGACACATCAGCTGGCAGGGTGGACGATGACACATTTAACCTTACAAGTAACGTTAAAAGAGTCATCACGGCAAACCGCAAGTCCACCCAATCGGCAATATCGTAGCTTTTTAATAGAATCTTAAAAATATACCAAATAATGACTATTTGGTAGGTAACGGTTGTATAAGGGAGGGCTTTACAATCTCCATATATTCCGATTGATGGCTCTTCGAGCAGCCCTGTTACCACCCTGGCGGCCTTCAAGGTACTAGCCGTTTTGGGGCAGCGCCCCAAGCCCCTGCTTTAATTTATTGATGATGCAGCGGTGGGGAAAGTGGCCATCGACTGGAATCGATATCTGGTTCTGCTGGCTGGATAATAGGTTGTGCAGCAGTGGGGGATGGTGTGGTGCTCTCATTTTCTATAATATCCTGAACTTTACTTTGTGAAACATCATACTCTTCTCTTGTGGCTGGAGTTGTACTAGCCTTTTTCTTTTTACGAACTACAGGTGCAGTCTGCAGCCTGCTGACAAACTCTTCATAACGCTCAATGTACTTATAGCTTGTAAGGTCATCCTTCCACTTCTCAAACTCTGTCAACACATCCACGTCATTCTGCAGCTTTTCGACAAGCGACGAATCAGCAGAATGTGACGTGAGCTTGTAGATGAACTCCACTGAGTCGAGGAACTTCTTTCTCTCTTCCTCTGTGTTATCTCTGAGTCTGACATGGTATACAGTATCATTCTTTAGCTGCGGCAGTTTATTCCAATTGTTGCCATCATACTCGATGATGGCGGCTGCTACCTTTTCAGGAGTCATCCATGACTCTCCTTTCAATGACAGACACCACACAAGATGTATTCTTTCGCAGCGTACGGGGTATTGTTTACGCAGCAGTATCTTGTTGACTTCATCACGCAAGTATATTGGAGCAAACTGACCACCGACTAATTGTTTGATGCTGCCTGTCCATTTCTCATTGAAGATCTCGAATCTCTTCTTTTCTGCATCGGTGATAGCCACCGGTGGAATGAAGGTGGGTATTTTCTTCAGCAGCAGTTCTACCAAATCATTAACCACACGGTTATTCTTCGGGATGACACCCTTGCCGCTGATGAGGTTGTTATAAACTCTGCCTGGACCAGCATCAAGTCCCAGACGTTTTAATGTCGCAATAGTGTAATTCTTCACTGTTGCGTTACACGGAATTCTAACCGCAGCTTTTTTCTCTGTACTCATACACTATAATATTTAAATAACGCAGCAAAGTTACGGATTTCTTCTGTTATATCTCCCCATATAAATTTTAAACTCTCATATTAACACTTTTGAGACTTTTATATTTAAATGACGACCACATCATGGTACTCTGGGTGTGTTCATTTCTCTCGTGATTCTTGCGGCATTCGTGACACACAAGTGAACCACATTTCTATTTCTATGTAAACCACAAATGCTACCGCATACTGACCACATTATATCTTATAAAATGCAGCACACCTGCAAAATAAACAACCACATTTTTACACACGCATCGAAAATCGATGCTCAGAGACGCAACACAATAGATTAGGCGAGAAGTGGTAGTCGTATATACAAAATTATCCGATGGAAAATTTTGTATATACACTCCCTTTCTCGCCCTCTTATCGAGGGTTGCAGCACCGACAAGTCGGGCTGCTTTTCGCTCCGCTTTTCTTTATCAAATACACAAGAAAGTCTCATATAAAGCATTTCAAGACTTCAAAACTCTTGAAAATGTTAATATGAGACTTTAAAATTTTCATAGCCTTCTTTTTGCATTCTAATTCTTAATTTTACAGCAAAAAAGAAAGGTATGGAAAAATTAAAGAGAAAAACATTATCCGAAGAGCGGATAAATAATATTCAGGAAAGATTCTATGTAAACAATAGATATCTTCTCATCGTACTGGTCGGGGCAACATGGAAAGCCTATTCTTCATCGGCTTACGTTATCTCCGATCTGATGGCTTATCAGCTAAAAAGGAAGATAAAGAAAAATAGTTATGTGGATTATGTGGCTTTCCCGAAATCGGCTTCGAAGAAGGTGTTTTCTAAGATCGTAAAGGCTAGTGGTGTCATTGTTAAGCAAATAGGTCGCGTGGTAGTGTACAGCTGGAATGCCCCTATAATTATATCATATAACATATCGCTCGTCCAGAAAAAAGATCTTCAACTCAATATGAAACTCGATACTGAGACTTATACTCAACTTAATCGCATAACAAAGAATGGGGGATTCGGCGGTAAAGATAAGGCAACGAAGTCGGAAGTTATTCGCTATGCGATCAAACATTTTTATGATAACAAGCCTGTTGATCTGAAGGAGGCAGAGCCGCTCATCAAGGCCATCTCTGAGAATCGTGATCAATTAACAGCTGGCCTCGAAACTCTTTCTCGATTAATTCGGGAACTTAATGCGATCGGAGTTAACTTGAATCAGATTACTCATCGGCTAAATGCTACCATGAATAAGGCGATTGAGGAAGGTGTCTACATAGAAAAGCAAATAGATATCATTAACGACTTCTGGAATGGGGTAGTAGATATGTTAGAAAAGCTGGATCATATTCTACCCGAAATTCGGCCTGCGATCGAACCAGCCCAAAATGCGACGTTGGAAGCAATGAATGGCGAAAATGAGATCATCAGAAGATTATTAATTTAATTATATATAATCATGAAACCATGTGTAATTAAAGTTTTAGGATCTGACGCTACTGGCTTTGCTGCAGTTGACTACAACGAGCGTAAAGTAGCGGAGGGCGAGGCCGAGTTCCTCTTGATGAAGAACTTTGGGGAGCTGGATAAGTATCAATTTCATGCGGCTGATATTTTAAAGGGGTATTTCCAGAAAGTCGCAGATAGAAATGATAAGGTGCAACACCCTCAGTTGCATATAATGGTTTCGTACCCCGGCAAACCAACTCTAGAGGAAAAGCAAAAACTAATTCAAGATTTCGAGGAGACACTTAACCGGCTTGGATATAAGGGACAACCAGTTATAATATATGCGCATAATGATACTGACAACTGGCACCTCCATGCTGTCACTGTCAGAGTTCAGCAAGACACCGGACGATGGATCGATAACTCTTTCGAAGGAGTCAAGGCCAGGAGTATACTCGACCAGCTTCGTGGTGTAGAACATAGCAAAGAAGTAGATAAGATGCTCGATTATAACTATACTTCGAAGGATCAGTTTCTTCACATTCTTCGCGCAAATGGATATCATGGACATGTGTACGAAGAGAGTGGACACATTGAAATTTATCGTGGCTGGCAGAATTTCTGCACTGTTAGTCTGACTGAAATCGAGACAAGGGCAGAAGAAAATAAAGAAAAGAACAAGGCAGACCGAGAAGCGCAGCTTAAGCGCATGCGCCAGATTCGTGAGATTATATCGAAATACCGCGATAAATCCCTTAAAGAACTAATAGACGTTCCTTCCCAGAAAAAGACGAAGAAGGGTAAACATCATACAGTCACCTCAAAGAAATCTGAGGTAAAACAAACGAAGTTCAGAGGCAGTGATGCCCTCGAGCTAACAGAGATGAAAAAAGCTCAGTTCAAACAGTTCCTGGTTGACCTGAAGAGAACTGCTGGCATTGAGATTATCTTCCATAAAGATGATAATGGTAAGGTGAGAGGTTACAGTGTTGTCGATAACGCCAAGGGCTTCATCTTTAATGGCTCATCTGTCATGAAACTGGATGATCTCCTCAATGGTAAGAATATGACGGAAGAGATTATTCCTGAGGAACTGGCTCTTCATGTAACAGAGGAACACCGCTTCGAAAAAACGGCCAAACAAACTAAGATCGACCCATCGAATGTCTATGAGCTAGTTCTGGCGAGATTAGATGAGATGGGTATAAAATTCGAGGAGCCTAAGAATGACCCGAAGATAGATGACTATACGGCGCAGGATCGGTGTGAACATGCCATAGAGCAGATAATCAATGTTGAGAATGCAAGAGAAAAGGGTGATACTTACCTGGTGGATGAGCTTGCTTATTCAGCAGCTATGCTGGCTAGAGAATCGCACTGGCTAGATGAGAGGTGTCAAGCTATACCAGATTATTGCGATCTTGAGCAACTTTCGGGCATAGTTGAAAGAGGTCTTCGTGACTTGAATTTAAAACCTGCTGAACTAGAAATTCCTCATGTTCCTGATGATTTCGTGGTCGGTAAGTCAGAAGAGAGATGTATAAGAGCGACATTGGCAAACCTGCGAAATGCTTTCAATTTTAATGGAGACATGAGAAAAGAATATGCAAGAAACGCTGTCGTCATGGTTAAATTCGCAGAATTAGAACATCAAAGGAATACTCAGGCTATCATTACTGAACGAAGCTTAACAGAAAAGGCATATCTTTCACAGAAGAATATAGAAAGAGAAACTGCAACAAAGAATGCTATAACAGCTATTCGAAATTATACAACCTCTAAAAATCAATTTATCGAAGATGACAAGGAAATTGGTGTTATGGGTAAGGGTATCGTAGCGAGATGTATCGAGAACGGTAAAGATAGCTTCAACGTAAAGAACCTGGAAGATGCTGCAAGAACCTTCGCCGATGAAATCGGAATATCGCGTACAGGTACAGTAATAACAATCATAATTAGTGATATTGTTAACGCATATCTCGAAGGACTTGCGGTACATGCAGGCGGCGGAGGTGGCACTAACAATGATCTCCCGAAAAACAAGGATGACCAGTGGAATCGATGGAAGAACCTCTTCGGCATGCACCCACCTCGCAGGTCGAGAGGTGGTCAGAAGCTCTAACATCTTGCGCAACAATAAAAGGGACGATCCTCACGGATGGCCCCTTTTTTAAAGAAAATAAAATCATTGAATGGATAAAAACTATTTACTAGTATTAATAATATCGCCCATAGATGCGTTTGTATTCCTCTTTGGCAAGCACTTTCCCGCAATGGGCAGACATCAGGAGATATTCTTTTTTGTCAGTCTTGCTACCAAAGTCCTGTTCAAATGTAGCCATGTCATATAGGTGACTCGCAAAAACAGCTAAAACAGTTCTCTTATAAGAATCTTTTTCGTTGTACGCACCTTTTAAAAGCATATAGCGTTTGACTCCGAAATAGTCTAAGTATGCCTGCAGTCCTTTTTCATAGCAAGTTCTTGCGAGGATGTACTTCCCAATCTTTGTATAGCAGTAGGCCATGTCGCAAAAGGAAATAGCCTGATTTTCTAATTTGCCAATCTTTTGGCACAAATCCTGATGTGCTTTATCATATAACTCTGAAGAAAGACATCCGTCCATCGTCAGTACGGCGAGAATCTGAACTTTACCCATAATCGTTTCCTTTCGTTAGGCAAGGGTAAAAAAAGTAGCGTGCAATTCACACTACCTTCAAGCGATGGCTCTGGTAAAGCCTTTACGGAGAGTACGTGAATGCACGCTATGCATAAGCATAGCATAAGCATCACGCAATCGTCTCCGTAGTTCCAATTTACCAGATTTTCGCTTGAAACGCCTTGCGGTCTTATCCTATATGTTGGCGGCAAAAAGCTCCTGCCAATCGCCGTTTTTCTCAAATGTTATGCAAAGATAGCCAAATTCAGTGAATTACGGGCTATGATTGCTTGAATTTATATTTAAGTCCATACTCTTCAAGTTTGCTGTATAGTGTTGTTCTGCCTATTCCGAGCAGTTCTGCGGCGACACTCCGGTTGCCGTTTGCCTGTTTCAACGCCCGTAATATCCGTTCCTTATCCTCCACGTCATTGCGCAGGGCGAAACTGACGTGTGAGGTAGGTTTGATTACGGCAAGCTCCAGATGTTCTTTCGTCGCCACACCTTCCTGCGCTTGCAATACAGCTCCCATTATCTTTTGCCGAAGTTCCCGCACGTTGCCCGGCCATGCGTGTGTCAGCAACGCTTTACGTGCTTCGGAACTGAAACCGCTCACATTGCATTCCAATTCCTTGTTGGCTATCTCGCGGAAGAACTCCGCCAACGGCAAGATGTCCTCCTGACAGTCACGCAAGGGCGGAACGGTTATCCCGAAGTCATGCAGACGGTAAAACAGATCCTGCCGGAAACGCTTTTCACTCACTGCCGCCTCCAGATCCTCATTGGTGGCGGCGATGATGCGAACATTGAAACTTCTGTCCGATTTGTCACCGATCGGGCGATACCGCCTCTCTTGTATGGCACGGAGTAACATCTGTTGGGTTTCTAACGCAAGGTTGCCCACCTCGTCCAGAAACAGCGTGCCGCCTTCCGCTTCATAGAAATACCCTTTCTTGGTACTATCCGCACCCGTGAACGCGCCCTTGACGTGTCCGAAGAAAGCTGATGGTGCAAGCTCTTTAGTGAGTGAACCGCAGTCCACCGCCACGAATGGCTTGCCTGCCCGTTTACTTTTGTCGTGCAGGTGGTGGGCAATATGTTCTTTACCTGTTCCGTTCTCTCCGAATATCATC
>Ga0256407_10013288_pt1 | contig 11029 bp, 6 predicted proteins | sample RumenRJG_04DNA_FD_193489 | JGI IMG/M metagenome (GOLD analysis project Ga0256407, IMG submission 193489) | Bovine rumen microbial communities from Lethbridge, Alberta, Canada - RJG_04 | ecosystem: Host-associated > Mammals > Digestive system > Stomach > Rumen | place: Canada: Alberta | collected... | reverse complement strand
AAGGAGGAATTATTGATACTTATGTACAATTTGTTTGGGAACCTACTATGTTAAAGGATAATATTTTGAATTCTGCTACTGAAGCTTGTTGTTCTATTATTAGTGTTGATCAAACTGTTAAAAATCCAAAAAGTGAACAAGCAATTCAAGATGAAAGGAAAAGAAGGGCACAAAGAGCACAAAGATTAAAAGCTAAAAAAGGTGGGAAGTAAATTTTTTTATAGGATGTTTTGTTGTATAACTTTTTGTTTTATTTGTCTTATCAGGTTTTAAAAATTTTTAAAAGAATTATTTTTAGTTTTTTTTATTTTATAAATATTATTAATTTATAATTTTGAGTTTTATTAAAAAATGAAAATCTAATATTGATTAATTTTAAAGGATATTTTTGGAATTTACATATTCTATTTCATATATTCAACATTAAAATTATTAAAACAATTAAAATTAGTCTTATATTTATTTAGATTTTAAAATTAACATTAATATAAAGACACAAATTAATATTATTTGAATAGGCGGCAGAATTTTAATGATTTACATTGACTATATTTTTTTATGTTTAATTTTACTTGATTTCTATAGTTGGAAGAATTAATTTCTCTCTGATATAAAAAGAATCTAAAAAAATATTGAATATTAATTTAGATTCCAAAATATGAAAAAATACTAATTATAACAGAACACTCAATTTTTTAGTTAAAATTTATAATTTATAAAATTAAATTATATGTTTTCAATAAAAGTAAAATATAATTAAAAAAATATTAGATTATATATTTTTTGAAATTTATTTAAAAATAAAAAAATTAACATAAAAAAAAACAATGAACAATGGTAAATAAAAAATTAATCCTGTAATAGAACCTTATGAAGAAGATGAATCTTCAGATGGTTGGATAAGTTGGTTTTGTGAATTAGAAGGTCATGACTTTTTCGTAGAAGTAGACGAAGATTACATAACAGACTCCTTTAACTTATATGGTTTAAAAAGTTTAATCCCAAGATATGAGTAAAATAAAAATATATAATAAAACAATAAAAAATAGTGAAGCATTAGAAATGATTCTATCCCCAGACACACCAGAAAGTGAAGATTTAGGAAATCAAAACTTTTTAGATTTATATCAATCAGCAATGGATTTATATGGTTTAATCCATGCAAGATTTATTTTATCTGCAAAAGGACTTCAAATGATGAAAGAAAAATTTTTAAAAAATGTATTTGGAGCATGTCCTCGTATTTTATGTGATAGACAATTAGTTCTTCCAATTGGAATGAGTGAAGATTTAAGTATTTCAAGAGTTAAAGTTTATTGTCCTAAATGTCAAGAAGTTTATATTCCTAGAATGAGATTTGTTGATGTTGATGGTGCTTATTTTGGTAGTTCATTTCCTCATATTTTCCTACAAACTTTTCCTGAATTGAGACCTGGTGTTTCTGCTATTAAATATGTTCCTAAAATTTATGGATTTAAAATTTATGGTAAGAAAGGAAGTAAATATGAAAAATTAGTACAGATGGAAAAGGAAAAAAAGGAAAAGAAAGAAAGTGAGAAATCTGGGTCGTATGTTAAAATGAAAAGTAAAAAATGATTTTTTTTGGTTTTTTATTTTTTTTTTTACTTTTTTAGTTTTTTAAAAAATGATTAAATTTTTTATTTTTATTTTAATTTTTTTGTAGTTATTTTGATAAAATTTGTTATAAAATGAAAAATATATTTTAAAAAATTAAAATATTAATGTGAAAACAAGTTAATATAATTTATAATATTTTTTTAACATTTATATATTTTCATTTTTATATTTTATAAATATATAAATCTTTTAATTATTTATTAATATTAAATTTCAATAAAAAAATTAAAATTCATATTTATCTACATCAGAATGAATATGACAAGAAAATAAATTTGAATTAGCTTTAAATAGCATCCCATCTATAATTTCCATTTCATCAAAAGCAAAAACCCAAGTACCATTTGTACTAGGTTTCCCATTTTCATTTCCATCTTTAATAAACCATCCATTTTCATTATAATAAATCATACAATGAACTCTAGATAACATTTTATCTTGTAATACAACATCATCTTTTTCACCTCTTCCAATAAAATATTCTTTTTTAATTTTATTTTGAAATATAATAGGTTCATATTTAATAGAACCTGAATATGCTTTTAATAATAAATTTGTTTCTTTTGATTCATTTTCATCTTCAACATAAGTAAAAACTAAATATGAATCTCCAATATTAATTAAAGAATTTTCTACTAAAAGATAATCAGATGTTATTTTTATAAAAGTACCATTTCCTTTTTCTAAATCTTTTATTGTATATTTTTGAGTTGAAGGATGATATGTTATTCTAAAAAAAATTCCTTCATTTCTTTCTTTTATATTATTTTCATCTTCATTTACTTTTTCTTCTAAAATTGGATTTGGTGGTAATAAATAATCAATTTTTAAATCTTTTAAATCACTTTGATAACCAAAAAAAACTTCATTTTCATTTGTTTTATTTTTTCTTAATGAACCAGTTAAACCATTTGGAGTTATTGTTATTATTTCTCCTTTTTGTATTGTTGCACTATTTTCTATTATTAATTTTAATATATTTGTCGCTTGATGATTTTCTATAAATGATTCTGTTACTATTCCTAAATCGTTATTTATTTCTTTTTCATTTCTTGTTTTTTGAATTGAGTTTGTTGAATTTGATTTAAAATAATTGTTGTTATTATTATTATTTGAGTTTGTGTTATTAGTTTTTAATTCATTATTTGTTTTTTCTTCTAATGGTAGATTTGATATTTTATTAAATGGAATTTCTGATTTAGTAAAATTAGTAAAATCTTCTATATTACAACACTATATTTTTGTAAAATTATTTTTTTAATTCTTACGTTTGTATTACCCATTTTCGATTTATTTAAAATAAAATATATTAATTAATTATTTCAATTTATTTTTTATTTGATTTTTGTTTTTTATTTCATTACAATTTATATTTTTATTATTCTTTGACCAAAAAATGAATAAATTAATATATAGATTATTAATTCAATAAAATTTAATATTTATTTTTAATATAAAATATATTTCTTATATTATTTATTTACATTAAAAGATATTTATTATTTATGTAATGAATTTTGTTGTCTTTTCTACATTTCTATGAATAATTATATGAATTAATAATTTCAAATGACTTTTTTAAAGAACTTTCTTTATTTAATATTTGAATATTTGAGAATAAAAATCTTTTAATTTAATTTTATCGAAAGAATAACAATTATTTATTTCAACAATAAAAATAATTCTAATTAAATTCAATATTGAACTTACAAAAATAATATAAAATCAATTTATAATATTTAATTATAATAAATATTAATAATTAATTAAAAAGTGTCTAAAAATTATTTTATTAAATAATATAGAATTCAGTTACTATTCATAATGTCAGACCAATATAATAATATAAATATAAATGATTTAACATCACCTCATCCACTTGAATTAAAAAAAAATCAATTAGAAACAAGGAATAAAGAATTAAAAGATGAAAACAAAAGATTAAATGAAAAATTTGAACAATTAAAAAAAAATGTAATGGATTTAAAAGAACAAATTGATAATATTATATATACTCAACTTGATTTACAATCAAAAAAAATTCAAGATTTAAAATTACAAGTTGAAATGTCTAAAAATAAAGCATATGAATTAAATAAACAATTAGATAACTATGATGCTATTTATGAAACACAAATAGAAATAAGACAAAAATATTTTGGATTAATAAATGAAAAAATCAAAAATGAAAATTTTTATTTAACTCAAGAAGAAATTATTAAAGAACTTAAAGAAAAAAATTTATCATTAAAAAATAAAAGAGATAAAATAAATGAAGAATTTAAAAAAGTTGATGAAGAATATTCTGAAGTTTATAATAGTGTTCAAGTAGATAAAAAAATTATTATAAATCTTCAAAATGATTTAGGAAGAAAAATAGAAAAAAGTAAATTAAGTATTAATACATTAAATGAAAAATCAATTGAAATTTCAAATTTAAGAAATCAATTAAATATTCTTAAAAGTGAAAATGAAAATAAATTATTAACTAATAAAAAGGTATTAAAATTAAAAAATGTAAATAGTACAAATAAATTAAATAATTCTAAAGTAAATAATTCAAAATTAAATATTTCAAATTTAAATAATAATGATTCTACTTCTTTTTTAATCAAACAAAATCAAAAATTAACTGAAGTTAACTCACTTATGAATATTGATCAATCAAATTTGAATGAAAATGAACCAAATTATTTGAAAGAATTAACTGCCTTTGCTAATGAAATATTAAATGAGTAAATATTATTTATTTTCTAATGAATTTATTATGTAAATATTTTTATAAGGTATAAAATTTTTTTTATATTTTAATTTAATTAATTGTGGAGAATTAATTCATAAATTATTAATTTAAAAATAAATAAAAAAATTTATTTTTTTACCACATAAAAATTTAATTAATAATTAAAATTTAATTAAGTCATCACATAAATTTAATATAATAAATATTTAACTAATAATTTTTGGATTAATCACAAAAATAATATTTTTAAGAGTTTTAAAGTATTTTTATTATTTTTACATTTTTTTAGTATATTTAATTAATAAAATGGTTTATTAAACACTCCACAAGGATTCCAAATACAAACTAACATATATAAAATATATAATAAAAATTTACTTATTCAATTATCCTTTTATAATACATAAAAATGTTGATGGAGTCTAACCGATTTATTCAAAAAATAAATTCTTCAATAAACAATATTTCATATTATCAAAATCAAATACTTTTTTTAAATTATTATCTTAGAAAGACATTTGAATCAATAAGAAATTCAATTAATCAATGTAATATTTTGTTTGAATTATTTTATAAACAAATAAAAATTAATAAAGAAAATTCATATTATCCAGACTCTCTTTCAACTGATGAAAAAACTGAAGATATTGTAGAATCATTTAAAGAAATTTATTGTCATAAAAAAATTGGAAAATATCATTGGAAAATAAGAGCAATGAAAATTATAAAATATAAAGTAAAACAAATAATTAGGAAAAAAAAGATTCCTATTATTACTAAGTTTTCTGGAAGATCAAAAATTGCTATTTTGAAACCAAGATCTCATGGAAGATTTATAAAAAAAAATTAATATTTTCCTCCTTTTATGTTTTTATTTTAATTAAATAATATCATATTGATAATGTTTAAAAAGTTTTTAAAATTTAAAAACAATTTTAAATCATTATGATAATGAAATATTTTTATATAATTCAAATAAATATAGTATAACAAAAGATATAAAATAAAATTCTTTGTTTTATAAAAAAAATAAATAAAAATATTACTTATTTGAATAAATTATAATATATTTGTAAAATAAAAAATTATAATATTATTTTTAAACTAAAAAATTTTTTGATAAATGATTAATTTAAATAAAAATTAAAAAAATAAATTAAAAAGATAAAACATTAATAAAAATGGAAAACACTTTTGTAATTAAATGTAAAATTCATCCAGAAAAAGTAGCAATAAAATATTGTAAACAATGCAAATTTTTTATTTGTAGAGAATGTAGTTTTGAAAAACATGAAACTCATAATTCAGCATTACAAAGTTTTAATATTCCTCAAAATCCAAAAGAAGAAATAATTAAATTAAAAGATTTAAGTATATCTCAATTATCAAATATTAATTCTATTAATTTTCAATGTATGTATCAAGTATTTCATCAAGCAAAAGATTATTGTAAAGATTGTGAAAATTTTATTTGTAAAAATTGTATTAATAAACATGATCAAAGTCATAAAATTGTAAGTGTTTTTAATTTACTAAATCAGTGTTCAGAAATAATTGAAAATATTATTTCTGGAAAAAAAATAAATAAAATATTGGAAGAAGAAAAAAAAGAAATTAAAGAGAATGATAAAAAAGAAATTGAAATTGAAATTAATGATATTAATTATGAGAAATATATTAATCAAATTAATGATTATATTTTAAAATTGACTGAGTTAAAAAATAATATAATAAAGATTTTTGAAAAAAGAAAAAAATTTTCAAAAGATTATATTAATAATTTATATAAAGAAAATGAAAAAAAAATAGAAGAAGAAAAAATGAAAAATATATCTCAATCAAATGAGAAAGAAGAAATAATTTATTCACCAATATATGAACAATATAAAGAAGTATTAGCACAATTAATAATATTATATAATAATGTAAAATTTGAAAAAGATATTAAAAAAATAATTCATTATTATATTGATTTTGAAAGATTAATTGATAGTTCTTATCCAATATTATTTAATGATGAAACTCAAAAAGAAAAAATAAAACAATTTATCAATGATAATTTGAAAAATTTTAATATGAATAATGTTAATAAAGAAATAAATGAAATAAATAATAAATTATTAGAATCAATTGATAATGAAGTTAATAATTTATTAAATCATAATGAATTTAAAAAAATAAATGAAGATATTATAGAAAATCAAAATAAATATAATCAAAATTTAAGTTTATTAATTAATATATCTAATGAAAAAATAAATGAAGAAATGGAAAAAATATCAATTCCAATAATAAATCAAAATAATCAAACTGAAAATAATAATAACAATAAAGAAACAAAAGTTGAAATAAAAGAAATTATAAAAGAAGTTCCTAAAGAAGTAATTAAAGAAATAATTAAAGAAGTTCCTCTAAAAACTAAAAAATTTTTTAAAGATAATGATTTAATTTTTGTAAAACTTGATGAAAATATAAATTATATTGGAAAAAAAAGAGAAATTCAAAATAGTAATTTTATAAATAATCTACAAGAAAAAGAAATAATTAAAGAAGTAATAAAAGAAATTCCTAAAGAAGTAATAGTAGAAAAAATAGTTGAAGTTCCAAAAGAAATAATTAAAGAAGTAATAAAAGAAGTTCCTAAAGAAGTAATAGTAGAAAAAATAGTTGAAGTTCCTAAAGAAATTATTAAAGAAGTAATAAAAGAAGTTCCTAAAGAAGTAATAGTAGAAAAAATAGTTGAAGTTCCTAAAGAAATTATTGTTGAAAAAAAAATTGAAGTTCCAATACAAACAAATGAAAATGAAGGAGAACCAAAGCAAGTAATAGTTGAAAAAATTGTAGAAGTTCCTAAGGAAGTTATAGTTGAAAAAATAATATCAAAAGAAGTAGAAAAACTAATTTCTAAAACACAATATTCAAATTCAGAACTTTCAAAAACCAATTCAATATTAATAATAAATTCATCATATAATAAAACAATTACACCAACAGATAATGATAATAATAATAATAATAATAATAATCAAAATAATAATAATAATCAAAATAATATTTTAAATAATAATAATAATCAAAAAAATATTTCAAATAATAATAATAATAGTAATATAATTTCAAAATCATCATTTGAATTAAATGAAATTGATTCAAATGATACTTTTAAAAAAAGTTATACCTTACAGATACCGAATTTAAAAGAATTATATTTAGATGATATTAATAATCAACCAATTGATATCTCAGAAGATGATGATGATATAGATGAAATTCCATTTGATAAAACTAGTATTAATTTATTAAGTGATGAAGAAATAAAAAAATTAAAAGATGAATTACCAAATACAATAAAAACAATAAAAGAAAAATTAAATGAAAAAGAAAAAAAAGAAGATATAAATGAAATAATGAAAGAAATTCCTTGGAATCAAAGAAATTTATTAGAATTAATAGCTTTAGGTGAAAATAATCAAAAATTTTATGTTTTTAATCCTTTTGTTGGTAAAATTGAGGAATTTGAATTAGATAATAATTTCACTTTTCCATTATTTAGTACATTTATTAATGTTTTACCATATATTTATTTAACTGGAGGAAAAGAAGAAAATAAAGATTTAAATATATTTTATGCATTAAAAAGAGAAGGAGAAAAAACATTAGAAAATTCAATGTTACCTCATATGAATGATAAAAGAAGTAATCATGCAATGATTTATATTGAATCAAAAAAATTAATTCTTGTTATTTCTGGAAGTAAATCTTCATGTGAAAAATATAATTTTTCTATTAATGAGTGGGAATATATTCCAAATTTATCTAAACCTAGAGAAAGAGCAGGTTGTGCATTAATTAATGATTATTTATATATTTTCTTTGGTTTTGAAAGATTAAAAAGTAGATATTTATTTGATATTGAAAGAATTAATATTAATGATTTTGAAAAATGGGAAAATATTTCTCATAAAATTAAACCTAGTTTAATGAAAAAACAAGCAGTTGGAATTTTAAATTATAAGAATAATGAAAATAATGATGTTATATTAATCACTGGAGGTGTTAATTCTTTAAGAAATGAATGTTCTGATGTATTGAATTTTAATATTGATAATAATGAAATTTCTAAAATATCAACTCCATTACCTAATAATAGTTCTTTTATTAATATGGAATTTATTCAATTATATGATGATAATTACTATAATATTAATGGAAATTATGAATTAATTAAATTTGATCACAAAGAAGAAAGATTTACATAAATGATATTATTAGTTTAGTTATATTTTAGTTATTATTTAATATTTAGTATTAAATCTAATATTTATTAGTCTTATTTTTTATATTATTAATCAATACCAAAACCTAAAATTTCGTTTTCTATAGCAAATGAAATTGCTTCTTTAATTTTTTCTCTAGTTGGAAAATTAGGTAAATCTAATCTATTAAAACAAGTATGTGCTCTAATAAAATTTTTTTGTTTTGGATTATATTCAATTCTAGTAATACAAAACTTACAAATATTCCCTCTATTTGATTCTAAAGTTTTAAAACCTCCAATTGGAACTCTTGAACTTCCAGTACAAAATAATAAAAATTTACTTAATTCATCTTGACTTAAATATGAAATTATATCCCAAAATATTGTAATTACTTCATCTAATTCTTCATAATTTTTATATGTTGTATTTATTCTCCAATCATCAACATCAATAAAAGGTGTTCCATTTATTAAAAGAGATAATTGATCTGAATTAAATATGAATAATTCTTTTATTGGTATTATTGAATTAAATCCATATTTAATTAAATCTACTGATTTTTTTTGAGTTTTTATTAAATATTCAATTCTTTTTTCAATATATAAATCTAAATTATCTGATTTTACTTGAATAAAATCTCCATTCTCAATTAATTCATTTGTTATTAATTTATTTTTTGAATTTTTATATTGTATTGAAAAATATAATTCTAAAATTGAAATATCTTCTCCTTTTTTATTCATTTCAATTAAATTTTTTAAAGAAGAATATAATGGTTTATCAATAAAAACTAAATCATCCAATGTTATTGTTTCATTTAATAATATTTGATAAATAACTTTATTAAAACAACAATTAACTGTTAAATTTTCTAAAAGAGCTTTGGCTAAAAGTTTTCCTATAAAAATAAATTTTAATTTTGAATTATTTGTAATATTAATATTCTTTTTAATTAAATATGAAATTTCATTTGTATCAGATTTTTCAAATAAATTACATTTTTCTAATAAAATATTAAATAATACAGTTAACCATTCTCTTATTAATCCTCCTGCATCTTGACTTATTTCTCCTTTAAATTCTATTTTTAATTCTTTATATGGATTTATTTTTTCAAATTGAGACATTGATTCTTCTAATATATTATCTCTATTTACTGAAATTTTATCACTTCCTTTTGTCCAATCTATTTTTTTTTTTTGTAAATTATATCTTAAATATTTAACTTTTTCATCAAAAGTTCCTTTTGAATTTCCTTTTGGTAATTTTTGTTTTGGTTCTTTTAAAATAAAATTGTTTATATCAAATGTATTATTATGAGATATATTTTCTGAATAATTGTGACGATGATTAATATTATTATTTAAATTGTTATTTGAAGAATTATTTAAATGATTAAAATTATTAATTAAGGGATTATTTAAATTATTATTAGGCAAATTATTAAAATTATTATTAGGGAAATTATTAAAATTATTATTAAAATTATTAATATTGTTATTAAAATAATTATGAAATTCATTGTTAAAATTATTATCAAAAAAATTTAAATTATTATTTAAATTTTGCAAATTTTTTGAATTATTACATTGTACTTTATGATTATTATATTCAGATTTATTGTTAAAATTTTTATTACACTTCCTACAATTAAAAATCGAAATTTTAGGTTTTATGTAAATTTTATTAGAATTATTATTATTATAATTAGATGGAAAATTATTATTAGAATTTAAATTTTTCTTTGAATTGGCAGTATTTGACTTTCTTTTTGAAAGTTTTTGATAATTATTTAATTCATTATTTCTTGAATTATTGTTGATAATATTATTATTATTATTTTGATTTTTTTTACATAACTTAATATGGTAATAATAATATTTATTATTATAAAATTTATTACATTTTATACATTGAATTTTTTTTGAATTATCTTCTTTATATTGATTTGAATCAGTATTATTAATTTGAAATGGATTTTGTTCATTATTTCTATAATAATTGTCATGAGTAAATAAAATTTCATTATTATTTTCAATATAATTCATATTATTTATATTATCTGTATTTATTTTAATTGCTTTTGGATAATTTTTATATTGAGTTTTTAATTCATTTTTATTTCTTGAAAATTCATCTGAATATCTATTATTGTTTTCATTATAAGTTGTTTTATTTTTTTTTGAAGCAAAATCTTGACCCATTTATCTATTTATTATTTAATAATGTTTATAATTAATATTAAAAAAATATAAATATAAGTAAATTAATTAAAAATAAATTAATAAAATTTTTTATTCAATAATTTAATTATATTATTTGATTCTTTTTCTGAATGGGGATTGGGGATTGGGGATTGGGGATTGGGGATTGGGATTGGGGATTGGGG
>Ga0256407_10013287_pt1 | contig 11029 bp, 5 predicted proteins | sample RumenRJG_04DNA_FD_193489 | JGI IMG/M metagenome (GOLD analysis project Ga0256407, IMG submission 193489) | Bovine rumen microbial communities from Lethbridge, Alberta, Canada - RJG_04 | ecosystem: Host-associated > Mammals > Digestive system > Stomach > Rumen | place: Canada: Alberta | collected... | reverse complement strand
TAATGATGGAAGATTATAGACTATTAACTAACGAGGAAATCCTCATCCTGGAGGAGCATGGATGCACCGCCGAGGACTGGACCGCCATTGAGGTGGGCGAGGATTTCAATGCCGCGGCCCTTCGAAATGTGGCCTTCTATGGTACGGTACGCATGGGCTGTTTTGTGAAGCGCATGGAAATCAGCAAGGGATTCGTGAAGCCCTGCGGCATCCGTAATGCCACCCTGCGCAATGTGACCATCGGTGACAACTGCCTCATCGAGAATGTGGGCGGATACATCAACGACTATACCATTGGCGACGACTGCCTCATCTCGAATGTGAGCATCATCGAGACCACGGAAGGTGCCACCTACGGCGAGGGCAACCTCATCTCGGTGCTCAACGAGGCGGGCGACGGCAATGCCATCATCTTCGGTAACCTGAATAGCCAGTTCGCGGCATTCATGGTGAAGCATTTCAGCGACAAATACATCAAGGATGAGATACGCCGACTCATCAACGAGGATATCCGCCGCAACATGCCCGAGCGTGGCATCATCGGCAATAACGTGAAGATTGTGGGAACGAAGGAAATCACCAATACCGTCATTCACGACAATTGCGAGATCAACGGCGCCTCGCGCATGAGCGACTGCTCTATCCTGAACGGGCCCAACGACTCGGTATATATCGGTACGGGAGTGATTTGCGAGAACTCGATTATATGCAACGGCTCGAGCATCATCAATAGCGTGAAGATGCAAGACTGCTTTGTGGGTGAGGCCTGCCATATAGCTAACGGTTTTACCGCCTCGCAGAGCGTCTTCTTCGCCAACAGCTACATGTCGAACGGCGAGGCGTGTGCCGCCTTCTGCGGTCCCTTCTCGGCCAGCCACCACAAGAGCTCGTTGCTCATCGGCGCTCAGTTCTCGTTCTATAATGCCGGCTCGGCCACCAACTTCTCCAATCATGCCTACAAGATGGGCCCCATCCACTACGGAACGCTGGAGCGCGGTACCAAGACCGCCAGCGGCTCGTATGTGCTGATGCCTGCCAAGATAGGTGCCTTCTCGGTGTGTATGGGTAAGCTGATGCACCATCCCGACACGCGCGACCTGCCGTTCTCCTATCTCATCTCCTACAACGACGACATGTATCTGGTGCCTGGCCGCAACATTACCACCGTGGGCCTCTACCGCGACATCAAGAAATGGCCCAAGCGCGACCGACGCTCTGCCGGTAGCCAGAAGAGCATCGTCAACTTCGACTGGTTGTCGCCGTTCACCGTGGGCGGCATCTTGCGCGGAAAACGAATTCTCGAGAAGCTGCGTGAGGCCTCGGGCGAATTGCAGACACAATACAACTATTACGACTACGTGATCAACGCCTCGTCGCTCCGCAAGGGTATCAAATACTACGATATCGCCCTTCGGCTATACATGGGAGCAGTCTTGAAGCGCGCCAAGAAACACGGCTACTTCGGAGTGCCCACCACGGAAATAGGCAAGGGCAACTGGATCGACCTCTCCGGACTTCTGTTGCCCGAGAGCGAGGAGACCCGCCTGATTCACGATATCAAGAACGGTACGCTCGAGACCATTCAGGCCGTCATCGACCGCTTCGAGGAAATCAACAGCCACTATAGGGAGTATCAATGGGCTTGGACCTACCAGATGATTCTCGACTACTATGGGCTTACCGAGATTACCGAGGCCGACGCCGACCATATCCGCGAGGAATACATCAAGGCCCGCCGCATTTGGATTGGCGAGATTCGCAAAGACGCGGAGAAGGAGTTTGCCATGGGCGATGTGGAGGATGAGGTGTTCAACGACTTCATCGACAAGCTCGACCACGAGATTGACTACGAGAACTAGCACTATGCTCAGCTGGCGGATTCACCATCGATTCGCCATCATCATAACGCCTCGCTCGATGTCAGATGGATTCGCCGTCAACATCATAGCGCTTTCCTCGATGCCTGATGGATTCGCCGTTATCATCATAGCGCCTCGTTCGGTGTCAGATGGATTTGTCGTCAACATAAAAAATGCCTCCCTCAATGACGTTTGCATTGGGGGAGGCATTGTTTTGTTGATAGTGGCCGTGGGCCTTGTTGGGCTCGAAGCAGGCGGTAACTCTTATTGTCCCACCAGCTGATTGATGTGGTCGCGACACTCTTCCATCAGCCATTTGGGAGTACTGGTGGCACCGCAGATGCCAATGGTGGAGACGCCTTGCAACCAGCGCTCGTCGATTTCTGATGCACTCTCTATCTGGTAGCTGTTGGGGTTGACGCGGCGGCACTCTCCGTAGAGCACCTTGCCGTTGCTGCTCTTATGGCCACACACGAAAAGCACCAGGTCGTGGCGGGCGGCAAAATTGGAGATGTTGGGCATGCGATTGGCCACCTGACGGCAGATGGTGTCGAAGCTACGGAAGACGGCATCGGGCGAGATGTGTTGCTGGATGTACTCGATGATGCGATGAAACTCGCCCAGATTCTTCGTGGTTTGGGAATAGAGATAGATGTCGCGGCTGAAGTCGAGCTTGCTGACATCCTCGAAGTGGGCCACCACAATGGCATGGTTGGAGGTCTGGCCCACCAGCCCCAGCACCTCGGCATGGCCCGGTTTCCCGAATATCACTATCTGTGCCTCGCGGCGGTCTTTCCCCTCTGATGCGGCCTGATTGTCGTGGAGCGATTGTTCGTACTGGCGCTTGATGCGGCGTTGCAATTGGAGCACCACTGGACAAGTGGCGTCGATGATCTCTATATCGTTCTGGAGGGCTACTCTATAAGTCTCGGGAGGCTCTCCATGAGCGCGGAGCAGCACTTTGGCATGGTGGAGTTGGCGCAGCTGCTCGTGGTTGATGGTGATGAGTCCCATCTGGCGAAGCCGCTCACACTCCATGCCGTTGTGAACGATATCGCCAAGACAGTAGAGCTGGCCGCCCGACGCCAGCTCTTCCTCGGCTTTCTGAATGGCTGTGGTAACGCCGAAGCAGAATCCACTTCCGTTGTCAATCTCTATTTTCAGCATGATGAAATCATCGTTGTGACGGCACGAATGCGGGTGCTATTGTGCTAGAGCGATTTGTAGTAAAGGTCGAGCAGCTCTTGAGCAGCGGCAAATGAGGTCTTGTCTCCAGCCAGGACGGTGCGCTCGGCCTCCTGAAGCTTCTGCTCGATGAGCGGATTGTGGTAGAACGAATTGCGCAGATGCTCGTTGATACTCTCGTACATCCAGTATTTCGACTGCTCGTTGCGGCGGTACTGGAAGTAACCGTTCGACTTCACGAAATCCATATACTCGTAGATCATGTCCCACACTTCTTTCACGCCTGTGCCGTAGAATCCGCTATAGCAAAGCACCTTGGGCAGCCAGCCACTCTCGGGCATGGGGAAGAAGTGCAAGGCATTGCGGAAGTTGGTGGCGGCCATGTGGCATTTGTCAACGTTGTTGCCGTCGCACTTGTTGATGACGATGCCGTCGCTGATCTCCATGATGCCTCGTTTGATGCCCTGCAACTCGTCGCCAGTACCTGCCAGCTGGATGAGCAGGAAGAAGTCGACCATCGAGTGGCAGGCCGTCTCGCTCTGTCCTACACCTACCGTCTCAACAAATATCTTGTCGAATCCGGCGGCCTCGCAGAGGATGATGCTCTCGCGGGTCTTACGGGCCACGCCGCCCAGCGAGCCTGCCGTTGGTGAAGGACGGATGAAGGCCTCGCGGCGTTGCGAGAGTTTCTCCATGCGGGTCTTGTCGCCCAGGATACTGCCCTTCGAACGCTCTGAGCTGGGGTCGATGGCCAGCACGGCCAGTTTGCCGCCATGCACATCGAGCACATGGCATCCGAACTCATCGATAGACGTACTCTTGCCGGCGCCCGGCACACCGCTGATGCCCACACGGATGGAGTTGCCACTATAGGGCAGGCATTTCTCGATGACCTCTTGTGCCTTGGCATAATGGATGGGGTTGACACTCTCTACCAGCGTGACGGCTTGCGAGAGGATGGTAATGTCGCCTTTGACAATACCCTCGACGAGTTCGGCAGCCGACAACTCGCGGCGGCGGAAACGGCTGCGCTTCAGGTAGGGATTAATGATAGAGGGCTGTTCTACGCCGCTGTTCACGGTCAGGCCCTTGTATTCCTCACTATTTTCTGGGTGTTCCATAGAATTTATTTAGACTTTTATCAATTATCATTTGCTTTCAGCGATGATTGTCACAACTCGCCCCATCAAGCAAGCTTGTTAGCACTCGCCGCTCCAATCATTCTCAATTCTCAATCTTCAATTCTCAATCTTCCTCAGTCCACGTTGATGTTGATTACCACCTTGGCGTGGTCGGGATCGTTGGTAATCATCAGGATACGAGGTTTGGTGCGGGCCGATTTGATCTCGTCTTTAACGGTAATCTTCAGACGGCCTTCCTCGCCCGGGGCCAGATGGCGCTTGTTGAGTTGCAGTTGCAGGCCGACGGTGAACATCTGTACCTCCTGAATGTCGAGCATGTCCTTACCGACATTCTGGAGGGTAAGTGTCACGGTCTTCTTTTTCTTCCCTTCCAGATGAATGTCGAGCGACTCAGACGAGAGCTGCAATTTGGGCGCATTGAGGCGTTGGAAGTCTGTCAGGTCGCTGAAGCCAGGCAAGAGAACGGCCGACACGCCTATCTCTTTGTTCTGTCCCACTTTGTCGCCGGGGAACATGCCCAGGTAGACCGTGGTCTGCGAGAGTCCGAAGTTGCGCAATTTCTTCGAGAGCAGCGTGATGATGGCCTCGCCCGAGTGGCCCGGGGCAATGCGGGTGGGAGAGATGTTGGCCTTCAGGTAGGCGGGCAGGTGCATGATGACAGGGGTGACCGTCTTCGTGGAATTGTTCATGATGTGAATCTTCTGCATGGGCATGTCGCCGCTGTTCACGTCGTCGAACTCAATCTCGTTCTTGTCGACCAGCACATCGCCCAACTTGTAGGGATATTCGCCAGAGAAGTCAATCACTTTCTCCACCACCACACCGGTCATGGTGAGATAGGTGGGCTCGGAAGAGGCATTGCTGTAAATGGCAACCTGCTTGAAGAAATGGCCCAGCTGACGAGCGTCGTAGGTGGCAGAAACGGTGAACGACGCTCCTCCCTCCACGGGTGTGCGAGGATAGTCGACGGTGGTACATCCGCAACTGGTGCGCACGTCTTTGATGACAAGCTTGGAGCCGCCTTTGTTTTTCAACTCGAAATTCACGGTGGCGGGCTGGTTGTATACTACTTTTCCGCAATCGATGGTTTCGTTGTCGGTGGTAATCTTTTGGGCATTACCTGCCAGTGCCAGCACCGACAGGCATGTAAGTATGATAGTCTTTTTGTTCATAATCTGCATTTTTTTATTCGACGACGATGGTATGTGCAGCCTCACGTGCTGTATACTCCGGAGCATAGGCACATTGAACGGTGCAGGTGCCTGTGGCATAAGTTCCCTGACGGTCTACATAGTACTCCGTCTCTACCACATGCTTACCTTTAGATAAACGGTCGAAATAGTAATTTGTTGTGTAGTCTTTCGGTGAACAGTAATATCCCCAATGATATCCGCTCAGTTGCTGAACGGGCTCCATGCAGGCTGCACGCTTGTCGATGAGCTGTACAAAGTCGTAGTCGCGCTCGGCCGTAATAGTGATGCGTATCTTGATCTTGTCGCCAACGGAGAGTGCCTTGCCGATGGGCTTCTGAGTGTCGGCCGCCAGCAGTTCTCGCTTCACGGTGATGCCTGCCGCCGCCGACTGGATCTTAGTCACGGGTTGCATGAATTGAGCATAGACGGCTCCCCACGATGTGCCGTCGGAGGTCTTTCTCACGGAGAGAGTCTTCAGGTTGTTGCCCGATGCCGAAGTCTTCACATATCCGAGTCCGGCTGTTGCCTTTGGCATGTCCATGGGCTTACCGTTGAGGGAAATCACACATGGCTCTTTCGTCTGAAGCATCTCCGTACGTCCGTTGAGGAAGGCGTAGACGGCGTCGACGCTGTTGAGCGGCGTGTCCCAAGCCTGAGTACGCTTGCTCTGTAGCAACCAGCGTTGCATCTCCTCGACCGTCTGCAGGTCGTTGGGCTCAATGGCTTTCAGGGCCTCGATGGCAGCCACCTCGGTGGGAATCTTATAGTCGCGCCAGCTGTAGTAGGCTTTTCTCGTGTCGAAGTAGCGGCCTTTCTCCTCTTGATAGACGGAATATTGGCGGATGCTCTCCAGATACTCGGCTGCTTTCTGTTGCTTTCCGTTCTTGGCCAGGATAACAGCAGCCACCGCCTTTCCATAGATGGTGAACTCGTGTGTCTGTTTGGCCAGATGATCCACCAGATAGGTGCGGGCATCGGCGGTCTTTCCGCTGAGCTGGGTGTTGGCCAGACTCCAGATGTAAAGCACGTCGACAGCCGTTTCGCTGGGACGCAGGTCTTTCACCTTATGCTCGCGTTCGAGCTTGCGCATCTGCTTCACCTCTTCCACCATTTCCTTACCTAGATATTGCATGGCCGATGAGAGCATCTGCGTGGTGCCCTGTTGCGACCCCGTCATCGCATTCAGGCGGGTCAGCATTTTCACAACAGCCGTTGTCATATACAGGTTACCCGGCATGCCCGGCCACCAGCTCCAGCTTCCGTCGCCGTTCTGCAAGTCGCGCAGGTTCTGCAGATTCTTGTCCAACCGGTATTGCAGCGTGTTATCGTCGAAGTAGTTGATGAGCTGGCGTTTCTGGTCAGCCTCACGGTCGGCATCCATCACCCATGGTGTTTCGTCGATGACCAGGGACTTCAGGTCCTGGTTCTTTTGCAGACTACTCATGAGCGATGTCTCCGTTCCCATCTCCTGCTGCCATTGCTCGATGGTGCCCTTGATGGTGGGATTCTGCTTCATGATGAAAGCTCCCAGGCTGTTGGCATAGAACGCCGTCGCCTGGCTGATGACATCCTTGTCGTTGCGGGCGGCTACCGAGGGTAGTGCCTGAATCATCAGCCATGCGGGATGGTTGGTATATTCGACGGTCAGCTTCGGCGTGTGGTCTTTCGAGCGACTCTGCGGGAACAATTTCGTCAGGTCGATTTCTTTGAGTCCGGCTGTGTTTTGTGTGAAGGGCAGAGTGTTGACTACCATCTCCACATCGGGCAATACGGGCAGATAGTGCTGTTCGCCATCGCTGAAGGTCTTTCCCTCCACCGAGCATTTGGCGATGAGCAGGGCGGGCCATGTTGCTTTCGGCGCACAAACAAAAGTCACTGTGGTCGTAGAATTGACGTCGAGCGTCACGGGTTGTGTGCTCTGATCAATCACCTTGTTGGTCTCTGGGTCGATGAGCTGGAGGCGTGCCGTGCCGCTTACTGCCTGTTCTCCGGTGTTGAAGATACGGGCCGAGAGGGTGGCCTTGTCGCCTTGTCTGACGAAGCGTGGCATGTTGGGCTGAATCATCACGTCTTTCTTGGCTACCGCCTCGCCGTTGAGCATTCCATAGTTCATCTCCTTGTCGTGTCCCAGTCCCATGAATCTCCAGGTGGTGAGGCTCTCGGGCAGGGTGAATTTCACAGCCACATTGCCATCGGCATCGGTCGTCAGCGCCGGATAGAAGAAGGCTGTTTCGTTCAGGTTCTCACGCATCTGCTGCTCCTGTCCATTATTACCGGCGGCAGCGCTGCCAGCATCAGGCTCTGAAAAGGCGACGTCGGCCAGCATTTCTTCTGCGGCAACAGTTTCGGCCGCCATTTCTTTGGCTTGCATATCGAAAGAACCAATGGCTTTGGGAGCAGCAGAACGACTGGCCAACAGCCGCTTGCTACTATTGGCGCTGCCCAAGCTCATCGTCTTGAGTTCGTCGACAGCTCCGTACCAATACATGCTGAGTAACGAAGGGTCGATCCGATTGAAACTCAAGTCCAAGACTCTCATATAGCGTTGAGGGGCTGTTCCACTAAAATGACGACTGCCATAGTAGCCTTTTCGCCAATGGGCAGAAGGCAGGTTCTGATGGATGTTCGGACTGAAGTCCCATCCGTGAGAAAGAATATTGTCGAGCGACTTGTCATACATTGCTGCCAGCAGCTGGGCCTTGGCGGGTGTGCCGTCGGGACGCGCAATATGTAGCGTCCACTCTTCTTTCTGTCCCGGTGTGAGACGGTCGCGGAAGGTCTTCCATGTCAGGATGAGCCGTTTGTCGGGCAGGGGTCGCATGATTTGTGTCTGATGCTGATACATCTGTCCCTCCTTCACCCAGGCATAGGTGAGCAGCAGGCCGCTGCCGTACTCTTCGCGGTAGGTGAATTGTCGAGTCAGAATGGCATTGCTTTGGTCGATGACACCACTCTCCAGCACGCATTTGCCCGAGATGATGGTGTAGAGGATATGTGTGTCGGCATCGCTCGAGCCCACCTGAATGGTGACGGGCTTGCCGTCGCGGGGGAACACAGAGGATGTCTGGTAGAACCAGTCGTGTGTCTCGATGCATGGACGCTTGTCAGCGAGACTGAACACCACAAAGGTCTGCTTCACGGTGTCGTTCTCACAAACCGACTGTACCTCATGACGGCCGCTGCTCAACGGCAACTGGCTGATGTCAACAGGTTTGTTGGCCTCTGCATCGTGCCATTCTCCACCATCTATCTGCCACTTGATCCGTCCTTCGATGACCGTTCCTGCCATGTTGTGCCGTGAGAAGGTAATGGTCTTGAGATCCTCGCGGAGCGACTTCTCGGGTACGTCGCAACTAATGGCAGTATTCTTGTTGCCTAATGGTAGCGTCATCTCACCCTCGTGCGACTCACCGGCCTGGTCGGTCACCTGTGCCCATGCTTTGATCTGATAGAACCTGGCCGTGTGGTCACGGTCTGCCAATGCGCTCTCCGGCAGCATCATGGGCATGGGAATGGTAAAGGCTCCGTCGGCATCGGTCACCGTCTCGCCCTCCAGCAGCTGTGCATTGGCATCGGAATCTCCTCCGAAACGCCACCACCAGAAAGCTTGCGAGCGGTCAACGCGATAAGTAACCTTTGCTCCCTGCACCGGAACTCCTGCATACGATTTGGCGTAGGCCTTCACCTTGACGGTGTCGCCGTGCTGGTAAGACTCCTTCACTTCGGGAAACTCTATTTGGAAAGTGGGGCGTTTGTATTCGTCGACCGTCAGGTGGGCATATCCGTTGCCCACATTGCTTTGAATGACGTAGGTGCCATTCAGTCCGTTCTGAGGCAGCACAAAGTCGGCAGAGGCCATTCCGAACTCGTCGGTAGTGACCTCTTTCTCCTCTACCACCTTATGGTTGGCATTGCGGAGTGTCAGGCGCATGTTCTTGTTGGGCATGGCTTTTGTGGTCAGTCCGCGCTGATTGAGAAAAGCCAGGGCGGCTACATGCACAGTCTGTCCCGGACGGTAGATGCTACGGTCGGTATAGAGCGTGACATATTGTGTCTCGCGGGTGTTCTCGTAGAAGCTGAATTGGTTCCAGATGCCTGTTGAAGGCAGAAATTTGTCGGTTGTGGTATAGGCCCGTACATCTTCAGGGGCATTGTTGGTATAGGTGTAGACCACCTCGCCGTTAGGCCCGCATGTCAGCACCTCACTCTTTTTCTTCGTGTCGTAGCGCTGCGGGAACTTCAGCACCAGCGTGGCTCCAGCCACCGGCTGTCCGGTGGTTCCGCTCACGACGGCATAGCGTATCTTCTTCTCCGGCATTTCCTGTGAGAGCACATACAAGTCACTCACGTAGTAAAGGCAGCGCTGCGGTTGGATGTTCTTATTGTCGGTAGTAATCTCAATCATGTAAATGCCTACTGGCAGCCCCTTGATGAACATCGAGTCTTCCACCTCTTTATAAGAGGGGTGGTTCTTGTAGCTGTGTGTCTCAGTCTGTACCACGCGCTCTATGGCGGCTTTCAGTTTGGCATAATGATTGGCATTGCTGGGGTTCAGTTCCGTTGTAGCATCGAGTTTCAGCCTGCTGACGGTCATCTTCACTTCACCGATGTTTCTCACCATGTTGAACTCCAGTTTGCGTTGATGGTTGGGCAGACTCACCATGTTGCCTAGCTGGGCAGAGAATGATGGCTGGGTGAGACTCATCTGGGCGTTGCGCAGTTGGTTCATGCGTTGCCATGAGCCCCATTTTGCCAGTGCGTTGTCGATGTAGCGCATGCGCTCTTCTGGGGTAGTCTCGCATTGTTCCATCATGCTGTATCGGACGATGGCCACCTCTCCACATTCCGGCAGGTCGCCATACTGCTCTGCCAGCGAGTCGAGTGAGGCCACGTAGGCCGATGCCTTCAGGTCGCGCTCCCATGGCTTGTGATTCTTTTTCAGTATCTCCAGTGCCGTGATGAGCGAGGCGGGCCGGTTGCCGTTCTTCTCGTAGTAGCTATGCAGCAGTTCCATATTACCCGCTTCGAAGCCGATGACGCTGAGCAAGTCGTTGTAGAAGATGCGGCTGTCTTTTCCCTCCACCACCAAAGGGGCATAGTCGAGGGCCTTGTACTTGGCCAGCAACTCCGGCTGGGCCAGTGAGCGGACGAAATAGTCGGCACTAATGGCCTCATGGTCGTCGCCCAGTTCTTCGTAGCTCTTGTAGAGATGCCCCAGCACGGCGGCATATACCATCGAGAGCACAGGCTCGTCCTTTCTGGCATTCACCTCTGCCTCTCTGAGTCGGTTGACAGCCGGCAACAGCGAGTCTGGCGAAACTGCCATCAGCGCTTTCGACATGCGCAACTCTGCTTTCAGCAGTTGACCGTACGCCTTTTCCGAGCGAGCCTTCTCCATGATTTGCCCAAGCCATTGCTGCTCTGTTTTCGGCAGATCTTTCTCGAGCGCCTCATCGGCCTGCTTCCAAAGGGTGGTATAATTGTCGGCATTCATAGGGTTCGGTATCATGGTCATCACCATTATCAATAGTAAGACGAATAACTTTTTCATACGCGTTGATGCTATTATCCATGCAAAGGTACGAAAAATCTACAGAATACAAAAGTATTTTGTACTTTTGCAAGGAATATAAATACTTATTAGCATCAG
>Ga0256407_10013286_pt1 | contig 11030 bp, 6 predicted proteins | sample RumenRJG_04DNA_FD_193489 | JGI IMG/M metagenome (GOLD analysis project Ga0256407, IMG submission 193489) | Bovine rumen microbial communities from Lethbridge, Alberta, Canada - RJG_04 | ecosystem: Host-associated > Mammals > Digestive system > Stomach > Rumen | place: Canada: Alberta | collected... | reverse complement strand
TTTTTTTTTTTTTGGTTAAATTTTTTTTTTTTTTTTTTTTTTTTTTTTTTTTTTTTTTTTTTTTTTTTTTTGAGGTTATTTTTTTTTTTTTATTTTTTTTGTGGTTTTTTTATTTTTTTAAGAGTAGGTTTTTTATTTTTGAATTTATTTTAACGAAAATTGTATATATTTTATTTAAGATGTCATATTTAGATTATTTTTTATTGTATTTTTTTATAGATTTTATCATAAAATGTTTTCCATTTTTTTTAGATAATTAATAAAAAATTAAAAGCACTCATTTAATATTTTATATTTTATTTATATAAAAAGGTTATTAGAAATTTATTTTCAATCATTTATCATAATAAAATATATTAAAAACAAATATAAATTAAAATAAAATAAGAACATTGAAAATAAAGAAAAAGTTTAAAAAATAAAAAAAAAAAAAAAAAATAAAATATTCGAAAAAATAAAATGAAACCAAATAATCAATTACAAAATATAAAATTAGACATAAATTCTTTTTCATTATATTTAAATCAAGTTGGAGGGCATTCACTTTTTATTCAAATATCCCCTCAATATTTAATAAAAAGTTCAAATGATAAAGAAATTGATTTTTATTCTTCAACAAAATCATCTTTAAATTTTAAATCTCATTGTTGTCCAAATTTTATTGGAGTAATAAATGAAAATACTTCTCAATTTAATATAATTGAAAATTATGTTAATCAATGTAAAAATTTTTTTAGAATTTTTGTTAAAAAAATGAATATTAAATCAAGTGATATTGATATTGAAAATAATATTAATTTTGAAAATAATTTCAATTCTTTTTTAAATGAATCTGAAAATATTTCAATTAATAATTTAAATCCTTCATTTAAAAAATTAGAAGAAACTTTAATTGATTTTTTTTATAATTCTAAAAATAAATTAAAATGGATTTTATTTTCTTTTATAAAATGGAGAAATCATTTTTTATTAAATAAATTTCTAATATTACAAAATTTAACTTTTAATATGAAAAATCCTGCAATTTTAGATATAAAATTAGGTTCTTTTACAAAAATTTCAAAAAAAGATAATAAAACAATAAAAAAATATGAAGGCGCATCTAAAGAAATTGGATGTAGAATTATGGGAATTCAAAAAGGAAATATTTTTAAAAATAGATATGATACAAAAAATTATTCTTTAAATCAATTTAAAAATGAAATTTCACAATTTTTTCATAGTAATAATTTATTAATTAATAAAACTATTAATGAAAGTTTAAAAGTAATAAATGAATTTGAAATGAAAGTTAAAATTAATTTAAAATTTTCTTCTTTGTTAATTGTATATGATGATACAAAAAATAATGAAAATATTGATATTAATTTAATTGATTTTGCTTTTCTTGGAGAAAAAAATAAAATTAATATTAATAATGATTTGGTTTCATCTATGAAAAAATTTGTTTTAATTTTAGATGAATTTAAAAAAAATGAAAATAATAATGTTTTGATTAATAGAAAATAAAATAAATTATTATAAGAATAATTTTTTCCTTTGTAAGAAGTTTAAATTTATATTTTTTATAAATTCACTTAGATAATATATTTGTAAGGTAATTAATATTTATTTAGAATATAAATTAATATCAAAATATTCAACTAATAAAATAATAATTTTATTCATTATATAGGTAATTTTATTATTGAAACTGAAATCTATTGAATATATATTTTTTATTATTTTTTATTATTTTATTGAAATATATTCATTTAAACAAATATTAAATAAATTTAATTTTATTTAATTTTAAGAAAAATTTATAACTACAATAAAATTTTTTCAATTTATTTATATAAATACTTTTTTGGTTATTTTGAAATATCTTTTTGTTTATTTTTTTATTAAGAAGTTATTAAATTCTTTTTATATATTGATAATTCAATTTTTTTCCTTTATATATATAATTTATATAAATAGAATATAAGGGAATTATTTTAATGAATAATAAAATGTATTTAATTTTTAAAAACCAGTTTTTACATATTAATAAATATTAAAATTAGACTACACTCTAACTTAAACTAAAAGAATCAAAATATTAAAATTTAATATTTTAATTTTTATTCATACTTTGAGATAAAAAAGTATCAACTTTAAAAACATATTTATCATTTTTTTTCATATCAATAAATAAACTTATTCTTTCCAAAAGTGGAATCATAACTTCAATACTTAAAAATTTTTTAAAAATATTATCATAGCAATAGAAAATATCATTTTTTTTTGATAGTTCCAAAAACCAAAAAGGAATTAAATAATAATAAAATGGAAATTCAATCTTTTTACTTTCATTAATGATTATATTTGTACTATTATCAGAAAATTCATTAATATCATTTTTTTCATTATTATTTAAAATCTTTTCATTTATATAATCAATCTTTGAATTTATTTTTGAAGGTTCAGTAGTAATTTTTTTTGATGGATCATTAGTAAATGATTTTTTAAAAGGTAAAATACTTTTTCCTTCAATAAATTTAGAAGAAGAAATATCTCTTAATTCATTTTTCACAGTCAAAGAATTTTTCAAAATTTCTTTTTGAAAATAATAACTTTTTTTAATTTTAGAATTATTAATTAAAGTATTTGAAATTTCAGCAAGGAAAAATTTCTCAGAAAAATAACAAGAAATATATTGAAAAATAGTAAAAATAATTCCAGTCAAGCCACCAATATTTCCAAGTACATCTTGAATTGTAGGGAAAGTTCTTATATATTTTATTTCTTTATCCCAGACTGTAAAAAGAATTTCGAAAATTATATTATTTTCATAAAATGATTTTTTCTCATTTTCTATATAATCAACATAAATACTATTAAACTCATGAAAAAAACTTACTTTTGTATTCTCAAAAATAAATCCTTTATGATTCATATAAACTGAATAAATAAAATAATAATAATATCTTTTCACCATATTTAAAGAAATTGGAAAAGAATCTGTTCTATACATTTCTGTAATTGGATATGAAAAATTATAATGATTAACAATATTATTTGTATAAAAAATATGGAGATAAGAATTTTGAAGATAATCATCAATTACTTCATATGGTTTACAAATAATATTTGATTTAGATGAATTAATACATTTATTTAAATGAGTTTCTAAAATATCAAATCCATTAAAAATATCATTATATCTTCCTGCTATAGTTAAATTTTGTCCTGATTTTGTACAAAGAAAATAACCACTGTTTTCTCCAATATTTAAAGATTTAAATATTTTGTTATTTACCTCACTTTCATTACAAAATTCTAATTTTATATTTATTGATTCTCTATCAATTGCTCGTTTATCATTTACATAATGATTATTTTTATCTAATGTTAAATTTATATATGATGGGTCTAATTTTTTTATTGTTCCATTCCAATTATATAAACCATAAATTATTGGTTTTGATGATAAATTTATTGCCATTTTATAATTTAAAGGATGATAATTTGTAACTATATTAAAATTTGAATTTGATAGATATTCTGAAAAATATTTTATTGATATTACTAACATTAATGTTATTGATGTTAAACTTAATATTATATCTAAGAATGTTGTATAATTTTTTTCTTTTTGATATAATAATGGGAATTCTATTCCATATATATTTAAATCTTTTAAAAAATTTTGAACCTTTTTCATTTTTTTGTAAGATATAAATATATATTTTTTATAAAATAATCTTTTGATAATTTTAAATATATTGTAATATGAGAATAAATTAATTGTTTAATATAATAGTATGAAGTCAAAAAATCAAAAAAAATTATTCCTAAATATATTAATTTTATATCTTTAATTTTCTTAAAAAATTATATTTATTTAAATAAAAAATTATATTTATTTAAATTTCAAAAACAATCAAATATAGTTACATAATTTAAAAAATATTTTTTTCATAAATTGATATTTAAAATTAATCCATAAAAGGTTTAATTCATATCTTTTTTTGTTCTGTAAAATCAATTAAAAAGAAATTTAAAAAACATTAAAAAATTTATATTTTATTTTTCATAATGTTTTTTAAATTAAATCTTTTTTATTATTTTTTTTACTTGGGTTATTAGTTTTAGGGAAAAACAAATTGTAGAAGTTTTTCATACTATCAAATTCATAAGAATTACTTTTTAAAATTTCAGTAATTACTTTATTACATTTTTCTTTTTGGTTTTAAAAATTATTAATAAAAGTTCAATGAGAAATTTATGTAAAAAAATAATTTTTTCCTTTATTATAAATAAACCATTTTTTTTATCAATTATTTAATAAATTATAAAAGTAAATAACAAGTAAAGGCAAAATAAAATAAACAAATAGGAAAAAGTGCAAAAAATCCTTTAGAAATTAATAATAAAATTAATTATTATATTTTATATTATAAAAATATTAAGGTAATCAAATGGACATTATTTTTGTAATAAAAAATAAATATTATACAATAATCAACTTAATTATTTAAAAACTCATAATAATATTAAAAAACATTTTTAAATTCAGATATGTCTAATATTTTCTTTTTTATTAATTTTTATTTATATCATTATAATACTAATTTGTTATATTTTTTATTTAATAAAAATGTTAATGGAAATTGATATTATTGATTTTGTTTATAAAAAAAAGAACTTATTTTTTACTTTTTAATATTTATTATATTTTTATATTTTAATAATATATATATGTAATTTATGTATTAAATTTTTTATGGAAATTATTTTTTCTTTTTCAAAAATAATCTAATATTAAAAAAATAATTTAAAATTTTACTATAATTCACAAAAATCTATTTATTATATTTTATATTCGAATTATATATTAATTTATTTTAAATTATTTTTTCTAAACAATATATATACTTTTAAATAATGAAATATTAAATTGACCAAATTGTTATTGTTTTATCATTTGAAAAAGAACCAATTGATGTATCATTTAATTCAAAAAAACCTTTAATACTATCATCATGAGCATTTTCAATTTCATTTATTTTTTCATAATTATCACTTCTAAATATTATTATATTTTTTGAATGTCCCCCAACTAAAAAAATCCCTTTATTTTCAATAGTTTTTATTGCATAACATTCAAAAGGAATTTTAATATCTTTTATTATTTTTTTTTCATTTAATGAAATTATTTTTATAATTCCATCAGTTCCAACAATTATTCTATCATCATCAATATTATTTAAACCATATACCCAATCACAACAAACTTTTTCAAAATAATTAATTTGTTTAATATTTTCAATATTTATATTTAAATCCCAAATTTTTGTTCCATCTAATCCAGAAGATACTAATTTATTTTGAATTAATAATATTGAATAAATATAATCAGAATGATTTAAAGTTTTAATTAATTGATAATTATTAATTTTTTGTTCCCATATTTTAATTGTTTTATCACTTGAACATGATATTAAATTATTATTTGAATAATAAATAACTTTATTTATAATATTATCATGTGCATTTTTAATATTTATATTTCTTTTAAATTTTATTTCTCCTTTAATCCAAGTTTTTATATTTTTATCATTTGAACAAGTTACAAAATTATTTTCATCTTTTATATCAATATATTTAATATTATCATCATGTGCATTAAGAATTGTTTGTATTTGTTTAAAATCTTTATCAAATATCTTAATTGCTTTACAATATGATACTGAAACTATATTTCCTGAAGGAAAAACTGATACTGAACTTATAGAATTTTTATCTGCAGTAATTGTTAATTTTTTTTCTAAAATACATTTTTCTAATTGAACTTTATGATTTATTTTTTTTTCTATTTTTGATAATTTCATTATATTAAATCTTTTTTCTAATTCATTTATTTTTGTTTCTAATTCTAATTTTATTGAATTAATTTTTTTTTCTAATTCATCTATTTTACTTTCTTTATTTGATAATTCTATTTCATTAATTTTTTTTTCTAATTTATTATTTATATTTTCAGAATTTATTAATTTTATTCTTTGTTCTTCAATTTTTTTTTCCATTTCTTCTATTTTAATTAAATTTTCTGTTTCATTTAATTTATTTTTTTGTTTGATTTCACATTTTATATTTTCATTTTCTTTTGTTAATTTTTCAATTTGTTCAATAATTAGAGCAATAGTTTCTTCAGATAATTTTGGTCTTTTATTTATTGTTAATTCAGCATTTGGAAGAATTGGTATTGATGAAATTAAATTTAATTTTAAAAAATTTTTATTTATATCTTCTTCTATTTTAATATTATTTTGTTCAATAAAACTATTAATAAATTCCTTAATATCATTAATTGTTTCATATCCTTTGAATAATATAAGTGTTTTGAAATATTCATAATTAAAAGTTGATTCATATATATCAAATAAATTTTTCCTAATTGAAATTATTATAGAATCACAATCAATAGTTAATTTAATTGAATGTTGATTGAATTCTTTTACATTTTCAATATTAAAAGTTGAGGTACTACATTCACTCATTTTTTTAATTAATAAAATATCAAAAGATGATTTTATTTATAAACTATTTTATATATTTTTCTTTTTTTATTATAAATTTTTTTTTTCAAATGACCTACAAAAAGGAAAAATTTCTAATAAATTAATGAGTAAATTTAACTATATTATTTCATCTTTTTCATAATATTTTATTTCATCAATTTATAATAACAATTAAGAATTTATTTTTTTATTAATTAAATAATATAAGTATCATTTTAAATATAGAAAAATAACTTAATTTTATTATTATAATTTCATCTTATTATAATTTTTTTAATTTTTCATTGAAAATTGCAGAAATCTTTCTTGTTATAAATATATTCTCATTATTATAAAAATCCAATAATTATTATTCTCATAATTTTTTTTATTTTAATATATTAATTTAATAAATAAATAAATTCAAATTATCAAATACAAAAACTTAATTTTATATAAGTTTGATTTACATTTTTCTATAATTTTAATAGAAAAATAAAAAAATATCTTATACAACAATCATCAATTATAAAGAAAATTTAAACAAAAATAATTTTAGTATTCATTTTCCTTCATCAATATTTATAATAGATGAAGCAAAACTATTAAAAATTTTACAATCTTTTCTAAATTCACTACTTGAAATTGAACTTTCCAAACTTAAAAAATTTTCATCATTTCTTCTGAATTCAGAGCTTTTATTTTTTTTATCTAAAATAAATTTTTTAATTATATTTTGTTTAGTTTTCATATCAACAATACTTTCAGTATCTTCTTTAGAAGAATTTGAATTTGTATTTGAATTTGAACTTGTTATATTATTATTTTTATTTAAAATTTTCTTATAAGCTCTTAATGAATTAATATTTAAATTATTTATTGTAATTTTACTTGTATTATTTAACATACTATCATTATTTATTTTACTTAAAATACTCATATTTTCATCATTTAATTCAGAATTTTTTTTATTTAAATTTTCATTTTCAGTTTCTAATATTTTAATAGTCATATTTTTATCAATTACTAATTTAAACATTAATTCAATTGCATCAGTTAATTTAGAATATAATCTATTAGAACTTAATAAAATATAAGCTTCATTTGATATTCCAGCTTGTTTTAAAACTTCTTTAAATTCTTCATTATTAACACCATTTATTTCAAATGAATTTTTTGAAAATTCATTTTCTTCAATTGATTTATTTGATCTATCAATTGATTCCATTTGTAATTTTGATTTAAGTTTATTATTATTTGAATTTAATTGAAAATTTTTTAAATTAATATTTCCTATTTTTGGAGTATTGTTACTTCTATAACTTTTATCTTCTTTTAATGTATTTATTGTTGATTTTAATTTATATTTTAAATTTTCTTTTTCTCTATTTACACTTAATAATTGAATTTTATTTTGTGTTTTTAATTGATCTTTTTCTAATTCTAATGTTGCAATTAATGATTGATATTTACTTATTTTTTCATTGTTTTGTTTTAAATTTTTTGAAAATGTTTCATTTATTGATTTATATGTTAATAATTCATCATTCATTCTAACAATTGCTTTATTTGGATTTAATACTATAAATTGACTTTTTTGAAATCCTTTACTATGAGACATTATTATATTATTTTTTTTAATTAATGATTGTTCTAATAAAAATTTTTTTGTTTTTAAATCTTCTATTTCTTCATTTAATTTTGTTATTATTTGATTTAATTTATTTAATTCTTTTTCAAGAGAAAAATTCTTTTTTGTTAATTCTTCATTTATTTTTGAATTTGTTTTATTTTCATTCTGAAGATTTAATATAATTGTTTTATATTTTGTTTCAGAATTTTTTGATATAAATGTATCTATTATTTGTTTTGAAACTTTTAAATTTGTTTTTAAATCAGAAATATATTGTTTAAGTGATTTATTTTCTTTATCTAATATTTTATAACTATCTGCATATGAATTTAATAATTTTAATACTGTTACTGTTTCAATATTTTTATCTTTTAATGTTCTATTTGATTTTCCATGAAAAGACATTTAAATTTATTATTTTCATTTTCTTTATTAAAAAAATATTAATATTTTTATTCATTAATAATAATATTTTAGAATTATTTTGTATGAAATTAATCATTTATAATTTATTCATATTATATTATTCATTCTTTAAAAAAACATGATTACTATTAAAAAAAAATAACAAATAAAGAAAAAATCAAAAATTTTTTTATATTTTTATTATTAATTATTATTATTTAATATTATTTCCTACTAATTTTTAATAATAATAAAATACTCATAAAATGTAAAGATTAAATTATTAGATTAATAAATTATTGAAAAATGGAAAAAGATAAAATCAAAACTTTTCATGTTTCTCAAACATTAAAAGAAAGTAATAAAAATTCAAAAAACTTATATCCAGCAGATAAAAATTTAATAAATGTAAAATTACCAGATTTAAAAAGTGTTTCAAAAGAAAAAAATCAAAAAAAAGCAAAAATTAAAAGTCAAAGGAGTATGACATTAACTTCAAAAGATTTAACAAGAAAAAGTATAGGAAATATTAGTGATTATTCTTTGGATAATTCAATTGTTTCAAAAAAAGATGATGAAAATAAATCAAATTCAAATTCAAATTTACCAATAATGAAAAATAATGAAGATTACTTTTCAATATCTTATAAAAAAAAAATGACAAGAAATCATTTTTTACAAAAAGATGATTCAAAAAGTATTTATTATAATAATAGTAATAATAGTAATAGTAATACTGGTAGAATGAAAAAAAAAAATAGAACTATTATTAATATATATAATACATCAGTAAAAAATTCACCACAAATTTATTTATTATCATCTTTAATAACTACTTCAACTTCTTTACCAAATAGTTCAAATAATAATCCAAAAAGTATAAAAAAGATAAAAGAAAATAAAAAAATGTATTTACCTTCAATGGATATTGTTAAAACAAATCATAGAAATAAAAAAAATACAATTTCTAAAATGACTTTGAAAAAGAGGTTGAAAATGAATTTAAAAGGAAAAGATATTATTAATTATAGTAGAGAAAAAAAAAATAATTCACATTTAAAACATAAAAATGAAATAATTAAAAAAAAAGTAAATTATAAAGATGGTCCAGATTATAATGAAGAATTAAGAAATAAATTTATAAACAAAAATATAAAAAATAATTGTGATTTTAAAATATTCATAAAAAAAAATAATTATATATCAAATATATTAGATGAAAAAATATCAATAATAAAAAATCTAATTATTGATAATAAAAAGGAAAATGAAAAAGAAAAAAAAGAAGATTTACCACTTAATTCAATATTACATAATTATTATTTAGAAATATATAATCTGAAAAAATTAAAATTTTTAAAAAAATTTGAAAATTATATATTTTTAAAATATATAAAAAAATCAAAGCATATATTAATAAATAACATTCCTCAAAGTATGCCAAATATTTTATTAAACAATTATTTTGAGTTTGATATTTATTCTTATATATCAAACAGAGATTTTGGTTTAAAAATTTATTCAAAATTCCCAAAAATTAATTCATATGAAAGTATTAGATCTTTAGAAAAATTAAGACATGATTTAAAACATCAAGAAAATTTTTATTTTTTATTAGAAAGATTTATTAAAAATGATTTATTAATTGAACATGAAGACAATATAAAATTTAATATACAAAAACATTTTAGTACAAATAAAAGAGAAAAAAGAAATAGTATTTTTAGAAATAGTATATGTAGAAAAAGAATAAAAAGAAAATATTCAATTTATAATAAAATTAAGATTCCCCATAGTATATTAACAGTAAATTATTTAAAAAGAAATAAAGATTTAATTTATATAGATAAAAGAGTTTCCTTTATTAGAAAATTTAAAATTAATTTATCAACAAATTATAATTTACCAAAAAGAAAACCAAAATTATCTATAATAAATGGATATATGTCAAAAGAAAAGATGCTTTTTAGAACTCAAGAAATAAATAATAAATTAAAACAAGATTTAAACACATTAGAAGATATATTATTTTATTTAATTAAAGAAAATAGTTTTAGAGAATTTAAAGATATTCAAAAAAGATTTCAAATATCTCTTGAATCAAAAAATAATACAAATGATACTTTTTTAATATATGCATCAAAATGTGAAAAAATTGATTTTGTAGAATATTTAATTGAAAAAGGAGCATTTATTAATGCTCAAAATAATGAATTAAATACTCCTTTACATTATGCTTTAAAAAATAGAAATTTTAAAATTTCTGATTTATTATTAAAGGCAGGGGCTAATGAAAAACTTGTTAATAAAGCTAATTTAACTCCATGGCAATTTATGAATAATTATGATATGTAAATTTTATTGGTTGTTGTAATATAAATTATAATTATTTTTAATTAGTTTTTTTTTTTATATATATTTATTGGTATTTAAGAATTTTTTTTTTTTTTTTTTAATTTTTTTTT